>Ga0307991_1001699_pt1 | contig 15255 bp, 15 predicted proteins | sample EllFjometagen131_FD_203146 | JGI IMG/M metagenome (GOLD analysis project Ga0307991, IMG submission 203146) | Marine microbial communities from Ellis Fjord, Antarctic Ocean - #131 | ecosystem: Environmental > Aquatic > Marine > Unclassified | place: Southern Ocean | collected 2014-10-08
AAATCAAACAGAAATAATCTTTGAGAAAGACTTATTTTCTGGATAATTTCAATTTTATAACGTAAATACTGGGATAGAACTATGTTTTCTTTAATTTAGCAAAAACTTTCGGATGCTAGTGATTTAAACTGTTGCTGAGTTTTATTATTTTATTTTCATTTACTGCTAATTCTCAGGTGATAGTAACAGATTTAACTCCTGACACTATTGTAAATGATAATGAAATATATTATTTGGATTTGAATAACGATGGAACACCCGACTTTAAATTTGTTCACGAAGATTCTGCTTCCGGCTTAAATGGAAATGGAATTGGAGTTGCAATTCTTCATACTGATGCAGAATTTATGGGTGATTTACCGGCAGTGGATCCTTCTCATTATTATCCTTACAAATTTAAAATAAATACTTCAATCGACAGTAATGCGTCAACAATGCAATGGGTTACCAAGCATCCCGACCCTGATGTTATCAGAGTTCTTAATCTTCAGTTTTATAATAGCTCTTATGCAGGACAATGGGTCTTTGGTGTTACAAATCATTATCTTGGAGTTAGAGTTAAAATAAATCAAAAATGGCATTATGGGTGGATATTAATGGATGTTGTTGCTAATGCAACTCAAATGACTATAAAATCCTATGCTTACCGAGCTAATTCCGATTCAACAGTTTTAGCAGGGGAGGGTTTGTTTTTTCTATCTGATTCTGTTAGCAATATTATTGGTGCTGATATTGCCAATAATGCTAATGCTTCTGACATAAGTGTTAGTTTTCAAAAAGCTGTAAACGAAAATACTATTGACGAATATCGAGTGATTATTGTGCCTGTTTCTTTTGTTTCATCTTTTGATTTGCAAGTAGCACAATCTTTATATTCTAACTCTTTTACTTCAATTAATCAGAGCGGAACAAATGTAAATGTTACTTTAAATTCAAATATTCGAGATGCTCAAGGCAATCCGATTGTTGAAAATATTGATTATGTAGTTTATGTTCTTAGTGTGGCAAATACAAATAATTCAAATACAGATTTTCTTTCAGGACCTTCTCCTAGCTTTAAGCTGACAAATACAATTGGTGTTGAAAATCATAACACAAACCTTGAACCTATTATTTATGTAGATGTTCGTAATATTATTATAAAACAAGCCAAAACGAAAAAAATGATTTTAAGTTTGTATAATGTATCCGGTAGCTTAGTTTATTCGAAAGAATCATTAGAACAGACAATTTTAATCCCTATAAATGGATTTTCAAAAGGAATTTATTTCCTTCATCTAACGAATAAGAATGAAAGATTGATTAGAAAATTGATGATAGGGAGATAAATTCTATAGTCACCGTGAAAAATAATAGTTCTATTCTTTAAACGTAATTTTTGCAAATCTATGTGTCTTTCTTCTTTGCCCGAATAATATCATTTCATTTTCAGAAATTTGTTCACAAACTTTTGGTCGTGTTAAAATATCTGCTTCACCTGAAGAAAACAGTGCTTCTCTGGTTTGTTTACCATCGCTATCAAGCTCAACCAAGACAGTTAATGATTCCTTGCCTTTATTAAAATTATAGAGTTTTCCTTCTCCTTTGTAAAATAAATTTTTAGGATTATCATTAAACACGAAATACATTTTGTCTCCAACAACTGAAAGTGTGTATGACGAATAGAATCCACGGTCATTAGTTGTTAATTGTCTTTTAGCTATTTTTTCAGCCCATTCAATATTGCCATCTGGAGACATATTTATAACTATAATATCATTGAAGTAGTAATAATAAGTAGTAGAAGTACTCATAACTCCACTTGAGCTTCTATAGGTATTTGTTATAACACGGACATAATATTGTTCTCCTACTAACATTGCACCTCCGTTATTTTTCAAAATAATATTATCTAAATCATATTCATATAACTCAACGTTTTTTCCTTTTGCTGCTTTTGCTTTTGCTTTGTTTTCTTTTCTTTGAGACATATTTTGAGTGATAAAATCAATCCCAAATTCCTTAAAGCTTTTTGCCGTGATTTCTTTAGTTTTTCCATCAACTTTAATAAAATAGCTACCTATAATACTAAAAGTACCTACATTTGAATAAAAACCTCCGCAAATCATATCTTGCTCATCATTAACAGCAATTTGCATATCAGTTAAAAATTTCCCTTCAATTTTAATTGGATATTCTTTTATGCTCTCTCCATCGTTTAGATAGCTTAAAATTTGATATTTATAATTTGGCTCTCCTCTTCTTTTGTCTTTACGTTTATCCTTAAATATCATTCCCAATAAGTGCACATTTCCATTATTATCAATTAGGTAATCTTCAACATCAAACAATTCTTCTTTGTATGGTAGAGTGATTTTTTTCTCCCATAATTCGTTTAAATTATTGTCAAAAACATTAAATCCGAATTTTTCACTTCCATATTTATCATAAGGTAAGTTATAATAAATCAAAACTTTTGAACTATCTCTTGATAGGACAAAATCAAAATTTCCTGCATTGAATTTACTTTTTCCCGAATAATTTATTTCTGCTATTTTTTTTAAGTCTTTATTAAATTGAAGTGTCTTTTTATTAATGCTTTGAACAAAAAGAAAATTCCGTTTCAATTTTTGATTCTTGAATGAAGAAAAAAGGTATAATTCATTATTTAATTGAATTATGAATTCAAAATATGTCTTTTTATTTTGTTCCTCCAAATTTATTTCCACTGATTTAGTTTGATTCATTTTGTTGTTGTAATGCTCAAGAGTGATTTTTGTATTGTATCCTATCAAACCCGTATTTTGAGTTTTAATAGCATAAATTCCGGTTTTGTCATATCCAACAATATCGCTAAGAGTTGATCTCTTTGACTTCTTTTGCTCTAATCCCCATAAAATATCCACTTTTTTTGATTTTGATTGCCCAAAGGAAATAAGGATTGAAAAAGTTAAAAGTCCCAAAATAATAATTGTTTTTTTCATTTGTTTGTAATTTAATTAATTAAAAAGATAACCTATTTTTACGCCAAGAGGGAGTGCGATTCCATCAATATAACTATCATTCAATGTTGATTTTTTAGCATTTATAAATAGTCCTAAACCAATATTGCAATCAAAAACAATTCTTTTTCCTACAATAAATTGAATTCCATAATTCACGGTTATGTCAGTATATCTGAATGTTTGATAATCTTGATTGTAGTTTCTTCTTCTTAATTGCATTCCTATGTAGGATAGTTCAGGAGCTTCATGGAAAATATATAATTTCGGATGAATCCAAAGACTGTATCCCAAATCAGGATTTTTAATATCTGATGCTTCTTCTGATAATATTTGAGGTAATTCAGGAATATAATAAGGTAACAATAAACCAACTCCCACTTCAATACTTATTGATTTGCTTAGAATCCTTTCGTAATATAAAGGTAAATCTCCATTTATTATTGACAGAATATTTAGCTTAACAATATTTTTTGCTTCGGATATTCCACTATCATCAAAATAATAGGAATTATCTTTAATACTATCATTCTGAGCTATAAGTTCAATGCTTGATGATATTAAAACAAATAATAAAATAAGAATGAAATGTTTCTTTCTCATTTTTTAAATTAATTTAAAAATGTTTATTTAAAAAATTAGTTTTTATACTAAAACCTCTCCGATAAAGAAAACCAGAAATTACATTCTATTTCTGCATTTTCATCGCAATCGGAACCATGAACGGCATTTTTTTGCAAGGAATGTCCGAAAGCACTTCTAATAGTCCCTTCATCGGCTTTTTTGGGATTTGTTGCACCAATTAATTTACGATATTCTTCAACTGCATTTTCTTTTTCTAAAATTGCAACTACAACAGGACCAGATGAAATAAATAAAACAAGCTCGTCAAAGAAAGGTTTATCTTTATGGACGGCATAAAATTCTTTGGCTCTATTTTTTGATATGTGAATAAATTTCATTGATGAAATTCTGAAACCTGCTTTATTGATTTTTGATAGAATTTCTCCTACATAGCCATGTTGAACAGCATTGGGTTTAATAATAGTAAAGGTCTTGTTTCCTGTCATAATTTGAATTTTTTTTAATGATGATGTAAATATAGATATTATCTTTGAATATTCCGCTTTTATATCTAAAATAAATTTATAAATTTGCACTTCAAAAATAACTGAATAAAAAACCATATATTCTATTGAATTCAAATTTAATAAGCAAAATAAAGAAATTACTAAAATCATCAAAAAATATAGTAATTATTTCTCACACTAATCCTGACGGTGATGCTGTGGGTTCTTCTTTAGCTTTATATACTCTTTTTAAGAAGCTAAATTATTCAGTTTCATCAATTCTTCCTAACAACTTTCCTTCTTTTTTATCATGGATGAATGCAAGTGACGAAATTTTGATTTGTAGTAAAAATTCAAATAAATGTATCAGTTTGCTTAATAATGCTGATATAATATTTTGCCTTGATTTTAATTCTCCTGAAAGAGTTGATAAACTTTCCGACCCTCTTAAAAATGCAAAAGGAGTTAAAATTTTAATTGACCATCATATTGAACCTGAAAATACTTTTGATTATATTTTTTCTGATACAAAAACATCATCCACTGCCGAATTAATTTATAATTTTATCGATGCTCTTGGCTATAAAAAACTAATTGATAAGTCTATTGCCGAAAATTTATATGTCGGAATTTGTACTGATACCGGTTCATTTAGTTATTCATGCGATTATCCCGATACTTTCAGAATAACTACCGAATTAATTAAATTCAGAATTAACAGCGAAAAAATTCATCATCTTGTTTATGATACTTTTTCTGAAAAAAGAATGCGATTGATAGGTTATTGCCTTAGTGAAAAATTAGTAGTTTTTGATGAATATAAAACAGCTTACATAAGTATTTCAAAAGAAGACAAGAAAAAATTTGACTTTCAGGTTGGAGATAGCGAAGGAATCGTGAATTATCCATTATCAATAAAAAATATATATTTTGCCGTTTTGTTAACTGAAAAAGATAATGGTAAAGGAATAAAAATTTCTTTTCGTTCAAAAGGCAATTTTTCTGTAAATGATTTTGCAAATAAACATTTTGAAGGCGGCGGACATCGTAATGCAGCAGGTGGAAATTCTTATGTTACTCTCGATGAAACAATAAAGAAATTTAGAGAATTATTGCCTTTATATAAAAATGAGTTAAATAATACTGTCTTATAATTATTAGGATTTATTTTATTAAAAAGATGAAAACAAAACACTTAATATACGGATTAATCGGATTTATTTCTTGTATATTTGTTTTGTCGTGTGGGAATAATAAAACTGAAAAAGATAAAATAAATCTTAAAGAGTATGAAAAGCCATTGGAAAAAGCTAACAAACATTTAGTGAAAACAGAAAATGAGCAGATTGAAGATTATATCAGTCGTTATAATTGGAAAATGCAAGAAACAGGAACAGGGCTAAGATACTTGATTTATGAAAAAGGTGATGGAGAAAATGCTGAAAAAGGAAAAGTTGTTAAAATAAATTTTACTGTTAATCTTATAAACGGAAATAAATGTTATTCATCTATTGAAGATGGTCCAAAGGAATTTGTTTTGGGAAAGAGTGATGAAATTAATGGCTTGCATGAGGGAATTTTATTAATGAAAAAGGGTGATAAAGCAAAGTTTATTATTCCATCTCATCTTGCTTTCGGGCTTTTGGGAGATAATGAAAAAATACCAATGAGAGCTACTCTAATCTATGATATTGAATTGCTTAAAAATTAAAAACTTGCCTAACCGTTACTGCGTAGGTAGCTATAATATTTTAAAATAGAATAATAATTAAAAAATAACCATAAAAATTAAATTAAAAAATTATGAAAAATCACATTTTAAAAAGCGCTTTAATTTTATTTGCTTTAGCATTTATTTTTGCTTCATGCAATTCAGAACACCCGGGATTTAAAAAAACTAAAACAGGATTATTTTACAAAATGCATATTAGTAATCCTGATTCTATCAAACCACTTGTTGGTGATTTAATCACACTCGAAATGGTTTACAAAACAAGTGAAGATTCTGTTTTTTCAGATACTCGTACCTATCCCGAACCTCTCACTTTTCCACTTCAGGAGCCCATGTATGTTGGAGATTTCAACGAAGCTCTTGCTATGTTAAGCAAAGGCGACAGTGCTACTTTTGTTATTAATACCGATTCCTTCTTTCTTAAAGTAGGAGGTGGTGTTATTCCACCATTTCTCGATAGTGGCAGCTTCTTTTATATTGATGTTAAAGTCATTGATATTAAATTAAAAGATGAATCAGAAAGAGAAAATATTGAAAAAATGCAGTATCTTAAAGATAAAGAACAAAAAGACCTGTTAGAATATATTAGCAAAAACAATATTGAAACAAAACCAACAATATCTGGATTATACATGATTGAAGAAAATATTGGAAAAGGAATTTCACCAATAGAAAAAGATGTTGTTATTATTGATTATGATGTTAGTTTGATTGACGGGATGAAATTTTATTCTTCTAAAGAAGCAGGAAACGGCGAACCTTTGCCTTATCAGGTAGGTATTGGTCAGATGGGAATTGGTTTTGATGAAGCTATTATGATGATGAAAGCTGGAGGAAAAGCTAAAATGATTATTCCTTCACATCTTGCTTTTGGTGATGAACAAAAAGGAGAAGTAATTCTTCCTTATTCTACACTTATTTTTGATGTTGAACTCGTAGAAGTTACAACAGAAGAAGAATATATGAAGAAACAAGAAATGGAAATTGAAAAAATGAAAAAAGATGAATCATCAAATATTAAAAAATATTTAATGAAAAACAACATTAAAGTTCAACCTAATTCAAGCGGATTATATTACGTAGAAATAGAAAAAGGTAAAGGGAAAAAAGCTGAAGCAGGAAAAGTTGTTAAAGTTCATTATAAAGGTATGTTGCTTGACGGTACAAAATTCGATGCTTCTTATGATAGAGGTGAACCTTATGAATTCCAGCTTGGAGCTGGTCAGGTGATTCAAGGATGGGACGAAGGAATTGCAATGATGAACGAAGGCGGCAAAGCTAAATTGATTATTCCATCAAAACTTGCTTATGGTGATAGAGGAAATCAAAGTATAAAACCATATTCTTCACTTGTATTTGAAGTTGAATTAGTTGAAGTAAAATAGTAAAAAACAATAACCTAAGCTTATTGAATTTTAAAATTATAGAATATGAAAACAATAAAATTAATTATTAATTTATCTATTATTATGAGTATAGTTGGTTGCTCTTCTACGAGCAAAATTAAGTTAAATGAAACTTATACGTCAGAGTCAGGTTTGCAGTATGTTTATACCGAAAAAGGTGATGGGATACAAGCGAATGCCGGCGATAAAGTAAGCGTACATTATACAGGTAAACTTACAAATGATACTGTATTTGACAGTTCAGTTAAACGTGGAAAACCTTTTGAGTTTTCATTAGGTCAAGGCCAGGTTATAAAAGGATGGGACGAAGGAATTGCACTGATGAAAGTTGGTGATAAAATGACTTTAATAATTCCACCCGAACTGGGATATGGTGAAAAAGACATGGGAGTAATTCCATCAAATTCTACTCTTGTTTTTGACGTGGAATTGATTAATGTAAAACCGGGAGTTAAACCTCTTGATGTAACAGGAAAAGACACTTTAAGCACTCAAAGCGGATTGAAATACATAATCATGAAAAAGGGTGAAGGTGCACGTGTAAAAGCTGACATGAAAGTTAAGGCACACTATTCAGGTTATTTTGAAGATGGAAAAAAATTCGATTCTTCAGTTGATAGAGGCGAACCAATAGAATTTGTTCTTGGAAAAAATAGTGTTATTAAAGGTTGGGAAGAAGGACTTACTTTATTAAGCGTAGGAGATATTGCTCGCTTGATAATACCTTATCATTTGGCTTATGGCGAAAAAGGTAGAGCTCCTGTAATTCCTCCCAAATCAAATTTAATTTTTGATGTTGAAATTTTAAATGTAGAAAAAATGATAGAACCAAAACCTTACGATGTTAGTGGAAAAGATACCCTAACAACAGCTTCAGGACTTAAATATATTAAAGTTGCTGAAACCACCGGAATTCAGGCAAAAGCTGGAGATACCGTTATTGTTCATTATACAGGATTTTTTGAAGATGGAAAAATCTTTGACTCATCTATCCAAAGAGGACAGCCTTTTGATTTTCAATTAGGTCAGGGTAAAGTTATTCCCGGTTGGGACGAGGGTCTAGCTTTAATGAAAATTGGAGAGAAGACTAGATTTGTTATTCCTTATCAATTAGGATATGGTGAAGAAGATTTTGGTCCAATTCCCGGTAAATCAACACTTGTTTTTGATGTTGAGTTGGTTGGAATAAAATAAAATTATTGAATTATAATCTTTTTAGAAATTACATAACTATTGTTTGTAATTTTAAAAATATATATTCCTTTGGAATAGTGAGATAAATCTAATGAATGAGAAAAATATTCATTAGATTTATTTTTTATATTTTCAGAATAAATATTTTGGCTTTGTAAGTTTAACAAGTCAATCTCAATAAATTCATCTGTCAAATCTGAAATAAAAATTGTTAGTTTTCCATTAGTAGGATTAGGAAATACTTTCACTGAATTTTCAATTGAGTTTTCGTTTATTCCAATGTTTGCAGGAGCTAATTGCACATCCTGAACAACAGTCGAACGGTTTGAAATAGTAATATTTTGAACAGTTTTTGTTTTATATCCCGAAGCCGAAAATGTAAATGAATAAGTTCCTGCATAAATTGGTCGGTGATAATTTCCTTTTGGCAAAGAAGAATAAATGTGTGAGCTGTCAATGTCATGAGATGAGATGAAAATTTTAGCTTTTAATGGCTTTCCAGTTATTGAATCAGTAACAACACCTTTAATTCCAAAAAGAACTTCCTCCATATAATTTAGCAAAGAGCGATAGTTCCAGTTCCAATAATTTGGTAATTGATTAGCTTGAGGAAGTTTTGTGTTTGAAAGTTCAAGAGTAAACTCTCTACATTGATGAAAATAATTCATATAATCTTGTCTTCCGCCACTTATTGAATACCACTGATAACCGTTTGTTATTCCACTGTCTAAATACATTAAATATCCCGAAGGAGAAAAATTGTGAACTGTGTCAGCATATTCTCTACAAACAAACTCCCACCAATTATCATCAGCATGAAGTTTTGCCCATGTATCCCATGGATAATTAGCTACTTCGACACCGCCATGAAGATTTGCTGACATTACAAAATTATTACTGTCGGCAAAATCCATAAAATAAATAGTTTCATATTGCCAGGCATTGCTGTCAGGATGTTGTCCATCTTTGGGGTCGGGGAAGTTGCGGTTAATGTCAACATGATTTGCATTGTTGCGTGTAGCTCCGTTTACAGTATGGTTTCCGCCAGCATAAGTTCCATCAGGGTTTGCAAGTGGATTAATCCAGATTTCAATATTATTTACGAGATTTGTTATTCTTGGATTGTTGCCATAATTCGAAAGCAAATAATCTATATAACGTAACATCAAAATATATCCGACAGTTTCGTCGCCATGCATTGTCGAAGTATATAAAAACTGTGGTTCATTTTCAGAAATGTTCACACTATCCGAAATTTTGGCAACAAGCAATTTTCTGTTACTTGGTAAAGTTCCAATATTTTTAATTTTGCAAAGATTAGGATAGTCGCTTTGAAATTTATGCATTATGCTGTCGTAAGCGCTGTAAGTTGGATAAAAATCCCATGATTTTGATTTTTTAAAATCTTCATAATTAATCATTCTTGGATTAATTAGTGTTCCCGGATGTTGTAGAACTTTATAGCTATAATTTAACTTTTGAAATCTTAGGAATTCCTTTTTATTTGCATAAGCATATATTTTATTCTCTTCAACTTTATCAATTGAAATTATTTTTGTCAAAGTATTCAAGTCAATTTCTGAAGAGTTATCAAACATGAAATAAATCTCTCCTTTTTCAAGGAATAAATCATTTATCTCGTTGATTGAAGAAAGGTCATTATTTTGAGCAAAAGAAAAGCTAATCCAAAACAGATTAGCTAAAAAAAATATTTTATAGAACAGTTTGTACATTTTAGACTTTAACAGCTTTTATTTCTTTAATTAAATTATTGATATGATTATGTAAGGATTTGTTGATTTTCACAAGAGGCAAGCGTAGATTATTTTGACATAAACCTAAATCTTCAAGAGCAGCTTTAATTCCGGAAGGATTTCCATCGGCAAAAATAGCACTAATAATATCAGTAAGTTGATAATGAAATTCTATAGCTTTTTTGGTTTGCCCCTTTAATCCAAGCTGTACCATTTCAGAAAATTCTTTTGGAAAAGCATTAGCAATTACAGAAATAACACCATCTCCACCTATTGATAAAAGAGGTAAAGTTAACAAATCATCGCCTGAGATAACAAGAAAATCTTTTGGTTTGTTTTTTATAATTTCCATACATTGACAAAGATTTCCTGAAGCTTCTTTAATTCCGATAATATTTTCAAAATCATTTGCAAGTTTTAGAGTAGTTTCAGAAGTCATGTTAACACTTGTTCTTCCGGGAACATTATACATAATAACAGGAACAGGACACACGTCTGCAATAGATTTATAATGCATATAAATGCCTTTCTGTTGGGGTTTGTTGTAGAACGGACAAACAGATAAAACTGCATCAACACCATCAAAATTTGTTTCTTTTATGCAGTCAGTAATATTTTGAGTGTTGTTTCCTCCAATTCCAACAACTATAGGAATTCTGCCGTTAACAGTCTCGATAATAAAATCAACAACAGCAATTTTTTCATCGAATGATAAAGTTGCTGTTTCTGCTGTTGTGCCAAGTGCAACAATATAATTTACTCCATTATTAATTATATGTTCAATAATATGTCCTAAGGATGTAAAATCAATTGTCCCATAATTGCGAAAGGGTGTAACAATAGCAACGCCAGTTCCTTTAAATTTTCTTCTCATCAGCATTTGTATTTATTATTGTTAAATAATGAATTAGCTCTTTTATATAATCGTTCAAATTTTTTTTATTATCAAGTTTAATCATTAAATCATAGTATTTTGAATTATTCTCACCAAATATTCCCACTTTAAATTTTGCTTTAGATAAACCCGAGATATATTGTCCTGATAAATTATTATCAAGATTTAAATCTATAATAATATCAAATTCTTCGTTTATGAAATCTCTAACAAAAACACTTGAAGGTTTGTTAAACCAGTTTATGTTTTTAGAAGTGCAAAAATCAAAAGAAAGCATTGGAATGCAATAATGAGGAATCTGTTTGTATTTCACAAAACCAAGTGCCTTTACTTTTTTTTCTTTGTTCTGTAAAAATTTAACAAATTGACTAACTTTAATATAGGAAGTTTCTTCGGAAGCATTATAAATTAATCCGATTTTGTATGCATTCTCAAGATTAATTAATGTACGCTTTCGTTTTAATTTATCAAATTCCTTTTGGAAATGATAATTCCAAACTAATTGTTTGATTTTTTTTAGCAAACTTACTTTTGTTAATATGTTATTCCTTGTCTTTGAAAAAGAATTGTAAAATTAAGAAAGAATAATTAGGATTGAAATTTATTTTACTTTTTTTTATAATTAATATCCGTACTTTCCTTTCCATAGTGCTTTCAGTCTGTTATTAATTTCTTTCTCACGTTGATTATCTCCGGGTTTATAAAATTTTGTCGCTTTTATTTTCTCAGGTAAAAATTCAACATCTACAAAGTTGTCAGTATAATTATGAGCATATTTATAATTTTTCCCATAACCGATATCTTTCATAAGTTTAGTTGGTGCATTGCGAATGTGAAGAGGAACCGGAAGATTACCTGTTTTTATAACTGTTTGTTGAGCTGATTTAATTGCTGTGTATGAAGCATTACTTTTAACAGAAGTAGCAAGATAAATAGCAGTTTGAGAAAGGATGATTCTACCTTCAGGAAAACCTATTTTATTAATTGCATCAAAGCAAGCATTTGCAAGCAACAATGCATTAGGATTAGCATTTCCGATGTCTTCCGATGCAAGAATTATCATCCTGCGTGCAATAAATTTTGGGTCTTCTCCACCTTCAATCATTCTTGCCAGCCAATAAACTGCTGCATTTGGGTCACTACCTCTCATTGATTTTATAAAGGCTGAAATAATATCATAATGCTGTTCTCCACCTTTGTCGTACATTACTATATTTTGTTGCACAATTTCGAGGACAACATCATTTGTTATAATAATATTCTTGTTTTTTGCAGAGAGAGTATAAACTGAAAGTTCTAAAGCATTGAACAATTTTCTTGCATCACCACCTGAAATTCTAAGAAGAGCTTCATCTTCTTTTATATTAATTTTTATGTTTTTCTTTTTTTCAAGATAAGTCTTTCCAAGCTCAATAAATTTTAAAAGTTCAGGTTCTTCAAATGCTTTTAAAATATAAACCTGACATCGCGAAAGCAGGGGAGAAATAACTTCAAATGAAGGATTTTCTGTTGTAGCTCCAATAAGCGTAACAACTCCTTTTTCAACTGCTCCAAGCAGGGAATCCTGTTGAGATTTGCTGAATCTGTGAATTTCATCAATAAACAAAATTGCCTGATTTCCGCTTTCTTTTACTTTTGAAAAAACATTTCTTACGTCCTTAACACCTGAGTTTATAGCACTAAGAGTATAGAACGGTTTTAATAATTGACTTGCAATAATATGAGCAAGAGTGGTTTTTCCAACTCCGGGAGGACCCCATAAAATCATTGATGGTATATTTCCTGTCTCTATAGCTTTTCTTAAAATTGCATTTTTGCCTGTTAGATGTTCTTGTCCGATAAAACCTTCGAGAGAATCAGGGCGTAATTGTTCAGCAAGTGGAGTTTCTTGATTCATTTTATGATTAATTGAGTAAGTAAAATTAAGAATTATTTTGATTATTATGCTGAATAAAGTCGATACTATTTATATAAGATAAATTAATTATTAATATTTTTTATTATCTTTGAGGAAAGTTAATTATGAACATTGTATTTTAAATAAAAACAATTGTTTATATACAAACGTTGGCTGTAACTTTAAGAAACTGCACGGGACATGCTGAAAACCGAAAATAGAGTAAGCAAAAATTATTAAAATAAAAGAAATGAACGAGAAGAAACTTTACATTTGGAAATTGGCTGACTTCCTTTCCAGACACGAAATGCGAATGTCGGGAGAAGAACTTGCAGACCATCTAAACCGCAACAAGTTTTTAACAAATTACGGGACAGAATATCAAGGTGGTCGTGGGACATATACGCTAATTAGAGAAACTTGGAATTGGCTACAACACGACTTGCAACTGACAGAAGAAGCTGAAAAAGTTGCAGAAGCATTTGTAAAACCAGACGGCAGTTATGCTTATCGGACAGAATAAAACCAGCCCATAACAGCGTTATGTGGAATTAAAACAAATATTAACAATATGAAACAAATTTTCATACTACTAGTACTGGCTTCAATCTCAGTAAATTATTTAAAAAGCCAAGATTTCAATAAATGTTTAGTTGACTTATCAGCTATAAACCCATCTTTAACTATTAACTACAAAGATTATGATAAAGAATATCAACTAATTCCTGAACTAATACCTAACTACAAAAAAACTTCTGAAAACAATGGATTTGAACTCATATGGTATCAATATGAAAGAGACTTGAGTACGAAGGAAATAAAAAAGTACAAAAAAAGATTAAATGATTTCCGTAGACTAGTTTTAGAAAGCTTCGGGTCTACATTTAATGATAATGCAACTAATCACCCATGGATATGGAACGATTCTACAATAGTTAGAGCTTGTAAACTATATGTAAGGAAGAAAAAAACTATTGATTCCAAATTACCGGTTTTTTTCAAACACGATGGAATTACAAAAGAAACAAGCAAATGTAGCCCTGATATCCAAGAAATTATGTCTTTAGAAAACGATGTTTACTCTCGATATGATTATGCAAAAGGTAACAGGTCAAATGTTAAAGAAAGCTTTAATAAAATTGGAAATATACCAGTTTTAGACTTACTTGAATATAAAGACTTTAAATGGTTATACAAAAGAAAATCTTACTCAATTACAGAAGGAGGTTTTTTCGAAGTATCATCAGATTCAATATCCTATTCTTTTTTTATTAAGAGGAATTTTAATAAAGCTGCAAATTTTTTATGGAAAAAAGAACAAGTAAAAAAAATCAATATATTATGTAAAGTATTATCAAGTAATGAGATAACCTTAATTTATTCAAATGATAGTATTGTCAAAAACCCAGAAGTATTAGATGTGGTATACTATTTTGATAAAATGAAGTTAACAATTAATTTTAATCGCAACAGTAAGAAAGAATCACTTGATGTTTTTATTATAAATACAACTGAAAAGAATGTTAAATACAATATTGTCAAACATCCAATTTATTACACAAATTGCTTCGATTCTACATTAATCTTTTTCAATAAACTGACATTAGATGATGACTATTTTGAAGATAATAATTTAAAAAAGGCACTATACAATACTGTAGTTTTTTCAAGTGATTGGTTAAATTATAAAATTGAGAGTGTTATATTAACAAATAAATCTCAATGGAATATTGTTACAAATAAATATACTGATCTTGTTAAAAGTAGATTTATTTTTGCTGATGTTTATGCAAAAAATACTAGAACGGGAAAGTGTTTTCTGATAAAAGACGTATATTTTTCACAGAAGCTTGACCCAATAGGAATATATACATATTCAATTTTTGTTGCAAGCCCGCAAAATTTTTACCCATATCCATGTAACCTAAAATAATACAAAATGAATTACAATAAAGACTCTGCTCAAAACGAATATCTTCAAATCCCTCTCGGTTGGGAAGCTCCTGATTTTAATCTTAGAATTACTTTTATAGCTAACAATGAATCTGTAAGGTTGAATAAGACTGACGAGAAGAATCATATTTATCCAGGACCAGAATTAGACTTACAACATATTCCTAAGCTGATAGAAGTCTTAGCAAAAATATACAATGACAAGACATAATACAGATTTTACCTGGAATATTGGGAAATATGCTTTCAAAATGCCAGACAACCTACAAATATCAAAACTGGCATGTTTTGCATGTTTTGATAATTTATTTTGTATCTTTGGGGATAAGTTAATTATGAGCATTATATTTTAAGAAAAAAGAAAAAGTTTGCT
>Ga0307991_1001700_pt1 | contig 15254 bp, 8 predicted proteins | sample EllFjometagen131_FD_203146 | JGI IMG/M metagenome (GOLD analysis project Ga0307991, IMG submission 203146) | Marine microbial communities from Ellis Fjord, Antarctic Ocean - #131 | ecosystem: Environmental > Aquatic > Marine > Unclassified | place: Southern Ocean | collected 2014-10-08
CTGCTGGCCGATATCAAAATGCGCATCCGACATGCCCAGAACCGGGCGGTGATGTCCGCCAATGCCGAGATGATTCGTATGTATTGGGACATTGGCCACATGGTTGCCGAACGCCAGGGATTGGAAGGTTGGGGCAAGGGCCTCCTGCGACGGTTGGCTGTCGACCTTAAAGACGAAATCCCTGAGATTAAAGGCTTTTCCGAGCGAAACCTACAACTCATGATCCAATTCCAGAGGGAATACCCGGACCTGTTCGCAATTACGCAACGGCCAGTTGCGGAATTATCCGAGACCTTCTTACCAGGTAAAATTCGGCCACAACCTGTGGCAAAATTTGTCTCGAATGATTCGGAACAATCGGCTCAAGGCTCGGGGGAAACACAAATTGTGCAACGGGTCGTTGCGCAATTGCCCTGGGCCCACAATGTCATCCTTATTCAGAAACTCAAGGATCTGCCCACCCGCTTTTGGTATGCCCGGCAGGCGATTGCCCAGGGGTGGAGTCGCGACACACTCGCCGTCATGATCAAGTCAAATGCTCATGAACGCCAAGGCGCAGCGGTGACCAATTTCGACATGCGATTGCCGGAACCGCATGAGAAACTCGCCAGAGATACCTTGAAAGACCCCTATATTTTTGATTTTCTAACACTGGATAAACCGTTCCGCGAGCGGGAGCTGGAGGCGGAAATCCGCAAGAACCTGGCGGGATTGGGCTATGAGCTATAGACGTATGCTTGGGGGCTATCATGAGTAAGCAGCCATTGCAGGAAAGCGAAACCGTTGAATTGAAAAAGAGCCTGGCCGAACTCAAGCAGGGGCTGGTTTCCATGGCAGCCATCTTGAACAAACACCAGGCTGGCACCCTGTGGTTCGGGGTGCGCAACAACGGCGCCATCGTCGGTATTAACGCCAACGAAAAAACCCTGCGTGACCTGTCCCAAACCATTGCGGCCCATATCGAGCCCAAAATCTTTCCCCGGATTTCAGAAGTTACTATCGATGGCAAACAATGCATCAAAATTGAGTTCGCCGGGGATGACACGCCCTATTTCGCATATGGACGCGCTTTTATGCGGGTAGCCGATGAAGACCGCCAGTTGAGCGTCAAACAACTGAAAGATCTGATCGCCGCGCAAAATCGGGAATCGCTGCGCTGGGACAATCAACCCGGCAAGTTCACCCTGGCTGATCTGGACCAGGCCAAAATAAAGCGATTCGTCGAGCGCGCAAAACTTTCCTGGGATACGCCGAAAAATGCACTGTCCAAGCTTGAATTGATCAAAGATGGAAAATTGCTCAATCCGGCAAGGCTCTTTTTCGGCATCAAACCCATCCAACTCAGATGTGCGGTTTTTATGACCACCGAGAGTTCAACGATTATCGATCGGCACGACTTTGACGGCGATATTCTCGAACTGATTGAAGAAGCGCAGAAATACATCCTCAAAAACATCCATATCGGTATGCGGCTTGAAGGGTTGCGTCGCGTGGACGTGCCGGAGATCTCCGTCGAAGCCCTGCGTGAAGCCATCATTAACGCCTTTTGTCATCGCGACTATTACGACCCTGATTTTATTCAGATGGCCATATTCAAAGATCGCGTGGAAATACGCAACCCCGGCAAACTTTACGGCACCCTGACCATTGATGATTTACGCAAAGGAAATATTTCTCAACGGCGCAACCCATTGATCGCCGATCTGTTTCGCCGCATTGAAATGGTGGAAGCCTGGGGCCGCGGCATGCCGCTGATCCTTAAAAATGCTCCCGATGTGGTTTTTCGCGAAATCGGGAATCTGTTCATCGTTGCCTTCAATCGGCCGTCCTTTTTGGAGCAGAAAGATGAAGGGGAGGCCGTTACCCAAGAAACTACCCAAGAAACTACCCAAGAAAAAATCATGGCCAGCCTGCGCGCCGAGCCAACTTTGACTCGTAAGCTGCTTGCCCAACGCCTGAGCATCTCGGAAAACGGGGTTAAATATCATCTGAACAAACTCAAAGCGACGGGCAGAATCCGGCATGTGGGGCCGACCAAGGCGGGGCGGTGGGAGGTAATCGAAGACCGATTGGATGCATCGGGCGATGGAAGAGTTGGGGGTGGGGATGAGTGATGGAGAATTTGAGAACTTGAAATCACAATTTGTGACCTCAAGTTGGGGTGGTATGCGAAGGGCGAAACCATATGCTTTTACTGAGCAAGGAGTTGCAATGTTTACCCCGTTGAATGCGAAGCCTATTCAACCGGGGCACGGCCTGTTTAACTGGGGCTGTTAAGTGTTTTTATAATTCTCGCGAAGCGATGACATCATTTGTTTAGCCGTGTCGGCTAAGCAAATAAACGTCTGTGATGTCCGTGTGGGTCTGCCTGCCGCGCCTGCCCCGTAGCTCCGGGAGATGGTACTGGGGTAGCTCCGGAAGATGGTACTGGGGTGGTTGATTAAAAACAAAAGGCCGACGGCAAAGAGACAAAAAATTAAATTGTATGATCGTCCAGGGTTTCATAAGAGCGTTAGGAACGTTCTGCACGAACGTGCCCAAAGACGAATATCCCCAAAGACTGACTGTAATGGCAAGTTCATTGACAAAAGACCTAATTTATAATAATTTAAGCCAGTTTATCGTGATTAAGTCGGATGTGACCTAATATTGTTTGTACCACACAGGTTGGTTCGTCAACTGATTTTTAGGTTGTAAAACTTAAACATTTTCCTTAGTGATTGGAGTCCATGATGGAAGACCGATGGTTATCCGTGGATGAGATCGGGGCCTATTTAGGCATAAAGCGTGATACGGTTTATAAGTGGATTGCCGAAAAGAAGATGCCGGGGCATCGGATGGGTCGCCTCTGGAAATTCCGTAAAGAAGAGGTGGACGAGTGGGTAAAGACGGGCGGGGCCGATGACAATAAAGAAAACAGCAATCAAGGCGACCACAAATGAGAAAAAATATAGAAACAGACATTCCTTTGCATCTTCTTGCGATCCGCCTTAGAGCTTTGATCTCGGCCTTGGGTGAATCCTCAAATCCCGCCTGGTGGAAATCCGAATTTATGAATGAAACAGGGCTGCGTTTTCTTGAACGACTCTATCCGCGCACCTTCGTCCGAGCGGCTGTGCATGCCGCCGGAAGGGCCGCCTGCGAGATACACGACAGAACCGTCGGCCGGGTTGGTGTCTACCACCTTTTCAGACTCCCAGAATCCTTGGAGGTGGAGATGCATAAAGTTGCGCCGTCGGAAGACGATGATTTCTACAAGCGCTTCAGATCCTGCCTTAGTCAACAGGATAATCTCATGGAGATGCTTGCGCCGCATTGCAATGATATGGGGTCGAAAGCCGACGTCGGTCCGAAACGGATCGGTGCGGCTTCGGATGCAACGACGATCGAGGGGTTGGTTACAGTCGCATCAGTCTACCGCAATGCTTTCAGGCAGGGGAAACAGGCATTTCCCTATTTCGCCGCTGAACAAACCGGAGTCGGCGATAGGCTGAGAGCATGAAAAAAGATGTGCAACGCCAATACACGACGGCTATAAGTAAGGGCGCCGGTATGGTCGACGAGACGAGACGCCTTCTTGAACACTGGTCACCAAACGAATCTCTTGATGAGTTTGCGCGCCGGGTTCAGGAAGAAGGGCTGCTGGGCAATGCGACCGCATACAGAACCCGTGATGTTGTTAGAAGGGTTTTTGCGCAACGCTATCTGAGGCCGACCGACAAACCGGCACACATCCTTCAACAAATTATTGCCTCCGGGCTGCCGGGGCGTACCTTAACCGAATTGCTGTTTTTGTTTACGGCCAGACAGGACCCACTGGTTTACGACTTTACCATTCGTGAATACTGGCCCGCCGTCAGACGCGGGAGGAATGTTATGGGAACAGATACTATGCTTTCATTCCTTTCAGAGGCACATTACGACGGCCGTTTGGATAACCAATGGTCGGAAAACGTCTCTGTGCGAATCGCCCGATGTGTTCTCGGACTTCTGCGCGACATTGGGTTTCTTCGTGGGGTCAAACGCGGCCGCAGAGAGATTGTCGATTACCACATGTCCGACGAGGGTTGCGCTGTTCTTGCCAGGGAGCTTCATGAATCGGGTGTCACAGACTCATCGCTCTGTTCACATTCCGATTGGGCTCTTTTCGGAATGACCGCTTCTGAGGCTCTTGAAAGATTGGACGGGCTCGGTGAGAGCCGAGGAGTGATTGTCCAAAGGGCCGGGGCGGTTGTTCACTTTACATGGACCGTCAAATCAATCAAGGAACTGATCGATGCACTCTCTTGATAAAACATTCATCGAACTCATTGAGAAAATACGTGACCCGGGCACCCTTAATCCGGCCAAGAGCGATCCTATTTTTTATTTCGCTTATCGGCCGGAATTAATGCTGGATCTTAAAAAAAGGCTGTCGCGTTGGTCCGCCAAGATCCGTGAGGCGGGGTTCGAGGTCCGTCGCATATCAATGGCGGATCTCCTGTGGAGCACCGTAGACGAATCCGGGAGGTGGGACGACTGGCTCGAGCTTGAGGGCGACGCGGATGCAGAACAAATCAACGAAGCCGTACGGGATGTCCTCAGGCAAGGAAATGCCTTTATTGACAGGGTTGCTGAAGCAATCAAATCCACCCCTGAAGGAACAGTTGTTTTGCTTACCGAGGCGGAATTGCTCCATCCGTATTTCCGAACCCGGACAATTGAAAGCAGACTCCACGACAAAGTGAAAATGCCGATGGTGATCTTTTACCCCGGCAGACGTTCCGGTCAATACGGACTGCATTTTCTTGATTTCTACCCGGTCGACGGCAATTACCGCTCGACCTTGCTGGGAGGGTTTTGATGAGCGAAACGATAAGGCAAGTATTCTCACCCAGGCGACCCATCGACCGGACTATCGAGAAAGTCATAGACTACTATGCGCAGGAGGAAGACCGTCTTTCACGTGAAGTCGGTGAATACGAAATTACGGACAACATCGAGTCTTGCTTCCGGAAGTTTCTCGATGTTTTCGGTGAAGGCGTCAGAAGCGGACAGGTGACCGAGGTCGGCATCTGGGTATCCGGTTTCTACGGCAGCGGTAAAAGCTCATTCACCAAGTATCTGGGAGCCGCGCTTGATCCGGAAAGGATGGTTCAGGGAAAGCCGTTCCTTGATCTATTGTGTGAAAGGTTCTCCCGCAATGAAATTCCGGCCGCACTCCGTACCGTCTCGAAAAAATATCCGACTACGGTTATCCTGCTGGACCTCGGCGCCGAGCAGCTTGCTGAGAGTGCCGCTGCACCGGTTTCAAGCGTCCTCTATTGGAAAGTTCTTCAGTGGGCTGGCTTTTCCAAGGAGAAGAAGCTTGCAAGACTTGAATTCACCCTCGACCGTAAAGAAAAGTACAACGAATTCAAAAACAGATATCGTGATCGGTATAAAAATAATTGGGAAGAAATCCACAATGATCCTTTGATAGGTGTGTCTCGGGCGGCTGAAATAGTGCCGGAAATTCTGCCGGATGACTTTCCCACTCCTGAGAGTTTCCGTGGCCTGAGGTTTGAGGAAGCCCGAAATGTCCGTGATCTGGCAAGGGAAATCATCGAACTCTGCCGCCGTAAAACAGGGCATGAAAACATCCTCCTGCTTATCGATGAAGCTGGTCAATATGTCGCGCCTCGCGGTGAATTGATCCTTAATTTTCAAGGATTGTCCCAGAACTTGAAGGAACTCGGCAAGGGTAAAGTGTGGATAGCGGCGACCGGGCAACAGACTTTGAGCGAAATCGTCGAAAAGGCGGCGCATAATTCCGCCGAGTTGAACAAATTGATGGCCCGGTTTCCCATCCCCATCGATCTGGATGCAAGTGATATCAGAGAAATTACTTACCGTCGGCTGCTGGAAAAAGCGGAAAAAGGGCGTAAGCAACTGGCGCATCTGTTTAAGGAAAACGGACAGTCCACACTCACCCATACGCGTCTCGCGGGCACGGCACTTTTTAAAGGAGATCCCGACGTCGAAACGTTCATAAAACTTTACCCGTTTTTACCGCAACATTTCGACTTGCTTCTGGAACTCATTAAAACCTTGGCTCGCTCCACAGGAGGAATCGGGCTGCGCTCGGCGATTCGGGTTATCCAGGACGTATTGGTGGATAAAAGCGGTGTGCTCCCTTCCGGCGTGGTCAAACTGGCCGATCGTGAGATCGGAGCCCTTGCATGCGTGGATGATTTCTATGACACGCTCAAAGCGGATATCTCCAAAATCCTGCCGCATGTGATCGGCGGGGTTGAAAAGACAATCAAGGTTTTCGGATTAAACTCCTTTGAGGTACGGGTAGCCAAAGCCGTCGCGGCACTGCAGCCTGTGGAAACTTTTCCGCGAACTGCTGAAAACCTTGCCGCTTTATTGTACAGAGACATCGGCTCGTCCGGGCTCTTCGACAAGGTACGAAATGCGCTGACAAAGCTTGTTTCTGAGAAGGAATGCGGCCTTATCGAAGACCCCCAGGCGGGCGGATATGTATTTTTAAGCGACGCCGTAAAGCCGATTCGCGACAAAAGGAACAGCTACGCTCCAACCTCAGGTGAGTGCACCCGGGCAAGGATAGACGTCTTAAAACAAGGCACCGCAGACCACACCATGTTCCGGATCCAACCGGCGGCCAGGCTTGAGAATATCAAGGAAGTGAGAGCGGCGGTAAGACTGGGAAAAACATCGGTCGTCGGCGGGTCTGAAGATGTTGACCTTCGACTGGAATTTGTAGAACCGGCACTTTGGAATGACAAACGCAAAGAGTTTCTGGTCTCGACGAACACCCAAATCGAGCTTGAAAACACGGTGTTGCTTCTTGTAAAAAACGAAGAGGCTGTGGAGGAGCTTTTGCCCGATATCGTGAAATCGGAAAAAGTCCTCGGTGATGTTGACGAGCGCAGCGCTGATCATGTTGTAGCACAATATCTTCGCGCTGAAAGGCGTTCCGCAGAGCGAAGCCGTGAACGTGCCGCAGCCGCTATGGAAAAGTCAATGATGGACGGCCTTTTCATCTTCAAAGGCAAGCCGACTCCGGTCCGTGAAGCTGGGGAAACATTAGACGTCGCCGTTCGAAAAATCCTTTCCTCAGCAGTCAAGGAAGTTTTTCCTTATTTCCATTTGGCTCCAATCCGTCCTTCAACAGACGCCGCCGCCAAATTTCTTGGGGTGGAGCGGATGGACCGTATCACCGGAGACCTCGACCCGTTGCGTTTAGTCACTACGAGCAGGGGCGCACCACGTATCGACACTTCAAAACCTGTGCTGGCGGAGGTTCTTCGGGTCTTCAAAGGGAAATCCACCGATTCCGGTTCCGGAAGACTTCAAGGCTCATATCTGCAGGATATTTTTTCCGCACCGCCATACGGTTGGACAAAAGATACGATCAGATACCTTTTCGCTGCGCTTTTGCGTGCCGGCGATATTGAATTCCACGTACCCGGGGCGGAGGGGGTGGTCCGTACGGCAGGGCTGAAAGCGGTCGAGGGGGTAAAAAGTACCGTCGTCTTTAACCGAATCGGCATCTCACCGCGGGACTCAAAACTTCCTCCCGAAGCCTTGGACAGGGCCGCTCGTCGGCTTGAAAATCTATTCGCCGACGAGGTTCTTCCTCTTGAAGACCACATCAGCCGTTCCGTACGACGAAATGTTCCCGATCTCTTGGAAAAATTCGGCGCATTGCCGGATCGTCTTCGCCTGCTTGGCCTTCCTGGTGAAGATCGCTGCCGGCGGCTCTTGGCTGATTCCGCTGATCTTCTTAAAGGAGATGCGGGAGGCGCGGGTGCCGTGCTGGGAGGTGTCGAGTGCAATTTGCCGGATGAAATCACCTGGGCCAGAGCAGTATTTGAAGCCTTAGAGACAGGCGCGGAGTTAGACGTACAGAATGCCCGGTCGGTTCTGAACGCCACCGTGGATTTAGAGCGACTTTTCCCCGGCTCCACGATCAACATACTCAATATTGAAGACAGAGAAGTTGCTGAAGAGGTTCTGTCTTCAGAACGGTTTCATGAGCGGTTGCCCGAACTTCGCAGCGTCATCCGGGGTGCTGTGGATCAGACTAAAAAAAGATATGCTGACGAACGCACAGCGCATGACAAAGTCTTAAAGAAAGTACGGAACGTTTTGGAGGCAGAGCCGAGCTGGATAAAACTACTCGACGATGACAGAAAGGAAATCGTCACCAAACTGACCTGTGAACTGCCCAAAACGGCCCAGGACGGCGATACGGTGACCCTGCTCCAAACTCTGCTGGTCCGCAAAAGTGCTTTGCCCGGATTGATCGATGAACTTCAAGGCGAGGTTGAACGCAGGCAACCAGCCGAATCCGAAGACGATGAGGAAAGGGCAGGTGAAGAAGTAATTGAGGCAAATGCTCTCATGCAGTCGACGGTCATCACTTCAGCAGAAGAATTGGATTCGTGGTTAGCATCCATTCGGGAGAAACTGGCCGGTTTGTTGGAATCCAATAAAAGGATAAGGATCAAAGGGCGCGAATGAGCTTCGACAAGGATACACGCAACCTACTGGCGAAAACAGTTACCGCGTGCAGACGCAGGTTGACCGAGGACGTCACCGACCAGCTCCGCGGAGTTTTCGGGCTGCACCCGGACGGCACAATGCTGGCGCTCGACAAGCTGACGCACTTGTCGCCGGATCAGACCGCGACCGCACACCGACTACGCGACCTACTTGACCATTATACTGCCGTTGCTGCGGGAAAAGAGCCGGACCGTCGAAAGGCTTCCAACGAGCGAATGGTTCTTGAGATCTCCTTTACCATGCTCAACCGGTTGGCCGCCTTGCGCTTGTGCGAAGAAAGGGGCTTGGTCGTTGAATGTGTACGGCAAGGGACGGCATCCGACGGATTTCGCTTGTTCGAGCGCATATCCAGCGGAGCCCTCGGAGGGCGTTATGAGACCTACAAGGTTTTTATGGAGTGCCTTTTCGACGAATTTGCCCTTGATCTGGGCGTTTTGTTCGACCGGATGACACCGCAGTCCGCTGTTTTTCCCTCCGAGCGCTGCATGGAGGACGTCCTGTCCGAATTGAACAAAGCGGACCTGTCACACCTTTGGATCGAGGACGAAACCATCGGTTGGATCTATCAATATTTCAATCCGCCCGAAGAGCGCAAAGCCATGCGGGATGCCTCCCAGGCTCCGCGCAACAGCCGGGAACTGGCCGTCCGCAATCAGTTTTTTACACCACGATACGTGGTAGAGTTTCTCACCGACAACACCCTCGGCCGTATCTGGTACGAGATGCGAATGGGCGATACCGCCCTCAAAGAGGAATGCCGCTATCTTGTTCGACGGCTGAACGAAGTCTTCCTCGCGCCTGGGGAAAAGGCTCCCGCCGAACCGGAGAACGAAACGGACCTTTCCCAGGAGGAGCTACTCAAAAAAACTGTCCATATCGAGCACCGGCCCAAGAAAGACCCCCGCGACCTAAGCGTCTTGGACCCGGCGTGTGGTTCAGGACATTTCCTTCTTTATGCATTCGATCTGCTGGAGCGCATCTACGAAGAAGCCTGGGAAGACCCCGAAAGCCCGAAGTCAGAAAGTGCGGGCCGTACGTTACGCGAGGACTTCGAGACCCTCGACGACCTACACCAGGCAGTCCCCAAGCTGATCATTGAGCACAACCTCTATGGCATCGACATTGATCCCCGCGCGGTGCAGATCGCCGCGCTGGCCCTTTGGCTGCGTGCGCAGAAGACTTGGGGAAACCTCGGCATCAAAGCCGTTGAGCGGCAGCAGGTCGTCAAATCCAACATCGTCACCGCCGAACCCGTACCCGGCGAAGAAGACATCCGCCGTGAGTTCTCCACCAATCTGAAGCCACGGGTGCTGGGACAGCTCATGAATGTGGTGTTCGACAAGATGAGACTCGCCGGAGAGGCAGGATCGCTGCTAAAGATTGAGGAGGAGATCAAAGATGCCATCGCCGAGGCCAGGAAACAATGGCTGGAAGGACCCAAGCCCGAACAGCAGCTTCTTTTCCCCGGTATATCTGATCCACGGCCCAAGCAGCAGGAACTGCACTTCGATCTAAAAGGAGTCACCGACAAGCGGTTTTGGGAGCAGGCTGAAAACCGCATCCTTAAAGCGCTTGAGGATTACGCAGAACGAGCAGAAAACGGACATGCAATCCGCCGCCGTTTATTCGCCAAGGATGCCGCCCATGGATTCGCATTTATAGATCTTTGCCGCAAACGTTATGACGTGGTGGTGATGAATCCGCCGTTCGGAGAACCAAGTAGCTTATCAACTGCATACATTGCTTCAAAATACGGTGATGCCAAACACGACCTCGCTGCATCTTTTTTGGAACGATCCAACAGTCTCTGTCGACGATCAAGTTTATCCGGAGCAATAACAACGCGTGCTCTATTCTTTCTCCCAAAAATTGGAGCTTGGCGTCAGTCTTTCTCGGATACCCGTGCCGCACTAATTGTTTTTGCAGATCTTGGATTTGGTGTATTGGACAGTGCTATGGTGGAAACAGCAGCTTATGTGTTCAGTAAAAGCGAAACAATCAACCTGAGCACCTTTATCCGTTTACTGAGAGAAGATGACAAGGAAGCGAAGCTACTTTCCTCATCCACCGACGATTCCTATTCAAGAACATACATTTGTGATTCAAGAAAATTCTCATTGATACCAAAATGTCCCTTCATATATTGGGTTTCGGATCGGTTCCGCGATACATACAAAAACAACCCTAATATAAAAAGTACTGGTGCAAGCGTTAAGCAAGGACTGGCAACTGCAAAGGATTTCCGATTCGTTCGCGCACTCTGGGAAGTGCCGGTTAAGGATGTTGTATCAACATATACATCTTCAACCGATAGTACTTTAGATGTCACGGACAGAGTTCGAGATTCGCTTATTTCGGGGAAGAAATGGGTAATCTTTGCTAAAGGCGGCGGCTATTCACCATATTTTCTTCCAGTACATTTAGTTGTCAACTGGGCTTCGAATGGTGCTGAGATAAAAGCAAGAGTTAATCCAAAATCTGGAAAACCATACTCAAATGTTTGGCAACTGGCTGGGACTGAAACGAATTTTTTCTTTAGGGCTGGGATTACTTGGCCGAGAAGGGCATACGGGCGCTTATCGTTTCGAGTTATGCCAAAGGGATGTATTTTTGGTGATTCAGCGCCAACGCTGTTCGTTGATGACGAAAACCTATTGTTGACTCTTCTCGTTATAGGTAATTCGCGACTTTTCGAAAAACTTCTGAGCGTCTGGTCTGCCAGAGGTACTGAGGCCACTTCTGGGCAGACAATGAAAATGGAAGTCGGAAGCCTCCTGGACACTCCATTGCCGAATGGCCATATACCAGAACACTACCGTGACATTGTAAAAAGGATGTTTCATCTAGTACAAATAGCGAGATCTACAGATGAAACATCTCCTATCTTTCTGGCGTCTGTGAAATCCGATGAATTTCAGAAAGAATCAGCCGAAGTAGATGAATTTTTAATAGAAACGGAAAATATCGCCTGTGATATTTATGGATTGTCAGGTCTCGACTGTGATGTGCATAGTGATGCATATGACGAATTCGTGTCCAATAAAGGAGACAGACCAACGGATGACTGGTCACCAGATATTGATTCTGCTGAAGAAGTCGAAGTGAAGTCAGACTCAAAGGACCGTGTCGGTTCTGTCAAAAAATTATTTAGCCTTGCGGTTGGCTTCACTTTAGGACGCTGGGATATCCGCATCGCGCTTGACCAGTCACTCGTTCCGAAGCTGCCGGACCCCTTCGATCCACTTCCGGTCTGCCCGCCGGGAATGCTGGTAGGTTCGGACGGCATGCCCGCCGATAGGGACCGCATTGTCAGCGAGGAGTGGCTTCGTGCGCGACCGGACGCAAACACCCTCCCGGCAGAAAGCACGGTCAAGAACCCGAATGTGCCCGACAACGACTACCCTCTGCGCGTCTCATGGGACGGCATCCTGGTGGACGATCCCGGTTTCAATAGCGCACAGCCGCACCGGGATGACATCATCCGACGCGTCCGTGAAGTGTTGGACTTGCTCTGGAAAGACAAAGCCTACGAGAACGAGCAGGAGGCCTGCGACATTCTCGGCGTTTCCGGACTGCGGGATTATTTCCATAAGCCAGGAGGCTTTTTCCAAGACCACCTGAAGCGCTACACCAAGAGCCAGCGCAAGGCCCCGATTTACTGGCCGCTTTCCACGGCTTCAGGGTCGTACACGATCTGGCTTTACTATCACCGACTAACCGACCAAACCATATACGGGGCAGTCAATAAGTACGTGGAACCCAAGATCGCCGAGACGGAGCGCGGGATCGCTCGCATAAAGGATGAACTGGAGGTTGCCTCCGGTCGCGATGCTGCCCGGATGCGCGACCGGCTGAATGAAACACAAGCCTTTCTCGGTGAGTTGCGGGATTTTCGCGAAGAACTGCTCCGCATTGCCGCGCTGCCTTACAGGCCTAACCTCAACGACGGGGGCATCATCAATGCCGCACCGTTACACAATCTCTTCCGATTGAGATCATGGGCGAATGATACTAAAAGTGTTTGGGACAAACTGGAAAATGGCGACTATGACTGGGCGCAGCTTGCCTACACAATATGGCCCGACCAGGTTCGGAAAACCTGTAAAAAAGACCGTTCAATCGCCATCGCCCACGGACTTGAAGACCTCTGTGAGATCAAAGCTTCGGTTCCAAAGAAAAAAGGCAAGAGGAGGACAAAAACATGAATCTGCCCGAGCCGCAATCGTTGACCTTTTCCTCTTTAATGGGAGACATTGAAAAAGGGAATATCAAGATTCCGCAGTTTCAGCGTGATTTTGTCTGGAGCAAAGAAAAATCCGCTAAATTGCTTGACAGCATTGTTAAGGGCTATCCGATCGGTACGTTCATTCTCTGGAAGACAAAGGAAGAACTTCGTGCTTTGCGCAACCTGGGCGGCCTGAACCTACCCAAAACGCCGAAGGGCGACTTCATTCACTACGTGTTGGACGGGCAACAGCGTCTTACGACGCTTTTTGCCAGCCTAAAAGGTCTCAAGATAAAACGGGAAGAGCGGGAAGATGATTATGCGGAGTTTTATATTGATTTACGAGCAAAAAACGATGAACCTGTTGTTCTAATTAGTTCGGAAGTTAAAAAAAACAATAACATTATAAAGTTAAATGATTTATTATATGGGAAAATAAAATTGCTTTCGTCGTTTCCTGAAAAGTACCAAGATAAAATTCAGTTCTATAAAGATCGTATCAATGCTTATCAATTCTCATCAGTGCTGATAAAAGAGGCGCCCTTAGACATAGCAACTGAAATATTTACAAGGTTGAATGTAGGAGGTAAGCCTCTTACTGTGTTTGAAATTATGGTGGCTAAAACTTTTGACTCTAAAAGAGACTTCGATTTAGCCGAAAAATATGATGAACTGCTTTCAGAACTGGAAACAGCTGATTACGGAACGATACCGGCTTCCGTGGTATTGCAGACCATTTCAATAATCTTAAAAAAAAAATGTAAAAAAAAGGACATTTTAAAGCTTCCAAAAAAGAAATTCATCGATACATGGCCTGATGCTGTGGAAGCGATAAAGGAAACGGTCGACTTTTTCCGGAACGTTTATCGAATACCGGTTTCCCAACTGCTCCCTTATCCAAATTTAGTGGTCCCTTTTGCATATTATTTTTATAAAAAGAAACGAAAGCCGACCGGACGGGCGAGTGCTTTCTTAAAAGACTTTTTCTGGCGGGCGGCGATAGGCGGTCGATACTCCCAGGGTGTTGAAGGTCGTCTTGCTCAGGACGCCAAAAAAATAGACGCCATAATAGAAGGAAAAGTCCCGAAATACGAATGGTCTGTAGATGTATCTCCGGATTTTATTGAAGAAAACGGTTGGTTCTCCGTTAGCCGTTCATATATCAAAGCGCTTTTATGTATACTTGCCTACCATGAACCGAAATCGTTTTCTGATAATTCAATTGTCAGAATAAGCAACGATTGGTTGAAAAGGGCTAACAGTAAAAATTATCACCATTTCTTTCCTAAAGCATTTCTTAAAAAACAAGAGGAGGATGAATATTATATAAACCATATCGCCAATATTACTATAGTAGATGAATTTATTAACAAGGGTGAGATACGAGCAAAGGCTCCATCTAAATATATGAAAAAGTACATAAAGCAGAACAAAAATATTAAAAAATGTATGAGGACACATTTAATTAATATAGATGCATATGGTGTTTTAGATGATGATTACGCAAAGTTTTTTGATAGAAGGTGTAAAGCATTCAGTAGAGAACTTAAGAAACGTATTGTTGAAAAAGAGATCGACCGGGAAAAGCTTGCCTTACCTGCTAAAGAAACAAGCCAAATTGAAATAGAGTAGCTGTAATAATTATGACATTTTCCACATTTCTAAAAAAAAGGATCATAGACCTTCTCAACGACCGCCGCATCGTGGTCTGGTACGACGCCGAAGGAGATTTCAAAGTGTTCGCCTCGGTGTTCAACGCACCGAACTGCGAGGTGTTGTCCGCTGAGGCGTCCGTACTCAAGACCCGCCGTCGGGCCGACGAGGCCTATCGGCTGATAAACGAATCGGAGAATCCGTCCGAATCGAGCCGTTGCCTGCTTATCTATATTCCCAGTCCCCGAGGCGCGACAGAGGATGAGAAGATGCAGGACCCTTTCGAGGTATACGCAATGGCGGGTGCGGCTTTCGGTGACACTGAGGACCAAAAAATTGAATCTCTGGCCCGTCAGGCTATGCCGCTGAAAGCCGATGAGATCACGCGCCTTTTTCGGGAAGGGCAACCGGACATCACTTTGCTGGACGGGCTTGAGAAATCGCAGCGTTGGCCGTTGTTGAACGAGGTGTTTCAAACCGAGACCCCGGTGGACGTCATCGCTTTAGCCATTTCCGATCCTGCAAAAGCCAAGAAGGTGGACGAAAAGTCCGGCTGTGTCGTGGAGCTCCTGCGGCTCTTTGAATCCGCTATCGGTTTCAAACCGTCATCCGAAACAAGAAAATGGAAGGCGCTCCGGCCCAAGGCGGCCGAATTCGTTATTTTCAGTGAGTTCCTTTTCGATTTGCCCGGTGAGGCTCCGGACTCCCTCAGCGCCGTGCCCAGAGCCGGAGACAATGCAAAGGCGATGGTCTATGCGTCCTGCGATCGGATGCGGTCCGATATGGGACTAAGGGATACTTACACCGAACTCGCCCGGCAAAT
>Ga0307991_1001701_pt1 | contig 15252 bp, 11 predicted proteins | sample EllFjometagen131_FD_203146 | JGI IMG/M metagenome (GOLD analysis project Ga0307991, IMG submission 203146) | Marine microbial communities from Ellis Fjord, Antarctic Ocean - #131 | ecosystem: Environmental > Aquatic > Marine > Unclassified | place: Southern Ocean | collected 2014-10-08
GTTAGCGAGCAACTACACCCTGCCGGACTTTAACAACAGCAACGCGCCCGTGACGATCACCGCCGCCACGCTTACTCCGACGCTTTCCAACACCGGTGTTACCAAGGTCTATGACAACAGCACAAACGCACCTTCGGGGTTTACACCCGCCTATACCTTTGCCGGTCTGGCCAGCGGCGACACCGCTGCCACGCTGACGAACACCAACAGTGCCTACGACGACAAGGACGTGGCCGACGCGAGCAAAGTAACGGTTTCAGGGCTGAGTATTAGCGGTATTACCGGTAATAAAAATTCGGTGGTCAGTGACTACGCCCTCGACGCCAACAGCAAAAATGTGGTAGCGACCATTACCCCATCAGCTCTGAGCATCACGGCTGTCAATGAGAGTAAAACCTACGGTGAGACGGTAACCTTTGCCGGGACCGAGTTCACCTCCAGTGGTTTGCAGAACGACGAGACAATCGGCAGTGTTTCTCTGGCCAGTAGCGGAGCCGCAGCCATGGCTAATGTTGATGGCAGTCCGTACAGCATCACCGCCAGTAATGCCACCGGGGGAACATTTACAGCCGGTAACTACACCATCACCTGCAATAATGGTGCATTGACCATTAATCCATTGGATCTCTCTGCGGTGCTTGCTAGTTTTTTAACATCTCAAGTAAGTGTTAATGGAACTCAAGATGTCTTATCGGGCGATTCAGCTTTGCAAAGTCCACCTGAAATGGGCCCCGGAAATGGATTGAGTGTTTTTGATCAAAGTTCAGTGGGAGAACTGATAATTGACAGGACAGGGTATCGATATAAAAAGGAAGATCGGATTTAATTTTTACTATCTGTAGGACAAAGATGGCCCAACCTGTTTCAAATGGTTGGGCCATCTTTGCATGATGCGCTGCATTGCAGTCTTGCTTCATCTAAGGATAAATCGCATGAATTCGGTTTTTCAAAAATCAGGATCGAACAGAGTGTTCTCCAAAAGTAATAAAATTCGCATTTTGAAAAAACGGAGAGTCTCTTTTTCCCAGCATCAGATGCGGTTTCTTTGACGCTTACTCTTCGCTTCGCTCAGTATTGAATCTGGATAAATATCTATTGTTGCTCTAATGAAAGGGCTGCCAAGCGGTAGCATTCTGCCGCAGGCAGAGGCTCTTCGGCCAGGGAGAAGCAGGTTGCAGCACCGAGAAAATCGTTTTGGCGACGCAATAGAAGGGCGTACTTTTTCAAGATTTCGGTCGGGGTGGTTGACTTACTGTCTTGGGCTATCTGAGCTTGGTTCGTATTCTTTTGGCTTTTGGTAATGGTCAATGGTGAAGGTTTACGGTCAGCAGTTTCCGTTGCCTGGGATTTTAGCGAGTCTTTTTCGATTATTTCGTCGGCCTCTATTACATTGTCATGATTCTGCCAGACAAAATCAAAAGGTTCTTCGAGGTCGGAAAATTTCAAGGTTGTGGAGGTTGCTGTAGACGCGGTAATCATTTTGTTCAGGGGTTGGAAACGTTTTTCAGCTATATCAAAACGCCATTGACGGGTAAGAAATGTTAGTTTTTCGGGGGCCAGTGCAAGGGTACTCTCCAGTTGCGTGTCGGTTAACTGCAGGCTCAATTTTTGTTTGAGTGGTACGAAAAGATTACTTTTAACTTTTTTTAGAGGTTCTGCAAAAGGAAACAGAGAGAGCTCCTCATCTTCCGGCAGGAGCAGGATGCCGTGTGTTTGGTCTCCGGCCCAGCGCAGGCCGGCGAGCAGGGGGCCGGGCAGACGTTGCCAAAGGGTTTCAAGCCAGTTTAGCTCTTTACTCTCAAGATATAGAGCTCGGGTCGGTTCCCGGGCCTGCGGATCATCTATAAGGCGGAGTTTGAGTTGTAAAAGTGGTGGTTGGGTAGAGGTTGTGGTCGGCTCAAGAGAGCCCTCTAACTTTTCGATGCAAGACTCCGGTTTGCTCAGGTCGCAGTCATCTTTCAAGGGTGGAGCCGGGTCGATGACCAAGGCCGGACGTTGCTGGTCGCCGAACATGAAATAGAGGCTTTTGGTTGGTAAGTGTTGGGCAATTTCAGTAGCCGGCAGAGGATGTTTAAAGCCGTACTCAACCAGAAGTTTTGCACTTTCGTTTGTGGTTTCACGGTTCGTGCCAGCTGGCGGAGAGGGTTGGTAAAAGAGCTCGCAACGGGGCAGTTCTTGAAGATAAGAGAGGACAAAACGGGGCAGGGTTTTTTTGCTTTCTTCAAGATCTGGGCAGAGAAAGATTACTCTCTTTTGCATGTCCAGGGGGGCTGATGCTTTAAAACGTATCTGCTGGCGGCGCAGATAACGGGCAAGCAGGGGAAAGAGAGCTTTTGCAAAAAGGAGGTAAGCGCTATGTAATGGTTGCCGAGGGCTTTTAAATAGTTGTGTTTTAAGGATCTCGGCTAAGGTGCAGGTTTCATCTTTATCGTTTGTAGTCATCTTAATTTTCCTCCCCGGTAAACTTTGCCAGAGCCTCCCAGAGGCGTTCTCTCTCCCTTTTCATACTACTTTGCGGCTGCCAACCGGCGAGGCGCTCTTTTAACTCTTTCGTGAGATGGAAATCTTCTGAGATGTTCTCAAGGTACTCTCCGGCACAGCGCAATCTTTGCAGGTTGAAGGTCTGGCCGTAGGCGGTCAGGGCTTTTTCATAACCTAAGCGGATCAGATCCGGGCGTTTCACTCTGACTCCGTAAGCGGCCAGGGCTTCCCAATTTCTGCCGTTTGTCAAAGGGGGTGATTTTTTTGTCCCTTGGGTCAGCTCTTCGCGGGCCGTGTCGTAAGCCGCATGGGCTTGGTCCGGCTGGTGGTCAAGGTGAAGGGCGGCGGCGAGAATTAAGCGGGCCCGAATTTTTTCCTCAGCCTGTCGCCGAGGTTCTTGGGCAAGCTCTTTAAGCCAGAGATGGGCCTGTTCCGTGGCCTCCTTGTAGCGTTTTGCTTTAAGGAGAAGTGGGGTTGCCTGGGTCCGATCTCCGGCTTGGATTAAGGCGCTGATGGCTTCTTCATCATGGCCGGCTGCGAGCCAGGCGGCGGCGCTCTCTGAGGGGCGACCGGCTTTTCCGAAATGTCGAGCCGCCCGTTGCCAGAGGTCGTTTTTTAAAAGCTTTTTCGGTATTTTTTCCACGTTGTTTTCCGCTTAACATTACAGCAGTTTGATTTTACCATTTTGCATTATGATTTGTTTGTGATGATGACAAAAATCAGTCGCCGGTGGTACCGGAGAACTTGGCCCAAGGCTGATGAACCAGGCGCGATGCCGGCATAAGTTATGAAGCTCTTTTATGGTCCTCTTAAGAGTGTTACTTCTTCGGTCGGCGGCAAAATGACGGTCGATAATCCAGAGGACGTCAAGGCGATGATAGCTTTCCTGCCAGGTACGCAATTGCTCTTTGAGTCGGGCAAAGGGTTGTTCGAGGTTGAGGCCTTCATTATCCTGCCAGGAGAGTAGCTTTTGGCGGTTGTTATGTTTAAGTGGATCGCTTGGTGTGGTCCAGCAGCTGCCGAAGAAAGAGTGGCGCAGGTCGCCGCCTAAATTGCGCAGGATTGTGATTGCGGCCAAGGTCATAGCCCGGGCCAAGTGGTTGGTTGTGCCGCTCATCTCAAGGCCGCTCTGGGTGATAATCAGGGTCATCCGGCGGCGTTTTTCACGCTCTCCCTCGCGGCCGTAATAGAGAGCTTCGCGATTTAAGATGCGATGTTGTAAAAGGGCGTCCGGATAGAGATATTCACTTAAGGCAAGATTATCAAGACCGCCTTTATGGGTCAGGCCGTGATAACCTCCGCAGCTCGAGGTCTGGCTGCCTCGGTGATCATGAAATGTCAATTTCGGGGTTATCGTCAGAAGCTGGCTGTAGAGATCGGTTAGCGTTGGAGGCAGGCTGTCGAGTGGAATCATTTCGGCCAGACGGTCGGCATCCCAAGATTCTTTGGGGGTTGCGTAGAGATCCTTAAGAAACCTGAGCTTAGATTTTGTCAGATCTTGCAGGCGGCGTTTAACGTTGTCCAGGTCTTTACTATTGAGAAATGGCGATTTGTTATTTTCCCGTTGCCGATTTTCATCTGGTGGTTTCGTTTTTGAACGGTTTTCCCGGAGTGCGGCTTCAAGCAGGCGGCAGGATTGAATCAGTGGCCTATCTTCGGGAGCCGGACAGCTGTCGCTGAACTTTGCTCCTTCAAGAAGCTGGGCGATAAGCATACCGATCTCGCCGGCATTGAGTTTGAGTTCTTTAAGCTCCTTGATGATCGGGGCTGAACGCAGTTCCAGAAGAAAGCGGTGATAAGGGGGATCATCCCGGCTTAAATTAAGGAAATCACTTCCTTCCGCCGTCAGGTTTAAGCCGAGGTCGTGGACCAGGCCTAAAGGGGGCGGGCTTTTCATTTTCAGGGTCGAACGCAGCCATTTGACACTGGTTTCAGGGTTAGATAAAGGTTCCAAAGAGTAGTTGAGGCTGCGGCGGTGGGTGTTGATAAAATGCAGTAGCTTTTTATCTATAGCGGTTTCTTTTTCTTGATTTGCCACCAGGCGGAGGTAGGTCTCCGGTCGTTCATTGAACATGCTTAAATCCCAGACCCGGACTGTCCGATCATCCGAAGCTGAGGCGGCCAGAAGACCGTCGGGGGAGAACGCGACGCTGTTAACATCGTCTTGATGACCTTCTAATGTTTGAATCTGTCGACCGCTTTCGACATCCCAGAGGCGCACGCTGTAATCGTTGGAACCCGAGATCAGCAGACGGCTGTCAGGGGAGAAGGCGATACTCCAGACGAGACCTTGATGGCCGCTTAAAATCTGACTTTCACCACTTGCCAGGTTGACAATATAGATATGGGTGTTGGTCGAGGCGTAGGCCAGAAAACGACCGTCGGGCGAAAAGGTGACTGAGGTGACCCGACAGCCGTGGCGGGTGAGAATCTCCTCTTCATTTTTGTTCGCGACATTCCAGATACGAACCGTGAAATCATTGCCGCCGGAGGCCAAAAAACGACCGTCGGGGGAAAAAGCGACGCTGTAGACCTCATTTTTGTGACCTTTGAGTTTCCAGGGCGGGCGTCTGGAGGCGGTACTCCAGAGGCGGACAATACCGTCTAAACAGCCCGCCGCAAAATAGTCGCCTTTTGGAGAAAAAGCGACACCGTAGAGAGGTAAACTTATAGCGTAGTGACTTTCTTCGATGCGATAATAGCTGCGGGTCTCGATATCCCAGAGAAAGATTGTACCGTCACCGGAGGCCGAAGCCAGGGTCTTGCCATCGGGTGCAAAGGCGAGTGACCAGACGAATTTGGTATGGCCTTTCATGTAGTCCGAGAGTTCGGTCGTGCCCACCTCCCAGATGTTTACCTGGCGGTTGACTGAGCCCGAAACCAGATAACGACCATCCGGCGAAAAGGTTACGCAGTAGACCCTTTCACTGTGCCGCACCGGGGTGCCATGGGGCGTAATCTGGGCGGCCTGTTCACTTAATATGGTGCTTAGAGAGGTCATAGTTAAAGGTGTTATGATTTAATTGTTATAGGTTTGGGGTTTGTTTTTTCAGTCAACCTGGTGGCCAGAGCTTGAGCTTGGCGTCGGGGTCCGGCATCGAAGATTTCCGGGTTGCGGGCTAAAAGTTCACCGATCTTTTTGGCCACCCGGTCATGGTACTCCTCACTGGCCCCGGCGGCGTTATCATCAATGATAAACTCCTCAATGGTTCCGGTCTCCATATTGAATTTGAATTTTATCTTTACCGGAGGACGTTTGCCGCTCATCTCTGACTCCTTTAAATCTCCAGTTCTAGATTTCAAGTTCAAGATCTATGACACTACCGCTTTGGCGGTCGCTGATAATGCGGCCGCCGTTGTCGATTACCAGTTTGCTCAAGGTCTGGCGGTAGGCTTCGCCGACGGCCCGGTTGATGGTGTAAAAGGCCTCTAGGCGATTGCTAGCTAATTGTGCCTGGAGTTGCTGGCACAGGGTCGTCCGCACCTCCTGCTTGATTTCCTTAAGTTTCTCCAGAGCTTGATTCTCGGCTTCCTGTTGCAGGCCGACCCTTTCTATCGTGATTTTCTCTTGTTGTTGTTCTTCATGAAGTTTGTGCAGGGCCCGGGTCAAGCGAATGTCGGCCTGTAGTCGGGCTTCTTCCAAAGCCCGTGCTTCAGTGCGGTTTTTCCAGCCATCTTCATAGTAGTGGCCGATGGCGTCGAAAGCAATTTCGCCAATCGTAACCCCGCAGACTTCGGTTGCGGTCTCGGCTTCGGCACTTGCCATGTGGGTTAATTGGGCCGTCATTGTCAGTTGTCGGGAGCGGGGCTGGTAGCAGATGGTGATCTCTTCAAGGTCTTTGACAAAATCGCCATCGGCATTGCGTGACCAGGCTTCATGGTCAGGAAAATCACCGGCCAGAACCCTTTCCAGCATTTCGAGTGCGGCTTCTCCCATCTCTTGGTCGAGTTCAATGTTGGCCGTAATAGAGGCAAGTTGATTAACCTCTTCACCGGCAGCAGCTTTTTCACTGATCGTTTTTCTCCAAGCTTCTTCAATGCTCTGAGTTACATGAATCATGACTTTACGTGGATTGCACATCTTGCTTATGTCCTTTATGAGTACAAAATTTTTTTACTAAGCCAGCATCAGTTTTCCAGGTTGTTCAGAGTCACATCTATCAATCCCTCAAGCTGTTGTAGGTGAGGGGCGGCCAGGATTATTTCCGGGTGCTCTATCAATTCATGCCGTAAGCGTTCGGCCTGGTGCAGGAAATCGGCCAGATCGATATCACTAGAGAGTTGCGGGGCGCGTTTTTCAAGTACCGTAATCTCGGCCACCAGAGCCTCTATATGGCGGTTGCGCAAGGCGCTGACGACCGAACTCTTTTCAAGATAGGGGGCCAGTAACGCCTCTAAATGAGGGACTTGTTCGCGGGTATTCCAGCAATGTCTGAGGACGTGTAAATCTTGTTCCTTGGCGTTCAATGAACCGCGGCGCAGGCTAGCTGCGCCGACTAATTTTAAGAGTTTTACAGCCCGGCGGTCACTTATTTCAATACCTTCCGAGCGAATCCGGCGGATAACTTCTTGATAGCTGCGACTGACCGCATCAAAATTGACCTGGTTCAAGGCTTGGTGCAGGTGGCGCAGGGTGTTGCTGGAAGTGACATTGCTTAAATTGATCTGGTGGCCGTCGCGGATCTTCTGGCGTTCTTGCTGCCATCCGCATTGGATAAGTTCAGAGAAACGGTTATCGGCAACGTTATCTGACCACAGGCGGGTTGGAAAACGGTCGTAAAGGGCCGCCAGGTCAGGGTCGTCGGGGACTTCGTTGGTGGCGCCGACGAGAAAGAGTAGAGGAATGTTTTCCGGGCGGCCGCCGTTATAGAAGATTCTTTCATTAAGGATCGTCAAGAGAGCGTTTAAGATAGCACTGTTGGCTTTGAAAATTTCGTCAAGAAAGGCAATTTCGGTGGTTGGCAGCAGTCCTTTGATGATCCTTTTATAACCGCCGCCGGATTGAAAGGTCTTGATGTCAACCGGCCCAAAGAGTTCATTGGGTTCAGTAAAGCGGGTCAGAAGGTATTCAAAATAGGGTACGATCTGCTGATCATCATATTTTCTGGGCGTGCAGAGATGGGCAAAGCGTTTGACGAGTTCCGATTTGCCGGTTCCCGGTGGTCCGGCCAGGAGCACATGTTCCTGAGCGATGGCGCCGATAATCAGCATCTCGATGATTTCATCCTTGGCAACAAAGGTGTTCTGGAGAAGGCTTGCGACATCATCAAGGTCGGAGACCGCATTGAGTAATTCCTGTTGCATAATATAATTCCTGTGGGTCGGTCGCCAGGGTTTTACTAAAATTGACGACTGGCGACTGACAACTGTTTTTAAAGATGGACATGGTGGCGTTCCTGACGACGTTTCTTTAAGGCGGCGGTCTTGCTGCCGAAATAACGAGGAGTCAGAATTCGGCCTTCGAGGTGATATTCGAGGCTTGCTTCTTGAAAAATGGCACGAATCTCGTCATTATTAAAACCCTTGCTATGGATGGCGACAAGGTCAATTAAAGCTGTAATGAAACCCTCCGTGTCAACCCCTTCCTGATCAAGTTTGAGCATCAGGGTCCGTAATTCATGGCTTTCATTACTCTCCTCAGGCGATTTTTCATTTTCTATAAAGTTTTTGAAATAGCTGTCGATGGCAAAACTTTGAGCATGGATCATGGCCACTTGGCGGCGTGCTTCAAGGTCGGGTAAGCCGATCTCAATCGGCCTGAGACGTGAGGGGCGTAACAGGGCTTCGTCGATGATATCGATACGGTTGCTGGTCCCGATTACGAGCACCGCTTGGTCGCGGCGAAAACCGTCCATTTCGGTCAGGAGTTGAGCGACGACTGCGTTGTTGGCCCGAGCCCCGCCGTCGGCATAGACCGAACGCTGGCTGGCGATACTGTCGAACTCATCGAAAAAGATGACCGCCGGGGCATTGCGGCGGGCTGTGGCAAAGAGCTGGCGCAGGTTGTTTTCACTTTGGCCGACATATTTATCCATGATCTCGGGTCCCGAGATCATCTGGATGGTGGCGTTAAGTTCATTGGCCACCGCTTTGGCGAAAAGGGTTTTTCCGGTACCTGGTGGGCCGTGAAAGATAAAGCCGCGGGGCAGCAGTTTGCTGCGTTGTTCATCATCAAGGTTTTTGATATCGCCGGCGATCAGGGCGATGGTATGTTTGAGCTGGCGTTTAATGTGTTCGTAACCGCCGATATCGGCAAAAGTGGTGTCCGGCACTTCGACCTCACTGCCGGAAGTGATCTTGAATTCACGAATTTCCCGATAGATATCTTTAGAGGGGCTTTGCGGAGCGATTTTGGCACCGACGTAACGCATGGCGTTGCGAAATTGAAGAGCGTTAAGGCCGGAAACGTTTTTGAAGAGCGACTCGGGATCGAAATCGGCAAAGCGTTTTCGTTCACGTTGAGTTAACAGGCGACTGACGGTAAACTCTTTTGATTCACCTTTTCCCGAAGTCGGATAGCGGGGCAGGCCATTGATCTGGATATGGACGGCAAAGCGGTCCGAAAGGACCTTTTTGACCTCTAAAGAAGGGTCGAGGAAGGCTAAAAGTTGCGGTTTTTCACCGTCTGTGGTGCGTTCGTAAAGGGTTTCTATAGAGGTTCCTTCATCGACTAGATCAAGAGAGCGCAAAATCAGAACCTCGTCGGTTTTGAGATTGCGGAGAAGAACTGGCAGGTTACTGTAACCGCCCTGCATGGCCCGGTCGAGTTCGCCGGACAGTCCACTGCGCATTTCCTCCGGCCGGGCCGCATCTAATACCGGTTTTTTCCCGGCCTGATGGCAGACCAGTTCATAAAGGTACTCAGTCAGCATTTTGTCGCAGCTTACCAGGACTGAGAGTCCATGGCGTAGGTAATCGGAGATGTTATCCATCTCCTCACGATAGGCGCAGCGTACGGCTTCGTTATCACTGAGTTGTTCGGGCATGGTGATACAGCAACCGGGGTCATTACATTGAGAGTCCAGAGGCTCATTTTGGTCACTTTGCCAGAGATCTTCCAAGGCAGTGCGCAATTTTCCTGAACCGGAATCGTGGGGCGCCGGATTGTTGTTTTCAGAAATCGTGATCGGTTGAAAAACAAGATCCTTTAAGGGGAGAGCTAGCGTTTTTTTGTCCGGAATAGCGTCTTCAGGAAAGCGGGCCGGAAAAACCCCAAGAAATTCTCGCAGACTCATTTCATCCTGTTCACGCTTAAATTGCCGACCTTCAGCCGATCTCTCGCCAAGATCAATTTCGATAATTATCTTCTGCATCGGAGGCTGCTTTCCGCTCCGCTTGAGCGGGCTCGTTTATTTGTTGCAGCTATAAATTCACTAATCCTTATTGTTTTAATATAGATTGGCCTCTTATAATTGTCAAGAGACTATTCCGCCTTCGATATTTATTACTTGCAGGCGTATTATTTAAAGAGCTTTATTTAGAAGGAAAAATGTAGTAATACGTTCCGCCGTTGCAAACTGTAGGGTGAATTTAAATCTTTATAGTGGAAAGAGTTTATGGAATATTTTGATATTTTGAGTGTGATCGGCAATACGCCGGTTTTGCGATTGGCAAAAATTTCTTCTATCCCGATTTTTGCCAAGGCGGAATATTTAAATCCCGGTGGCAGCGTCAAGGACCGGGTTGCTAAGTATATGATTTCCCAGGCTGAGAAGCAGGGTTTTCTGAAGTCAGGCTCGACTATTATTGAGGCGACCTCGGGTAATACCGGCATCGCCGTCGCTTTTGTCGGCGTCCATCGCGGTTATCGGGTGATTATCGTAATGCCTGAGGATATGAGCGAAGAGCGTAAAAAAATTATCAAGGCACTGGGGGCGGAACTGATTCTGACACCGGCTAAAGAGAGTTTGATGGGCTCTGTCGCAAAAGTCAAAGAGCTCGCCAACGGCATCAAGGATTCACATATTATCGGCCAGTTTGAGAACCCCGATAATCCGGAAATCCACTATCGCACAACCGGATCCGAACTTTGGAAGCAGCTCGAGGGTAACGTCGATGTTTTTGTCGCCGGGGTCGGCAGCGGCGGTACTCTGGGTGGCGTTGGTCGTTTTTTGAAAGAGCAGAATCCTAATGTTACTGTGGTTGCTGTCGAGCCGGAAAATTCGGCCGCCCTTTTGGGTCAAGAGCCCGGCCTGCATCAGATTCAAGGGATTGGTGACGGTTTCGTGCCGCCGGTTCTTGATGTTTCGTTGATTGATGAGGTTGTGACTGTTAGTGACGAGGATGCTATCGGGACGGCCCGGGCTCTGGCGCGACTTGAAGGAACCATGGTGGGAACTTCATCCGGGGCCAATGTTTGGGCCGCAATGAAACTTGCAAAACGTTTTGGTCCGGATAAACGGGTGGCTACGATTTTGCCGGATCGGATTGAAAGATATTTCAGCACCAGCCTTATTTAGTTACTCGTTGTCAGTCTTCAGTGGCCTGTAAAACATTGGCCAACGATTTGAAGGAAATAATCAGATATGGAACTTTATAACTGCTCTTTAGAAGAGCTTTGGCAACGTCTCGAAAAGGGTGAGATCTCCGCGCTTGAAGTGACCCGTTCGGTTCTCGGACGCATTACAGATGTTGACGGTACGATTGCCGCCTATCTGGAGATTGATGAACAAGGGGCGTTGGCCCAGGCCGAAGCGGCCGATGAGCGTCGTCGTAAAGGTGATGAAATCACGCCGGTTACCGGAATTCCTTTGGGTCTGAAAGATCTACTTTCAACTAGAGGTCTGAAAACAACCTGTGCTTCACGGATGTTGGCGGACTATCGGCCGGAATATGATGCTACGGTGGTTGCGCGCTTACGTGAGGCGGGGGCCGTGATTACCGGAAAACTCAATATGGATGAATTCGCGATGGGTTCATCTACGGAAAATTCCTTCTTTAAACCGACGTGTAATCCTTGGGATTTGAAGCGGGTTTCCGGTGGTTCCAGCGGCGGTTCGACAGCTGCAGTGGCGGCGGCCACGGCAATTGCTACATTGGGATCCGATACCGGCGGCTCAATTCGTCAGCCGGCTTCTTTCTGCGGGGTTGTCGGTCTGAAGCCGACCTATGGCCGGGTTTCCCGTTATGGTTTGGTGGCCTTTGCTTCTTCACTTGATCAGATTGGTCCCGTAACCTTAACGGTAGCCGATGCCGCCTTGTTGCTTGGGGTGATTGCCGGACATGATGAGCGTGATTCAACCTCAGTCGATCGGCCGGTTCCCGACTATTATAGCGGTTTGAAAAATGCTATAAAGGGGTTGAAAATCGGGGTACCAACGGAGTATTTTGGGGTTGGACTTGATCCTGAAGTCGAGGCTGCAGTCCGGCTCGGTTGCCGCCAGTTGGAGACAACCGGAGCCCAATTTAAAGATGTCTCCCTGCCCCATACTGATTATGCGGTGGCAACTTACTATCTTCTGGCTACCGCAGAAGCAAGTTCCAATCTGGCTCGTTATGATGGTGTCAAATATGGATTCCGGGCTGATAACGCGGATGGCCTGATCGATATGTATCGTAAGACCCGGGCTCAAGGGTTCGGTGATGAGGTGAAACGGCGGATCATGCTTGGGACTTATGCGTTGTCGGCGGGCTACTACGATGCCTACTATCGCAAAGCCCAGCAGGTAAGAACCCTGATTACCCGTGATTTTGATAAAGTTTTTAACGGTTGTGATGTTCTTGTGGCGCCGGTATGCCCGACCCCGGCTTTTGCTTTTGGAGAGAAGGTCGATGATCCATTGTCGATGTATCTTTCCGATATCCTGACGATTCCGGTCAACCTGGCTGGTTTGCCGGCGCTCTCGGTGCCTTGTGGTTTTACTGAAGCGGGGCTCCCGATCGGGTTGCAGATTATTGCTAAACCTTTTGCCGAAGAGACTCTTTTACAGGTCGCTTGGCATTACGAACAGCTGGCCGGATGGTCCGGTCAACGGCCGCAATTGGCAGGGGAGGCGGTTTGATTATGGATTATGAAATTGTTATCGGTCTTGAAGTCCACTGCCAGCTTCTGACTGAAACCAAGATTTTTTGCGGTTGTTCGACCCATTTCGGTAACCCGCCCAACCAGAATAGCTGTCCGGTTTGTACCGGGATGCCCGGCGCTCTGCCGGTTCTAAATCGTAAAGTTGTCGATTTCGCGGTCAGGGCCGGTCTGGCGACCGCTTGTCAGATTACTCCGCATAGTGTCTTTGCTCGCAAGAATTATTTTTATCCCGATCTACCCAAAGGTTACCAGATCTCACAGTTTGAATTGCCCATCTGCGTCGGTGGTTATCTCGATATTGAGGTTGAAGGGGAGAACCAGCGGATCGGCATTACTCGAATTCATATGGAAGAGGATGCCGGTAAGTTGGTTCATCCCGAAGCTGATCATGGCGTTAGTTATGTCGATTACAACCGCGCTTGTGTGCCACTTATAGAGATCGTTAGTGAGCCCGATATGCGCAGTTCAGCTGAAGCTGTAGCCTATTTGAAAGCCTTGCGTGATATCGTGGTCTATCTTGAGATTTGCGATGGTAACATGGAGGAGGGCAGTTTTCGTTGTGATGCCAATATCTCGCTTAGACGTTGGGGGGCTCCGGAATTTGGCATTCGGTCTGAACTCAAGAATATGAACTCGTTTCGTAATGTCCAGCGGGCCATTGAGTATGAGGTCGAACGCCAGCGCGATATCCTTGATGCTGGTGGTCGGGTTGTCCAAGAGACTCGTTTATGGAACGTTGATCGCGGAATTAGTATGTCGATGCGGGGTAAAGAAGAGGCCCACGACTATCGCTATTTTCCTGATCCCGACCTTTTGCCGGTCGTCGTTGACGAGGCTTGGGTGGAGAGTGTGCAGCAAAACCTACCCGAATTACCGGCCGCCAAGCGCCGGCGGATTGTTGATGATTACGCGATTCCGGTGGCCGATGCTGAAGTGTTGACTGCGGATCGGGCGATGGCTGACTATTTTGAGGCGGTCGTTAAACACTTTGCCCAGCCTAAAGCGGTTGCCAATTGGATCATGGCTGAGCTGATGAGATTTCTCAATGACGATAGAATCAGCATCACCCAGTGTTTAATCACCCCCCAAGGCTTGGCCGAACTCTTAAGTTTGATTGAGGCTGGTACGATTAGTGGCAAGATTGGTAAGCAGGTTTTCTCGCAGATGTACAGTGCTGGTAATAATGATCCCGGTCGGCTAGTCGAAGAACAGGGGTTGGCCCAGATGTCGGATGTTGGAGAGCTTGCCACCTTGGTAGATGATGTTGTTGAGGCCCACGACGGCAAGGTCAAAGAGTATCAACAGGGTAAGGTCAAACTCTTTGGTTTCTTTGTTGGACAGGTGATGAAAAAGACCAAAGGTCAGGCCAATCCCCAGATGGTCAACCGCTTGCTTAAAGAGAAAATAGGTTGAAACGAGCGCTCTAAGATGTCAAAATGAGATGTGACCAGTCCGTCCCGTCCCTTGAGACAGTTTTGTCTCAAGGGTGGGGTCATTTTTCTTTTAAATATATTTTGAATTAGTTAACTATATGTTTTTATTCGCATATATTAAGTGCCTCGTAAGGTTTTATGTTGGTCCAAATAATGCATAAATATTGTCGAATTATGCATTATGAAGATAAAGCAAAAAGCCTAAGGGCATCAGTATGGAGTCATAAATTATAGTCAGGGGTGGTTTTCGCAAACTATGTTTTTTCAAAGAACATTAAAAAAAGAGATTTCATGTGTTGGTATAGGCCTGCATTCAGGAATCAAGGTAAAGCTTGTTTTGAAACCGGCCCCAACTGGTCATGGTATCAAGCTCCAGCGTATCGACGAAGGTCGGGTTATGACAACCATCCCGGCCTTCTCCGATTTTGTTGTTGATACCTCTCTGGCTACGACCTTGGGGTGTGACGGTTTTGTCATCGGAACCGTAGAACATCTGCTCTCGGCTTTTTCCGGTCTCGGGGTCGATAATGTTCTGGTTGAAGTTCACGGGCCTGAAGTTCCGATTATGGATGGCAGTGCCAATCCTTTTGTCTATCTAATAAAGACGGCGGGCATTAAACGGCAGGTCGAAGCCAAATGCTATATGCGCATGATCGGTACCGTGACCGTTGCCGATGGTGACAAATGGGCCCGCCTGGGTCCCCAACTTCCTTCTTCAGACGGGTCCCTCTCAATTATCAGTCATATCGATTTTGATCATCCCATGATTGGTTCCCAAAGTTTTAACTTTTCTTTTGCCGATATCTCCTACGACCGTCAGATCAGCCGGGCCCGGACCTTTGGTTTCCTTCATGAAGTTGAATGGATGAAAGCCAACAACCTGGCTTTGGGCGGATCTTTGGATAATGCTATAGTGCTTGATGAATATTCTGTTCTCAACGATGATGGATTGCGGTTTGCCGATGAGTTTGCCCGCCATAAAGTTCTGGACTGTTTTGGTGACCTGAGTCTTTTGGGAATGCCTCTGATCGGGGTGCTGGAAGCCAATAAAACTGGTCATGCTCTGAACCATAAGCTGGTTCAGGCCGCGCTCGCCAAAACTGAGGCTTGGGAAAAGGTAACCACCGGCGAGTGGCTTGATAGTTCATTCCCGACTTTTACGGTTCCGCGCCTAGTGATGGGCAAAGCTCTGCTGTAGTTTTTTTATTAAGAAGTATTGTAACTATTCAGCGTAATTGTTAATCATGCAGAAGAAAATCTGGCAGTGTGCCTTTAAATAAACATCCCAAAGCATGACTTGACGACACTCCATGC
>Ga0307991_1001702_pt1 | contig 15251 bp, 11 predicted proteins | sample EllFjometagen131_FD_203146 | JGI IMG/M metagenome (GOLD analysis project Ga0307991, IMG submission 203146) | Marine microbial communities from Ellis Fjord, Antarctic Ocean - #131 | ecosystem: Environmental > Aquatic > Marine > Unclassified | place: Southern Ocean | collected 2014-10-08
AATCAAAAACACCTCCGGTGATAAGGCCTTTGAGATCGGTAGTTTTCAGGTAAGAAACCGGATTGCCTCTACTGTCCCAACGGAAGATACCCGGTTTTACCCGGACATAGATTCGGTATTGGGGCGTGGCCATCAGAGCCAGAACAACCGCGGTGGCAATGGCCAGAAAAATGATAACGGCAATAAGTATTTTCTGCTGCCAGAGAGGCTTGATAAGCTCCACCAGGTCAATTTCATCTTCGGCAGAGTAAATAAAATTTTCCGGATTGCATCCATCGGGTATATTTGGTGCTTTATTGTCGGTCATGGACATTCCTGTATCAAAATTTAGATTTTTTCTAATAGTACAGAAGATCTTTATAGAGTTATAGCATTGGGTTCGTCAAGAAATATTGAAAATCACTTCCCGCTGCCTAAGACTATAATGGTCTTTAGGATAATTTTGAAATCAAGCCACAAGGACCACTGGTCAATATATTTCGTATCCAGAGCCACAATCTGGTCAAAATCCGTAATCAGGTTGCGCCCCGACACCTGCCACATACCGGTAAGGCCAGGTTTGATGGACAGACGTCGATAATGCTGCAACTGGTATTCCGCCACTTCGGCCGGGGTCGGCGGCCGGGTGCCCACCAAGCTCATCTCTCCTTTCAAAACATTCCAGAACTGCGGCAGCTCATCCAGGCTCAACTTGCGAAGAATACTGCCCACCCTGGTTACCCGGGGATCGTTGGTTATCTTGAACACAGCACCGTCCAATTCGTTTTGAGCAGCAAGTTCCTTTTTGCGTTCTTCAGCATCCACAGACATAGAACGATATTTATAGAGAGAAAACAGGCGGCCGTTTTCCCCGACCCGCTGCTGGGCAAAAAATATCGGCCCGGCAGAGTCAATTTTAATGGCCAGAACCACCAGGGGAAACAGCATCGCGTTGAGCAGCAGGCCGACCAGCGCCCCGGCAATATCCACCAGGCGCTTGATCAGGATCTGGTCGGGATCCAGGGTCACGGGATGGAGAACCACCAAGGGGAAGTCAGCCAGGCGGGCAAAATCGCAGCTGCTGTGGCGATGTTCATTGATATTGAGGATGATTTTACTGGTCTTGCCCGCCTGCTCGGCAATGTCGAGGTAGGTATCAATGGAAAAAGGGGGGCCAGCAACATGGCGATCAAGGGCAAAATAGACTTCATCAATGACCTTGTGGGTCAAGATCTCTTCAAACCTGGCCGGAGTAGCGGCCGAGACATCCAGAACATCAGAGACCCTGATGCCATAACTGCCATGCTGCTGAAAAAACCTTTCCACCTCATCCAGCTTTTTACCGCTGCCCACAAGAAGCGCCTGACGAAAGTTGTAGCCCTTGAGCCGCACCCGGTTGAGAAAAATTTTCAGCCCGATTTTGCCCAGTAAAACCAGGAAAAGAGAAAGGGAAGAGAAAATCAAAAACAGTAGGCGGCTGTAATAGATAGCATGGCTGAGAAAGAGCAGGGCTGCCGCCAGGGAAAAGGCAACGATAAAGGATGATATCACCTTTTTACCAATGTTAAAAAAGGTGATAAACCGGAGCTGATGGTAGAGTTTTTGACGATAGAGGCTGAAGAGAAACAGGGGGATGAAAACCAGGATGATCAAGCCATATTGCTGCAAGTCGGATCGCAGGGGAAAGCTATGGAAGCGAAGGTAAAAAGCCAGGGGAAATGCTGCCGCCAGCAACAATAAATCGGCACTGATGACCAATCGCCTAATAATGGTTGACTGCTCTTTGAGCATACTTCATACTCCGCCTGGCCGCGACAGCAGCATCAGCGAATAACTCCTTCCCATTAATACCCTTAAACAGCCCGGAGCGCCAACAGCCAGTTTAATCGTTCTCTCCGTTTTTCATACCAACATCATACTCAGATGTCCACATTCTTTTTGCACCATTCACGATCTCTGTGCTATAGATAAAGAGATCCTTATCTCATCCAAAACCGTGTATGGACATGAAAAATAGTTTCAATAAATATTTTCTCTTCCTGTCTTCCATCTACCTGGGGCTTTTTCTCGGCAGCCTTTATTTTGGCGTTGTTTCGCTGAAAAAAGCCATGGCTTTTGCAACCATTCGAACCTATTCCATCAATGGAGAAAGATTGCTAAAAAAGGGCAAAACTTCCATTGCAAAAAATCTATGGCATAAGGGGGACAAGCTTTATGATCAGATAGAAAACGAGCCCGGCTACTACACTCAAATTTATAAAGGATTCCATGACGCCGGCCAGTGTCTTTACAGGCTGGGCAAACACCGACAGGCCATTGCCGCCTTTAATCAAGCTCTGCGTGTCCACCCCTATTCAATCAGCGACCTGGGCAGAAGAGCGGCCGCCGCCGACAAAATCGGTGATTATGACCTGGTGATAGAATCATTGAGCCTCTGTGAACAGATATATCCTCTCAACTGGCAAGTCGCCTACAACCTTGCCGACGCCTACCGAAGAACCGACAAGCTGGCAAAGGCCGTACCCTATTATCAGCAGGCCTGGGAACGCAATCCAAAACAGATCCCTATTTTATTACAGCTGGTCAGCAGTCATATCACTTTAGGAAACCTTGATGAAGCCAGCCGGCTGATCAAACAGGTGGAAAACAGGAAAATCAAACCAAAAGAGCGGCAATACCTCACTCGAGCAGAAAAGGTTATTACCATCCTGCGAGCAAGGAAAGCCAGAGAAGCGGAAAAACCGTATGGACCAAGAACCAGAAACCCCCGGTAGCCCGATGGAACCAGTAAGAACCAGCAATTCACAAATTATAAACCGGCTGCGCCGCTATGACGAGCGGCTCTTTGCCGGACTGATCTTCTGCTTTTTTTTCCTGGCTCCTTTCCCCTTTGTAACCGGCTTTACCTCCCAAGGCAGAATCATGTACAGCCTCTATGACCTGCCGAAATTTATTTTCCTCTATCCCGCGGCTCTTCTTATCGCCTTTTTCTTTGTTTTTTCTCTCTCTTACCACCAGGAGAGGTGGCAGCAAACCAAGTCTTTTCTCCGGCAGAATACGGGCTTGAAGCTGCTTATCCTGCTCTTTGGTTTTCAGGCCCTGTCACTTACCTCCGCTCTGGTCCGGCAAAACGGTCTCCTGCAACTTTTTATCTACTTTGCTTTTATTCAGCTCTTTATCGCCCTAGCTATACTTTTCCAGCAACGCCGCCTTCTCTACGCCTCCCTGCTGGGAACCTGCCTTTCCCTGATCATTTTCTGCCCATTGGGAATCCTGCAATTTTTTGATATTCAGCTGCCTTTTCTCCTGCCCATCAAGGGGCCGGCATCAACTATGGGCTACCGGAATCCGGCCGCCCATTACCTAGTCCTCAATCTCCCTCTGGCGGCTTACCTGGGATATCATTATTGGCAACAGTGGCATACGCAAAAAGGGGAAGAACAAAAATACCGCTTCCGGCAGCTGTCCAAAAGCTTGATTTTTGCGGCCATCTTTCTGATGGCCCTGACCCATATCTTCATGACCACCACCAGGACAGCAATTCTGGCCCTGATAGTCTACGCCATCCTGTTTCCCGCCTACTACCTATTCAGCAAACGGCATTCATTATCAATCAAAACGTGGGGCATAACCATAGCTACGACCATGCTGATCGCCATATTGATCATCGGCAGTCTGGCAGTCTTCCCCAAGACCAGAACCCGAGTTATGCGTTCGGTCAACAGAGTCGGCAGCGCTTCCATCCTTGAGGCCCGCCAATACCATTGGGGTAATACTCTCTATATGATCAAGGAACACCCCTGGCGAGGGGTAGGGCTTGGGAACTGGCAATTTTCCTACCCCCTTTACATGAAAAGCTACCAGAAGGATTCCTGCTTTAACTTTAATGTCCAGGTCACCAGAACCCACAATGACTACCTGCAACTGGCCGCAGAATGTGGAATGGGGGCATTCGTGATTTTTCTGTTTCTATGGAGCAGGCAATTTTTCAGGCTCTGGAAAATCGGCCGGCATCATGATGCCGGAAACCTCCAGTATCCACTCTTTTGCAGCTTGATCGCTTTTTCCATCATCATGCTGCTCTCTTTTCCCCTGCAGATGGGTTACAGCCGGATGTTTTTTTTCTATCTCCTGGCATTGGGAGAATCCCTTACTAGGGGGTCAAATCTTTATTCTTGACAAACAAAACAAAAAACAAGTTTGTCAAGAATAAAGATTTGACCCCCTTGCCTTGACCCCCTCAAGAATTTACTTACAAATCAATTCTTTTTTCTTCCGGAAAGAAAAGTCAGGATCAGTATCCAGCGTGTGACATTGACGGCAGTCTTGATCACCGGGAATAATCATTTTCGTTTCCTTCCCTGGCTTAGCAGCATGCCGCGAGCCAGAACCATGGCAGACCTCACACTGAACATCAGGCAGGTGATTCCCTTGCTGACGTTGAATCAGTTTAGCAAATGGGTTTTCCTTCTGACCAGCGGCGACAGTCTGATTTACCCCAACCCCCACCATACCGGTAACATGACAACGGAAACAATCTGGGTCATTTTCCCGATGTTTGGCAGCTAACGTAGCCATTGCCCGAGCGTGACGGGTTTTCTTCCACAGAACAAATTTTTCCTTATGACACTCAGCGCAACGTTGCACTCCGATAAAAGATGTGGAATGATTTTTCTTGCTTTTGTTCTGCTCAATCAACCGCTGGAAAATGGCTGGCAAACCACCTTTGGAGGCATTTGCCGGACCTTTGGTTTTTAAAATATTTTTCTGACGTTCGGCATGATAAGCATGCAGCCAAACTTCAAATTCCTTTACCATTGAAGCTACTTGGGCATCTTCGCTAAAATCACTGGCCCTCAGAAGAAAATTTTCAGGGGTTTTAAGTGATTTCTTACCGGTTAAACGTGAAACTTCCAAAGCGCTTACAGTCTTTCCCCGATTGCAGTTATAAAGCAGCTGCGCTCCATGAAGTTTTTCGGCCTTTTTTTGCACTCCCCGTTGCTGGCCAAGAATAACGACATCCACTCCGGTGAGTTGGGCCATCCATTTGTCCACCGTGCCCTTATTCGTCTGCATAACAACTATAAAAAAATCGTGAGAAATGTCATGCTGTAAACGACGCAGGCTCTTAATCGGATCGCTGACCTCCAGACCTTTCGATTTGAGCAATGATGCCTTTGAGGGATCCATGACCGCGGTTAACAAAATATCTTTCCCCGCCTTTTTCAGCCGCAGATAGGGCATAAAATAGGATCCCCGCGCGTTTGTGTCTTTAAGGTTGGCACATACCAGGGGAACTGAGGATTTGGCGGCCAAACTTTGTAAATAGGCACTGCCAAAAACAAATTCCCGTTCACTGAGGGCCAGGCAGTCCACTCCCATCAAGGAAAAGGCTTTAAACATTACCGCCGCCCGGCGTTTCTCCGGCTCGGTACCCGGACGAAAATCATTCCCGGTATTAATCAGCAGGACATGATCAGGATCGCTTTGGGCGGCTAAATTATCAAGCACCGTTTTTTGGCGGGAAAGACCTCCCGCCTGCTTGGAATGTCAACCACAAGGTTTGAGGTAACCATCCTGGCAGCCAAAATACAATAAAGTCAAAGGTTTCGCTTCTCTTGCTCCTGCCGGGGCAGCAGAAAAACAGAAAAAGAGAAGCAAAATGGCAATAGCCAGCAAACAGTTACTAATGGAAACCTGTTTACCATCTGTTCCTGATATTATCCTGTGCAATTTTCTTTTGCCGTCATTCATGGAAATATCCTCCATCTCAAGCGCTTTCTCAAAAAAACATCAGCAGCACCAGTCAAAACTATCTTCCTGAAAAAACAAGATCACTTACAATCGAAAAGCTTACCAAACAACAATGAATTACAGCCCTTTCATAATGTGAAGGTTACCACTTGTCAATGAAAAAACACGGTAAAAATAGCAGGTTGACATCACCTGCCACATCCGGTATTTTAGCAGGTTGTTGCATGGTTTCGCTTGAAAGAGTATTATTTCCTATAGGAAGGTAAAAGTGATGAAGCAACCACCACTAACACAAATCCGGGTTCAAAAACCTTTATTTCAGCTGATATTTCTCTGCCTGGCGATCATCCTCCTGTCCTCCGGCTGTATCCATAGCCAGGAACAGCTCCAGCAGCAGTCTCCAGCAGCAGCAGCCCGGACACTGCAACAACAGCCGCCGGCGGTACAAGCCTCTTCGGCCGGGGAAAGCGTCTTCCAAATAGCCGCCGGGGAGACAAAACCCACAGACAAAACACCCGCCCCCCAGGAACAACCGGAAGAGAAAGTGCCGCAGCAGATAGCGTCATCACCACCTGACATTCCCACACCGGCGCCCCAACAATGGAAAAAACTGGCACGCCGACCACAACCGGCCAAAGACAGTGCTCCAATCAAGGTAGAGCTGGCCTTCGACAACGCGGACCTCTATGAAGTCCTGGATACCGCCCTCTTTGAACTCTATCATGTAGACTATATGATAGATCCATCAATTAAATCGAAAGTCACTTTCCATCTTTCCGGCTCCTATACCCGAAATCAGTTTATCAATATCATCAATAACATTTTACAATTAAACAATCTGGCCATCGTTCGCGGTCCCGGCCATTTATACAAAATCGTTCGCCGTAATGCCAGCGCCGCTGATGGTAATCAGCCAGCTGGAAGAGGAAGTGTTACCAGCAGTGCCGGCGATGTCACCCGCCTGATCAAGCTCCGTTATTTAAGCGTCCAGACCGCCATGACCAGTCTCCGCCCTTTCCTTTCTAAAGGAGCTATCATGGTACCAAACACGGTCACCAACGATTTGATTATTTCCGATACGGTGGAGAACATCGTCAAGGCTGCCAGCCTCCTGGGCCTGCTGGATGTTCCTTATTTTGAAGAAATTACCTGGCGGGTCTTTCCGGTCATCGAAGTTGACGTCCAGGAACTGGCTGGTGACCTGAATAAAATTATCAAGAGCAACGGCCTGTACAATCGTCCAGGAATTAACCAGGGCAACGTGGAAATCCTGCCCATCAAAACCATGAACGCCCTGCTGGTCATTTCCCGGTGGCCGGAGATGGTCCAGATTGTTGAGGACTGGCTGCAGGCCCTCGACCATGCCCAGGAGGCCGGCAGCAATGTCTTTGTTTACTTCGTGGAAAATGGTAACGCGGTTGAACTGGCCGACATTCTGAAGCAGCTGTTTGGCGGCACCGCCTCCAGCAGCAGCCAGCGAACCACCATCGTCCAACCGGTCAATAAACCGGGGGGAAAGGCACCAGCAAAAGCAAAGGTGGCCGGGGAGCTCGCCGGCGAGGTTGATATTATTCCCGACGAAACCAACAATGCCATCGTCTTCAAGGCCACCCCCCGGGACTACCGGATTATTCACAAAGTACTCGAGCAATTGGATATTATCCCCCGGCAGGTATTGATCAATGTCATGGTGGCGGAATTTTCCCTGTCAGGCAAAATGCAATTCGGCATTGAATGGTTTCTGCAGGGTCATGACGGCAAAGGCTACACGGCTCAAGGCACCCTGGACAACAACATTTCACGGCCCATCAATACCCCTCTGGGGACGGCCACCGGATTTACCATGGGAATATATGACGGGGTCGATTTCATGCGTGGGATGATAAACGCTCTGGGAACAGATTCAGATGTCAACATTCTTTCCTCTCCCAATATTCTGGCGGTTGACAACAAGGAAGCACTCATCGAGGTAGGAACGGAAGTGCCCACGGTTACCGGCCAGATTACCGATGCCACCTCCGGCAGCACGGTAACCAATACCATTCAGTACCGCAAAACCGGCGTCATCCTTAGGGTAACCCCACACATCAATTCCAGCGGCCTGGTCAAGATAGAGTTGAGCCAGGAGGTCAGTGACGTGGGTGAATACGATAGTTCCCTGAACACCTATTCGATCCTCAACCGGAAGGTGGAAACCTCCCTGGTCGTCCATGACGGGCAGACGATTGTCCTGGGCGGCCTGATTAAAAATAACCAGAATTTCAGCAATTCCGGCATTCCCTTTCTCAAGGACATCCCCGGGCTGGGCATCCTTTTCAGGAGCAGCAGTCGTGAAAATAATAAAACCGAACTGGTACTGATCCTCACACCGCATGTCATCAACAGCCGCCGGGATGTCGACCTCATCACCCGGGAATTCGCCCAGAAGATTGAACGGATCAAGGAGACTTTTGAGGCTGGCAAAAATAACGAGTAGCAGACCACTGCTTTTCTTTTTTACCCTGCTTCTGATGCTGGCTACCTGGTTTTCTCCAGCCCCAGGATTCAGCGCTGAACAGACATCGGGAGTAGTGGGGATTCTTATTTCCCGGGAGATTCTCCCCTATCTGCAGATGGTCCAAGGACTGGAAGAAAACCTGGAGCAATCCAGTGCCCGTATCTATCTTGATAAAGCCGGGAAACCCTACAGCCAGGAAAGCCGACTGCAGGAGTTAAAACCCTCCGATTTCGGGGTCATGGTTGCTGTCGGCCCCCAAGCACTGTCCTTCCTCCGTGACCGCCATTGGCCGGGAACGGTACTCTATACCATGGTCCTGAATCCTGGGCGTTTCTTCTGGGAAGGAGCCCGGATATATGGCATTTCCCTCAACCTGAGCCCCTGGAAACAGCTCCTTACCGTTGCCAAAATTTTTCCTAAAGTAGCACGGTTGGGCATCCTGTTTAATCCGGAAAAAAATCTGAAATGGTTTCAGCAAGCCAAGACCGTAATGACCTTTAAAAGGTTGTCACTGGTTCCACTGAAAGTCAACCAGCGTTCCGACATCCCGAAGCTATTCATCCATCCCGGCCCCCAAGTTGATGCCATCCTCTTTATTCCTGATCAAACGGTTATCTCAAGGAGTATGATTACCTATGTTATCAAGGAATCCTTACGTCTGGGCATCGCCACCTTTGGCTTCAATCGCTTCTTTTATGAATCCGGGGCCGCTTTAAGTTTTATCATCGACTATCATACCATTGGTCAAAACATTGCCCGGATGCTGCAGTCATTGGCCAACGGTGGCCGTTGTGATTCAACCGGTCCACCATTTTCAGTGCTCTTGAACCAAAAGGCCGTTAAGGCACTGGGATTAACCATGCCGCAACAGCTGCCGGAAGGAGTGATCATCGAATGATTCGCACTGATTCCATCCAGTCACGCTTCACCTTGGTGGCCCTGGCCATGATTATCTTCAGTTCCCTGGCCGTGGGCTTTACCGGCTTCCGGCTCACCAATCGCTTCCTCAGCCGAGGGTTTCATGAAAGCTTTAAGCTTCTGGCTGCCAACATGGCTGTCAATGCCGAACTGGGCATCATGATTGATGACCATACCATGCTTGAACGCCTGACACATACTATGTTGTCACAAAAATATGTCAAGACAGCCATCATATTCGATGCCGGCGACAAGGTGCTGGCCAAGGCCAGCGGAGTGACAAAAAGTGATCTGAATAGGGAAAAAATTGCCGAAATCAAAGCCCCGATTCACTCCCTGCAGCTACGCAATGAAGGTTTGATGCTGGAAGACAGTGGTCAATATGAAACCGTTGGCCGGGTGGAATTGCACTATTCTTTAAGTAGCCTGGAACATTTGAAAAATACCATCGCCCTGCAGTTTTTCCTGATCAGTATCGCTCTGGTTATTATTGCCGCCATTATTTACTGGCTCATGGCCCGCTTGATTGCCACGCCACTTAAAAACCTGGTTGATGTTTCAAAACTGGTTTCCCAGGGGAAAATGGATGTCCGCGCCCAGGGAAGCAGATTTCATGAAACCAGAATCCTGGCAACCACTTTCAACGAAATGCTGACAGCCCTCGAGCGGCAACGCCAGGAATTGCGACAGATGTACGAAGAAATGAACCGGCAGCAAACCCTGGCCGAAGTTGGTAAATTTTCCCTGATGATGGCCCATGAGGTCAAAAACCCCCTGGCCATCATCCGCGGCAGCCTTGATCTGCTCAAAAAAGAAGGATGTGATGAAAAAACTAAGACCACTCTTTATCAATATCTTGACGAAGAAATAAATCGGATAAATCGGCTCATGGAGGATTTCCTGCTCTTTGCCCGGCCAAAATCACCTTCGCTTGCCCCGGTGGAAATGGAAGAACTGGTTCGTAATCTGGTTAAACGGATGGAATTAGCAGGGCAAGATCAGCAGCTCAAGATTGAAACCCACATTGCCGCTGAACCTTGTATGGTCTCCTGCGACGTCCAGCTACTGGAGCGGGCTATGGGTAATCTGGTCAGGAATACCATGGAAGTCAGCCCGAAATCTCAACCGGTAATCATCAGCTGCGGCCGGGAAGAAGATCGCTGGTATTTTTGCATTGAAGATAACGGTCCCGGCATCGCCCCGGAAAACTTAGCAAAAATTTTCACCCCTTTTTTCACCACCAAAGCCAAGGGTACCGGCCTCGGGTTGGCCATAACCAAGGATATTATCCAAGCCCATGGCGGAAAGATTGGAGCGACAAACAAAAAGAACGGCGGTGCTGTTTTCAGCTTCTGGATACCTTGTTAGTGGCTAGTGGCTGGAAAAATAGGGAGACACCATAAAAATAGTGAGAACATCATATACCGTCATTGAATTAATAAATGATGTCCCCCCTCGGTATTGTTTTCAAACTACCGGGATTGGGGTCATTTCTTGACGAAGGCGTTTCGTGATATCTGCTTTTATTGGTGATTTTCAATAGCCTTTGTCAAGATGTGACCCCTCGCGAAGCAGGGCGAAGCGAACCAGCTTAATTGCCCGCTGTCAGATAGTGTTTTTTTACGTAGCCGAATATTTACAAAAAGAGAAAGTAGAAGATATATGGCTAAGATACTGATTGTTGATGACGAAGAACGGGTGCGAATGATTCTTCGTTTGATGTTGGAGGTCAAAAATCATACAATCGGTGAAGCAGGAAATGGCCTGGAAGCCTTGGAACAGCTTGATAAAGATACCTATGACCTGGTGATCACCGATATCCGCATGGATGGTTTGGATGGCCGGGGTTTGTTGCGGGAAATAAAGGCCCAGAACATAGGCTGCCCCGTGGTCTTCATCACTGCCTTTGCTACCCTGGAATCTGCGGTTGAAGCCCTGCGCCTGGGAGCCGCTGACTACCTGGTAAAGCCCTTTGAGGAGGAACAGGTACACTTGGCCGTTGAAAGGGCGCTGGGCATGGGACGACTGTTGAGTGAAAATGTTCATCTTCGTCAGCTCGTCAAACAAAACAGTACGGATAATGAAGAGGGAGTCTTTTTTTCCGCCGCCATGCGACAGCTGGAAAACCTGGTGGCCCGGGTGGCCCCCAGTGAAGCCACGGTACTGATCACCGGTGAATCCGGAACCGGAAAGGAAATCATTGCCAAACGCATCCATAATGCCAGTAATCGAAGAGAGAAGAGGTTTGTCACTCTCAACTGTGCCGCCATATCCCCACAACTCGTGGAATCTGAACTTTTCGGTCATGAAAAAGGGGCATTTACCAGTGCCAACGCCCGAAAGATAGGTAAATTTGAGTTTGCCGAACAGGGAACCCTTTTCCTTGATGAAATCGGGGAACTTTCACTGGAAGCCCAGGTCAAACTCCTGCGGGTTATTCAGGAACGAATCATTCAGCGGGTCGGCGGGAACCAGGATATCAGCGTTGATATCCGGCTGATCTGCGCCACTAACCAGGACCTGGAAAAACTGGTGGCCAAGGGGCGTTTTCGCCAGGATCTCTATTATCGCATCGCTGTTTTTCCCCTTCAGGTTCCCCCTTTGAGGGAAAGAATGGAAGCCATTACCGCCCTGTCAACCTATTTTATCAAACAATGGGGGGGGCTGAGTGAAGTACATGCTGAAATTATCACTCCAGGAGCAGTTCAAGTCCTGCAAAACTATCCCTGGCCGGGTAATGTTCGGGAACTGGAGAATGCCATGGAAAGAGTCATGATTTTAAAAGCCGGTCAGCTGCCGGTCAATTCCGATGACCTGAAGTTTCTGCAGCCAACGCTCGTCAACGCCGATGATTGTGCTGACCAGTTCCAGTTGCCAACTGGCGGCATTCATTTTGAAACCGTCCAAAAACGCCTGGTACACCAGGCGCTGGAGCGAACCGCCGGCAACCAGAGTGCCGCGTCCCGACTTTTAGGCTTAACCCGAGCAAAATTCAGAACCCTGTTGAAACTGGTTGAAGAAAGTTAAAGGTAGAAGGTTGAAAATAGGGGGACATCATAAAAACAGGAAGGACATCATAATTCATAATTGAATTAAGTATGGTGTCCCCCTATTTTCCAGTTGGTTATTTTTAGAGTTAGTCGTATATTTACTCGGGGATAGATCATAAGTCTGTTCCCTCCTGAATTGAAAAGCATAGAAAAAAATAACTACCAGCACATGAGGGAGGATAGTCTATTGAGCCAGGGACAAACACCATCCCGCAATCAATTACAAACACTGCTGCTGTTTTTATGCACAGTTTTGAGCCTTACCGGCTTCGGCTTGACACCGATGGCCACCGCGAAAATATTATCACCAGACGAAACCATGCTGATGTTCATCGGCGAGCCCCTGGCCGTGGTCACCGCCGCCTCCCGACGCCCTGAATCACCAGCGGCAGCCCCGGCAGTGGTCAACATTGTCGATCGAAAAGAAATCGCCGAACACGGATACCAGACCTTGGCTGAACTGCTGGCTGATCAACCAGGTTTTTTCATGGCCCCCGGAGCGGAGGGTACTGTTCCTTATCTGCGGGGTATTCCTGATGGACTGCTTATCCTCTATGACGGCGTCCCTCTGACCATGGAAGTGGATAAAAACCTGCACCCCCTCGACCGGGAGCTCTCCCTTAACAATATCAAGCACGTCGAGATTATCCGCGGTCCGGGTTCGGTGCTCTGGGGTCCGGACGCTTTTGCCGGCATTGTCAACGTCGTCCCCCTCAGCGGTCGTGAATTCAGCCGGGGTGAGATCAAAGGCATTGCCGGTACTGACGATCTCCTGGGCGGCTATGGTGCTTTGGGGATGGCCGGCACCAGCTGGGATTTTTTCGCTTCCCTAACCGGCAGCGAAGAAAGCTATTACGATCCCCGTTTACACGGCCAGAAATCAGTTACCACTCCTGATTTGCCGCTCAAAAGCGGAAATGTTTCACCATCCCGCTACCTGGAAGCCACCGCCAACGCCCACCTGGGTGACTGGCTTACCCTGTCGGGACGTTTTTCTGATTTTGAGCGCCGCTACACCCTGAGTGAACTGGAAAGCAGCCTCAACTGGGAAGGAAAACGGGAAACCCCGGTTTCCTTCATCAAGGCGACCTTAAGCCACACCATCGGCGCCGGCCACCTGTCGTTAAGCGGCTACTATCAGAAGGTACGCTACCGGGAAACGGATGTGGACCTGGAGCGGGAGCAGAAAAATTCCATCTATCACGGGGAGCTGATGTGGGATCAACGGCTGGGTAAAACCGGCTTTCTCACCCTGGGGACCTCAGTACGGGAAAATCGGGTCAGTGACGCCCTGATCAATGGCGGCTTCCTGCCTGATTTTCTCAAGCCGGAGAATGATATCTACATTCCCTCCATTGAAGAAGCGGACTACAATACTACTTTATGGTCCACCTACGCCCAGTACCGCCAGCGTCTGGGGGCGGTGGATTGCTGGCTGGGGATGCGGCTGGATGATCACAACCGTTACCAGCAGACCTTAAGCTACAGCCTGGGAGCCAACTGGATGATCAATGAACAATGGCGGCTCAAGGCGGTGGGGGGAACAGCCTATCGCAGTCCCTATCCCAGCCAGATATTTGAAAATGACATTGATGATCCGGAACGAATCACCACCACCAGCCTGCAGCTGGCCTGGAAAACCGATAATGAGACCCACGCCGCCCTGACCCTCTATTACAATCGGCTGGATGATCACATTCAGAATGATCCTTATGGCGGCCTTTCCTCACCATCACAGCAAAACATGGCCGGTCTGGAACTGGAAACCGCCATTCGCCTGAGCTCGACTTTGCGGCTTACCGGCAATGCCAGCGTCCACCGATACTGGGGAGAAGATCTCGACTACCGGGTTTTCAAGGGAACCTTTGTACGCCAGGACGGCTCGCTGGTACACATCTACGAAACCTGGGAACAGCCCTTCGACGACGGACCCCGATGGACATTACAGGCGGGCACCATCTGGCAGCCACATCCAAAGGCAACCATCCATACCAGCCTTAACTATGCCGGCCGTCACCGCCACAGCTACGACCATAATACGACCAGCAAAACATACCAGCAGCCCCTGCTGCTTAACCTGTCACTGCAAGTAAAGGATGTTCTACTTCCCGGCAGCACCCTGACCCTGCAGGCCCGCAACCTGCTGAATCGCAGCTATGACCAGGCAGGACGCTACGGTTCGGTGGACGGCTGGCCCTTCTCTCTGGCAGCTGAATTCGGCTGGCGGTTTTAACGTTGGCCCGGGATACTTTATTATTTCAGCCCAAGTTGTTTACGGATTAAACGCACAAGTGATTCTTTAATTTCTGGATGTCTTGGAATAGGTGCTTGTTTTCCGGTAACAGAATTTGCATAAATATCATGTCTGCTACCATGTCGTTTCAAATAACATCCTTCCCTGGCAATCTGTTTTAAAAGAAGGTTGCGTTTCACACCTCCACTCCAAGCTCTACATAAGCAGATTGAGGATGTTCCACATCCAAATCGGAAGATTCCAACATCATATGGTAGGCATCTATTATATTCAACTTTAAATCTTCCAAAGTTTCCCCTTGGCTAAAGACTCCAGGTATTTCCTTTAATTTACCCACAAACCAATCATCATCCTGCCAATATTCAAGGGTGAAAAAACGTTTCATTTTCCAAACCTCCATTTGCTCTCTTTATATCTAATGCGGACTTGAGGCCCGCAACCTGAGCAGCTTCAAGCTATTTCGGATGTATATCTGTCTCGAACAAGTTTTACTTTACATAACATTATAACAGAAAATCAGCAAATTCAATTTTTACGCGAACATCATATAATAGGGGTGTCTATTAGATTAAAAAAACAGGGGCGGTGGTCATTTGACCATACCGCCCCTGGAAACAGGCTCTGGCTTGACATTGTCTGTGTCTGTCTGTGTGGGTTCGTGGCCTTTATTGGCAATCCACCATGACGCTATAGCTGCCAAAATGGTATACGCCACCACTATTCAGATAATCAACAATATCATTTAAACTCTGAAATTGTCCGACACTGGTGGGAACGGTCAGGAAGGCAACCAACCATT
>Ga0307991_1001703_pt1 | contig 15249 bp, 12 predicted proteins | sample EllFjometagen131_FD_203146 | JGI IMG/M metagenome (GOLD analysis project Ga0307991, IMG submission 203146) | Marine microbial communities from Ellis Fjord, Antarctic Ocean - #131 | ecosystem: Environmental > Aquatic > Marine > Unclassified | place: Southern Ocean | collected 2014-10-08
ACCTGGGCTGTAGCGTTTATTCCTCTTAGCCTTTTATTGGGATGTCTTGGGGCTCCGACGGATCCTTCGGTCGCGCTTGCTATTGATCACGAATATAAAGCAAAAGGAGAAGTTTCTTCAACAATACTCAATGTAGCTGCTTTTGACGACGTCCTGGGCATTATCAATTACAGCGTTGCGTTCGTGATTGCTAAAACAATTATTTTGCAAACCCCGTTTAATTTTAACGCAGCTTTTTTGAGCCCTTTGATGATAATCGTCGGGTCTACACTGATCGGTGCTGTTCTTGGTTTTGTCTTCAATTTCATCACAACCCGGATCACCAGGGAATCAGAAGGAGCATTTTTTGTTTTAGTGCTTAGTTTTATTACTCTTTGCTGGGGAATATCATCTTTCTTGCACGCTGAGGAAATACTGTCCATTATGGTAATGGGCATAGTTGTCGCAAACTATAATCGCAAACCGGAAAAGATATTCTATATGCTTGAAAGATATTCAGAGGAATTAGTATTTCTTATATTTTTCACTTTGAGCGCTATGCACCTTAATTTAAATATCAAGCCTATTGCGTTCATTGTTTTGATCCTTTTTGTTGCATTCCGCACTATCGGTAAATTTACCGGGACAGCAATAGGCGCAAACCTCGCGCATTCTTCTCCCGGAATAAAAAAGTACACAGCAAACGGACTTATTCCTTTTGGAGGTATAGTAGTCGGACTTGCATTAATGATGCAGCAGGATCCCGTATTTAAAGGGATTTCATCGTTTTTTGTCAGCACGATCATAGGCGCAACGATAATTAATGAGTTTTTCGGACCTATTTTCTTAAAAAGAGCGCTTAAGAAAGCAGGCGAGATCAAATAGCGGAAGAGTCGTTTCCGGAAACCTGCCAATTTGCTACCGGTGCATGCCGGGATCGCCCAATTTCTAATATTTTTCTAATAAAGATAAGACACAACCCTAACACATTGGTTTTCAGCGATTCATATCTAATACTAGATACGACATACGGAAAGATGGAGAATTCTACTTTACTGTCCCATCTGTTCCTGTAACGCTTTTCTGAACAAGTCTGCTATGGAAGAGGGGCCTTCTGAGTATGTTGTTTCCTGTTGCTGTTCGGTGCCTGTTGTATCTTCGGGTGCAGTCTGGGCGGGATCTTTTTCTTTTGAAAAGGCTTCTTTGAGAAGGTCTCTGACATTGTTCTGTATTTCTGTAGTTATTATTTTTTTAGCCAAGTAGTTGAGGTCAGGAATGACTTCTACGTTCGTAACGGAACCTTTAAGTTTTACGGGTATTTCGATCTCGTTATTAGAATTTTCGATATGAACAAGTTCGTTCACTATTTTCACACAGGCCAACGATAGTTCAGGGCCTATTAATAGGAACATTTTGCCACCCAGAGACTGGTTGACCAGGCCGAGTTCAAGGTTACCGATAACGGAGAAATCATCCGTTTTGATATTGATATCTTTACAATGCAGCGTGCTGTTATTTATATGCATGTCTATATCAATGGGATAAAATGAAGTATCTTTTTCCTTTAATTTATTTTTGTATTCTTCTGACAATCTGCTTTCAAGGTTATTTACAAGTCCGGGTATAGCTGATATCTGGCTGAAAACTTCTCTTACTATATTCTTGTTATTTAGAACAAAGTTGCCCAGAGACAAACGTCCGTCAGCTGTAATGGTATTTGCCATTGCGGGCCAGTTAAATCCTTTAGATTTACTTTTTATGTGTCCGGAAACGTTTCCACTTACATATGCGGCGTTACCGCTCGGGGGAGGTATGAGGGTGGTAATAGATAAACCTTTCAGGTCGGCTTCCAGCGAGGAGGACTTGTTACCGGTAATATTCTGAACGGTTCCTTTTCCGGTAACAGCGCCTTCGGCGAAAGTCAACGATGCTTTAGATATTGAAAGCGTATCGCTTTTTAGAGTAGCCTGCATGTTTATATCCGAAAAATCCGAAGGTACAGAGTTAAATTTGAATCTGCCGCCGGATAGATCGAGCGCAGCATCGGTTTCGTTCATTTTATTAGGGTCGAGATACATTGAACGGACATTAAGATCAAGTTTTCCGGCAATGTTACCGGTTATTCCGCTTGATCTTAAAGAGGGAAAAGTTTTGAGTACTCCGGACATATTAAACTGTGCCAGATCTATGTTAAGATCGGAATTCTCAAGTTTTGCCTGTCCATCAGTAGAGATTATACAGGTACCGTTAGCTATAATATTTTGCACGGTACTGAAAAGTGACATTTTTATATCAAATCTTACCGGGCTTGAAATAGCAATATCGCGGAGCGTGACATCGATATAGTTGATTGTAAGTGGTGATGAAAGAAAGGAAGAAGTGCTATCGATGATGGTGACGGTACCATTTGATATTTCTATCAAAGAAATAAAAAATGATAAAGGTGTTTTCTTTTTTGGCAATGTTTTTGTTGGATACACTTTTTCAGGCTTACTTGGTTTTGTTTTTTGTTTGTCAGTTTCCGCTATGTCGAAACCTCCTATGGATGTAACACCTTTTTCTCCAAGCACGAGATTTATATCGGGGTCCTTGAAAATAAGTTTATTTATGCGTACCTCGCGTTTTAATAACGGAGACAAACTGATAAGCATTGTTCCGTTTTTAACCGCAAGGGAAGGGGTGCCTGTCTTCTCCAGATTAGGGTATATTTTGAGGTCCGTGAAATTTAACCCTAGACCATCTTTAAAAGAAAGGATCATTGTATCAAGAGTTATGCCTTTACCCGTAGTTTCCTCAGCTTTACTGATGATAAAAGGCTTATATTTCTCAATGTCAAAAGTTATCAGAAAAACAGCCAGTCCTATAGCGGATACCAATAGGAGTATAAATATTGCGAATAATATTTTTCTCATGTCATCTCCTTTTGATTATATTATACAACATTCATTCTTGAAAAAGAACTTAGAAAAGCTTAGGGATAAAACCCTTTCTTTTTGTTCCGTTTTTGTGGTTCTTCAGGGCCTATTATGGTCCGTACAAATACTTAGAAAGAGAGGCATTTCATTGCTTTTATTTTATTCACAATAAAGAAGTGGTATACTGTGTCTGTTGTGTTGTGTGTGTGGGACGACAATTGTATTTTAGGGGAAAAGTGATAAATAAATTTAAAAAACATTATGATGAATCAGTCAATCCTTTGAGAAAACTGATTGCATGCGAGGATTATAAATGTCTGGGGTTTGTTGCGTCTGCTGTTGATAAAGAAAACTATAAAAGACTTTTTTCTCGAGATGCTTTCTGGACTGGGATTGGAGCGCTTTGTTCAGGAGAAGAAGATCTTATAGCGGGGTACAAACAAAGTCTTTTAACTTTGGCGACATTCCAGAGAGAAAATGGAACTATTCCTAGCAATGTACCGTATGAGGGAAAGGTAAGCTATGGGATTATCAACACAAGAGTTGATTCTACTACGCTTTTCATTCTAGGGGCCCTAGAGCTGTTGTTGAACATAAGTTTTAACTTATAGGGTAATCTGCAAGAAAAAAGCTGTACCCGAACCATATTATTATGTGGTATGACATTTTAAAAAACATGAAAGAAGGAATAAGATGATTAACGAATTTAACAAACTGTTGGAGAATGACATAGTTGCATCCATATTTATTTTAGTCTTTGCGATAATAATTAGTATAGTTATTTATTATACAATTATGTTTTCGTTACGAAGGTTTCGAAAAAGTGACGGGTTAAACAAATCTAAGGTAAAAATAGATGAATTAAGATGGCCACTATTATCATTAATACCGGCTGCGTGCGTTATGTTCGTTCTGCCTATGTTACGTTTTACGGGGGACATTAAGTATATTGTATCGCACATAGTAAATCCTTGGATGATAGTATCTGTTGGATGGGTTGTGATTTGTATTGTTAACATCGCTAGAGAGAACCTTCTTAGCCATTATGATATCACAGTGAAGGACAACTTACGGGCACGTAGCATTTATACTCAGACAAGAGTCATAGAAAATGTTATTGACATTGTTGTTATCGTGCTAACCTTTGCTCTAGTCTTAATGTCCTTTGAAAAAGTCCGTCAGATTGGTGCAAGTCTGCTGGCATCAGCGGGAGTTATTGGTGTAATATTAGGGTTTGCAGCGCAGAAGACGGTAGGAAATTTTATTGCGGGTATGCAAATTGCAATCGCCCAACCTATACGTATTGATGATGTAGTAATCGTGGAAGGAGAATGGGGATGGATTGAGGAGATAACTCTTACTTATGTGGTGGTACGAATATGGGACCTTAGGCGCTTAGTTGTTCCAATAGGATATTTTATAGAAAAACCTTTTCAGAACTGGACAAGGACCTCTTCGGACATTTTGGGATCAGTTTATATTTATGCTGACTATACCGTACCAGTTAAAGAGTTGCGATCTGAATTGACGCGTATTCTTGAAAAAAGTACATACTGGGACAAAAAGGTTAATGTGCTGCAGGTTACTAATGCAACAGAACATACAGTAGAGGTGCGTGCATTAATGAGTGCGGAAAATTCTCCAACGGCTTGGAGCTTGCGGTGTGAGGTAAGGGAAAAATTACTGGAATTTTTGCAAAAAAGGTTTCCGGAATCTCTGCCGCGAACCAGGGTGGAGTTAGAGGGTAAGCACAAAAAAGATCTTTCTATAGATTAACATTGGCTAAACACGGTCGGAATTTTAAAAAATATTCTTATTCCCGAGATAAAATACACAATAAAAAGAATATGTAGATACGATATAATTTATTTCTTCCATAATGCTTTTTCATCAGGAGATGCTACATAAGCTTTCCGGATCTCAAATATAATTTATATCCGGAACTTTTTTCTGATTTTAAATGTCTGATATATATATGTAAAAATGTAAATTAGTGATAAAATATGTTTACTATGCGTGAAAAATTAATCCAATTCTTTTTGAAACGTCATTTATTAGCAAATCTTGTATTCATCGGGATACTGATAGGTGGAGTTTTTGCCTGGATAAGTCTTCCTAAAGAGGAACTTCCTGATATAACATTTGATACAGTAAGAATCAGCACTCACTATCCCGGTGCTTCTACCGAGGATGTGGAATATTATGTTACGGAGCCGATAGAAGAAGCGATTCGTGATATAGACGGTGTTTACCGTGTTTTTAGCGCGACAAGTATAGGTAACTGTACGGTAACAGCCGAAATAGAAAAAGACCATCCTGACAAAGAAGCGGTTATCTCTGAAATACGCAATGAAGTGCTTGATGTAGATCTTCCGACGGATATTATTGATGATCCAAATGTACGGATATTTAAAACTTCCCGCAAAGCTATAATCGATATAGGCCTTATATACACGGAACAAAACATTTTGGATGTTCCCTCCCGTGAAAAACTCCAGACATACGCTCTTGTACTCGAGGATGAACTAATGAACATGCCGGAAGTAAATTCCGTTTCAAGATCAGGATATTTAAAGGACGAAATACATATAGAGGTGGTTCCGGATAAGCTTAAGGAATACAACATTACTTTTAACACCGTTATGCAGGAAATAAAGGACGGAAATGTACGCCAGCCGGCCGGAAGTCTCGAAAGTGTAAGTGAGCCCAAAGTAACGCTTTTGGGTGAACTTGATAATGTTGATAAGATAGAAACTATGAGCGTGCAGGGAGGTTTTGAAGGTCAGATAATAAGGGTTTCGGACCTGGCTAATGTGAAAAAAGGTTACGAAAAAACAAAGACGGTATTAAAAATAAATGGACACGAAGGAATATTCCTGAATGTGCGGAAAAATTCAGGATACGGCATCGTCGATGCCGTAAAAAAAGTTGAAAAATTGGTAAAGAGTTTCCGCGAAAATACACTAAAGGGTACGGATATTAAACTTATTCTCCTGGACGATGAGTCTTTTGACGTAAGGAACAGACTAAGACTTATAGCCATTAACGGAGCGATGGGATTTATGCTTGTACTTATAATACTTTTTATTTTTCTTGATCTTCGTTCCGGGATATGGGTGGCACTGGGTATACCTTTCACTTTTTGTTTTACCCTTATAGGGGGTCTTTTGCTAGGGTATTCGGTCAACAACATAACTCTTGCCGCGATAATCATAGTGATGGGAATGGTAGTAGATGATGCTATTGTTGTTGCCGAAAATGTAAACCGTATGCGGGAGCAAGGCCTATCTAAGGAAGAAGCTGCCGTCAAAGGCACCTCTTTTGTGTTCTTGCCTATAATTGCCAGTATATTGACTACATGTGTCGCGTTCGTCCCGCTTTTCTTCTTCTCGGGACGTTTCGGCGCAATGGTAAATTTTATACCTCCGATAGTTTTTTTAATGCTTGGAGGAAGCTTATTCGAAGCCCTTTTTATATTACCCGGGCATATGACGCTGCCTTTTGGTGAAAAAAGGGAAACAAGTGGAAAAAAAAGACAATGGATAGAACGAACGGAAAACATATACCAAACTATGGTCAACAAAATTTTACGATTGAAGCCGATAGTGTTTATCATCTTTTTTGTCTTGATCTTTTTAGCGGGGTATATAGCTACCGCAAAGATGAAGTTTGTTATGTTCCCGGATGAAGAAACTAGGCAGATAAGGCTTCTTGGTGAGACTTCCCCCGGCAGCATGAGATATGAAACAGCACGAATAACTCAACCTGTAGAAAATATTATAGAGGATCATATCGGGAAAGAAGTAATTGGTTTCAGAAATGAGATAGCAAAATCGAGAAGAGGGGCTGCCGCACAGGAAAACAAATTTGTTATGAGAATAGAAATTCTTCCCATGGAAGAACGTAAAATGTCAGCCGACCAGATCATAAAAACCTGGAAAGAAAAATTTAAAAACATACCGGGCATTGAGAATATACGTATGAGTAAGACATGGCACAGCCAGGAATCAGCAAGTCCGATAGAAATATTGATAAAAGAAAATAATAATCAACGCAGATTTAAACTTTCCGATGAACTTGCGGAAGAAATGCGGGCTTATCCTGTGCTGCATAATGTGGAGATAGACAGGCCCGCATATAATCCCGAATATCGTCTTACTCTTAACAGAGACAAGCTAAGGAGATTAGCTATAAATCCTTCGGATATAGCAAAAACCTTAAGAGCTTCTCTTGAAGGGACTATTCTTTATGAGTTTAGCGGTGACGATGAACCGGTGTATGTTAGGCTTACTATCATTCCCGAAGCTAAAGACGATATTTCTAAAATATTTGAGATCCCGGTAGAAAATCAAGGTCAGTATTTGGTGCCGCTTAAGGATCTTGTTACGATCGAAAAAGTTGAAGGACCTGATTCAATAACCAGGGAAGACATGAAGAGGTGCACTACGGTATACGCCGATTTTATGCCGAAATCGAAAAAAACTCCTCTTGATGTTGCGGATTATTTTGAAAAAAATGTTTTCCCGAAATTTAAAGCAAAATATCCTACGTCTATAATTGAGTTCAGGGGGGAGGTTAAAGATACCAGGGAGTCAGGAAAAGATTTTACTTTTGCGATCATAATGGCATTGTCTTTTATATACATAATACTGGCGCTTCTTTTTGATTCTCTTTTTAAACCGTTCATTATTATGCTTGCCATTCCTTTTGGCATAGTTGGAATAGTGTTGGCTTTTTGGATGCATGGTATTACAATGTACGGTTTTTTCGCTATTATTGGAGCTTTAGGACTAGCTGGAGTTGTAGTTAATGATTCTATAATAATGATGACAAAACTTGATAGAGTTTTTGATATGGATAAGGATAGAAAAGAAAAAGATCTGCAGATAGCGGGGATAGCCAAAACCCGTTTAAGGGCCGTGGTTCTGACAACGCTTACCACGGTTGTGGCTATTGTGCCAACAGCTTATGGATGGGCGGGATATGATTCCATGCTTTCACAGATGATGCTTGCGGTGGCATGGGGATTACTGTTCGGGACATTAATAACTTTGGTTTTAGTTCCGTGTATGTATAGTTTTTATAAAAGCGTTCAATATAGATTGGCAGGAAGATAATATGCTCCAAAAAATACTAATGACAGTGTTTATAAGTTTTTTTATATCAGGTGTACCCGGTTTTACTCAAGAAATAGAAAAGACAGAGACCCTCTCTTTGGGCCAATTTATTGAGACGGCATGTGCCAGAGATAAGGTTTTCGAAGAGATACTTATAGACAATTTAAAACTGAACTACAAAAAAGCACTGGAACTTCCGGCCGGAGATATAGTGATCTCTTCTAAGAGCGAGTATGTAGCACTTATAAAGGAACATGATAAGGGTTTTCCTGCTTATGAGATCTCGCTTAGCAAACTTTTTCCTTATACCGGCACAGAACTGGAAACAGGTTTTAGCTCCTCTAGGTCCGCTGCCGCGTTGGGGACATTAGATGCTGAGATTTACGCTAAGATCACTCAGCCTATTGCGAGGGATGCATTTGGAAAAGCTACAAGACTTTTGGACAAGATAGTGGGAATGGAAATAGAAATAGTTAAATATCAGATAGTCGAAGCGTACGAGAAGTATCTTTCTTCTATTATACATATATATTATGACTGGTATGAAGCGTACGAAAACGTTAAAACAGCCGAAAATTCATATAATGAAAATATGAAGCTGTTGAAAAATGTTCAAGAACGGGAAAAGAATAATATTGCTTTGCCTGTTGATGTGAATAAAGTTAAGCTTCAGGTTTTAGCAAAAGAGGAAGCGCTTGTATCTTTAAGAAGCCAGTACGATGAATATACTAATCTTTTGAAAAAAAGTATAGGTTATGATGTAGAAAAAGATCTTTTGCCCAGTTCAGTGGATCAGTATGACAATGTAGTGATAGGATTTGAAGAGGATTATCGAAAATTTAAAGAAGAAAGTAGAACCTCTTTGATCTTGGATATGATCGAGAAAAAAACAGATCTCGAGATCGATAAAGACGCGGATGATCTTCTTCCATCAATAGATCTTTTTGCCGAATATTCAGTAGCGGCTGATGATAGACGATTCGAAAAAGATTTCAAGACAGCGATAGTGGGTATATCTCTGGAATATCCTTTTCTCGGTGAAGTTGAAAAGGCAGAATATGAAACATCAAAGATCGAGCACGATAAAAGCAAACTTGATAAAGTAAATACACACATAAGTATATATACGGATCTTAGGAACATTTACAGGGAAATAGTAAAAACAAAGGAACTTATACGAATATCAGAAGAAAAGATCGGAGTTGCACAATCTATTGTCGATGATGATACGGTTAATTATTCTTACGGCAAGGTAATACTCAATAATTTTATCGATGAAGTTAATAGGCTTGATCTAAATAAATTCAGCAGGATACAGTATAGTATAAAATTAAAAAAACTTATTATTGATTGGCTTGCATTGACTGACCAGCTAATAAGGGGAAAAGAGCTAGAACTATAAATATTCTGTGCACATTTAACTTCGAAATTGACTTATCCTAATGTTCATACGATCCACTCTAGTGCATTGTATAGGTCTTTTTTCGTTGGAAAATCTTTCTAAGAGTGAGTAATAGCAGATGTATTGCCAAAGATAAAGGATAAATATGATAGAAGATGCTAATATTAAAGAATGGTTTTATAAAAATAAACATCAAAAGAGAAATTCGATAGCTAAAATATTAAAAGTAGAGTACGCTCATACCAAACTTAAAACCGGAGATGAAATATATCTCACTAAATATGGATTACCTTTTCTGGAAAATTTAAAACCAGAAAATTTTTGGACAGATAAACGATGGTTTAATGAAAATTCTATAAAATTACGAGGCACAAGTACTATTTTTAGGATTAAGACCAAAGAAATTAAAGGAATATCTAAAGATGTTGTTTTAAGATGGAACAGGATGGGGCAGGATATCCCGGGAGAGGAAGAAGACCATCCTAATGTTGAATTTAACAGTCCTTTCGAAGAGGTTTCTCTGGTTATGGATCTAAAAAAGGAGATCATTGAAGCTGGTGATTGTTTAAAAAATATAGTTATACAGATACCGCTTGCCATATATGTACCAATTAAGCCTGTTGAATTATGGCAAATGGGAAGAAAAGAATATAAGATGAAAGGGAAAATACAAAGTCACAGAGAAGTTCAAATAGATATGTATCGCTCCTATGCTGTTATATATGAATGGATCCCAGGGATAGATGCAGTGCAAGCCTTTCAAGCGGGAGTGTTAAGCAAAAAGAAGATGGAAGACCTTACTCTTGATGCTGAAAAAAAAATAGAAACAAAAGGATTTGAAGTAATAGATAGAAAACCTCATCATGTTATCGTGCAGTTTACGGAAAAAGGAAATTTGGTTCAGACGGATAAGAATAAAATTGAATATGGGTTGATCGATTTTGAGCTTCTTAAAAAGACAGATAAAAAGAAAAAGGAAATAAAAAAAGCGAAACGGTTAGATTATCATAAAAGACAAAGAGATAGATTTGTTATAGATGTTCCTAAAAAGTTTCATCCGCATTTGAGTCATGCAAACATTTTAGGGGTAGAATATGTTTTTGGACGAGTTGAAAGCACAAAAGGAAGGTTGTGGGTTGTAGGAAAAGATCCTTATCTATTCGATTATTTTCTTCCAGAGAGATGGGAAAAGACCGGCAAGACGAAAATTTCTATGTTTAGCGAAAGTTATTACACTATTAGTAAGGATGAGATACATCTTGTCTGGGAAGTATCAAAGGTCGGTTTAAGACCTGATATGGATCCTTTTAAAGAAGATGAAAAGAAAATATTAGAACATGGGTTTAATAGCCCTTTTGAGGAAGTTTCGCTTGCTGTAGAGCTCGGCAGTCAAGATATAGCAACTATTTACCCCAGAGCTATATACATGACAGGTGATAAGATGGAAGTTTCAAGCGAAATTTTTGATAATAGCAGATATAAAAACCACAAGAAATATATTGCTTCCGACAGGATGCCAATATTAAAGAAAAATCGTTATTACATCATAGTCTGGGGATATTGGAACGGGCCTGATGAAAAGATCGCTTATCAAGATGGAAATTATTACGAAGGAGTAAATGTGTTAACAGCATATAGAAGATCTGTTATATCAGAAAAAGAGTATTTAAATTTATTACACGTAACAAAAGAAAAATTATTTAAAATTGGTATAGAAGATTTAAATTTAAGAGGAGATCATTTGTTAATTTCATTTGATAGCGGTGGGAAACTAATTACAGATGATCAAGGTACGCCAGAAATAAGGATATGCAATTTTGAATTTCTTAAGAAAAATAAGTAGAAACAATTTATTCCAGTCATAGCAATTTCCTTCGTTGTGAATTAGGTTTCTTACCAAGGATAATTTAATTTGTAGTTATATGGGCAAAGGGGAGTCATTTTCATGCGTAAGAAAAAAGATCCGAATAGCTACTTGACTAAAATGTAAGTATTCGGTACCATTGATAATGGAAACCATTTTCAATAAGGCAAGGAGTCTAATATGTCAGGACGAAAAATAATGTCTCCAGTATGGGGCGGTAAGTTTAGAGGGTGCGGATACAGGCTGACCTTGCCAAGACAGGCTATATTGAATGTTTTGCAAAAAAACAAAAAAGCATTTAAGTGCCGAGGAGGTATATTTCAAAGCACATAAAATATTTCCGCAGCTTGGACTTACTACAGTTTATAGAACATTAGAGCTTTTAACTGTTATGGGGGAACTGAACAAATTTGACTTTGGCGACGGTAGGGCGAGATATGAGCTAATTGAAGGATCGGACCAGGAACATCATCATCATCTTGTATGTACCGAATGTAAAAGAATAATAAACTATTCAGATTTCGTTGATGAAGAATTGGAATTTTTAAAGAGCGCAGAAAAGGGGTTATCGAAGAAATATAATTTTAAAATCAAGAATCACATAATTCAATTTTATGGTTTATGTGATAAGTGTGCAAATAAAAAATAATAAAGAGGTGAGCGAGATGCCAGGTTATGATGGAACAGGTCCTCTTGGACAAGGAGCAATGACAGGAAAAGGTATGGAATACTGTAATGATGTGCAAGACGATAATCTAAGGAATAGTGGAAGACCTTTTTGGAGAGCTGGCAGGGGGATGGGATTTCGAAACCGTTATTTTGCAGCAGGTGTTCCGGGTTGGCAAAGAGGTTATTATTATGGGAGAGGACAAGATGCTAGCATTTCGGAGTATATAGCCAAGGATGAGAAAGAAATGCTTAAAAACAAACTTGTGTCTATTCAGAAACGTTTAAATGCTCTTAACAAGAATAAAGATAAGGATGTATAGAGTTAAAGGACCAAAAAAAAAGGAGAAAATATGCGAGTAGCTATATCGACAGAAGGAGATAATGTGTCCGCTCACTTTGGGAGATGTCCGGTATTTACTATAGTCGACATTGAAGATGGAAAAGTGTCTAACAAGGAACAGATAGATAATCCTGGTCATCATCCGGGATTTTTGCCTAAATTTTTGCATGATAAAGGTGTGATTTGTATTATTGCCGGTGGAATGGGGCAGAACGCTGTTCAATTGTTTGAACAGGAAGGAATACAGCATATTGTTGGGGTTAACGGTCTTATTGATGACGTGATCGGAAGAATAGTGGATGGTACTCTTGCCGGTGGAGAAAGTTTATGTAAACCCGGTGGGGGCAAAGGATATGGTTTAGACAAAACGGAATGTGATCATCCTAATGATGAAGAACATGGTGAGGGAGGTTGAGGAAAATGAAGATATGTATTACAGCGCAAGGGGATAATCTTGAAGCCGAGGTAGATCCGAGATTCGGAAGGTGTCAGTATTTTGTTTTTTATGATACGGAGAGTTTGAGGTCTGAATTTCTTATTAATCAAAACAAAGACGGAATGGGTGGCGTAGGGATACAATCAGGGCAGCTAATTGCGGATAAGGGGGCACAAGTGCTGCTTACCGGGAATGTTGGCCCGAATGCATACATGACTTTACAGGCAGGGAAAATTGAGATTATTACAAATGTCTCAGGTAAGGTAATTAATGTAATAGATCAATATAAACGTGGAGCATTAAAGCCTACAGATGGCCCAAGTGTAGATTCGCATTTTGGGGCAAAATAGAAAAATTTAATAAAACCTGAGGAGGTAAAATATGGCGGTTAAAGTAGATATTGAAAAATGTACCGGTTGTGGAGCCTGTGTGGATATTTGTCCGGTTAATGCGATAAAAATCGAAAATGAAAAAGCGATTATTAGTGAAGAATGTGTGGATTGTGGTGCTTGTGTAGAGCAATGTCCTACTGAAGCCCTTTCTTTGTAATGCAATATTAATAACGTAGAAAGTTTTGTTATATTAGGTGGAGATGGAACGGGGCCAGTGGGCCTATCTTGGGCAGAGGACGCGGAGGATCCGGTCCGGCATGAAAATGACTAGGAAGTGAAAAAAATGATCATTGCAGTAGCAAGCGGTAAAGGTGGTACCGGAAAAACGACGATTTCGACAAATTTAGCTTTTTCTTTGAAAACAAATGTGCAGTTTTTAGATTGTGATGTTGAAGAACCAAATGCGCATATTTTCATAAATCCCGAGATCAAGAAAACTGAGGATGTTTCTATTCCCGTTCCTGTAGTAGATAGGGAACAGTGTGTTTTTTGCGGAAAATGTCAGGAAGTTTGTGCGTATAATGCGATCGCTGTTTTTTCTCCCAAAGAAAAGACTAAAGGAAAAATTTTGGTTTTTCCTGAATTATGTCACGGGTGCGGTGCGTGTGCTTATTTGTGTCCGCAAAAATGTATAAAGGAAGTTCATCGTGTTGTAGGGGTTTTAGAGTCAGGAACAAAAGGAGACATTGACTTTGTTCATGGCAAACTCAATATTGGAGAAGCAATGGCACCTCCGGTTATCCGAGCGGTCAAAGATAAAATCGACCAAAAAAAAACAATTATTATCGATGCGCCTCCCGGTACCTCCTGTCCCGTAATTTCTTCTCTTCAAGGATCTGATTTTTGTTTACTTGTTACTGAACCTACTCCTTTTGGATTAAATGATCTGGTTCTTGCTGTGGAAGTATCGCGAAAAATGAGAATTCCTTTTGGAGTTGTTATTAATCGTGCTGATCTGGGGGATAGTAAAACGGAAAAATACTGTGAAGAGGAAAACATTCCGATCCTTATGAGGATACCGTTTAAAAAAGAGATAGCGGCAGCTTATTCTAAAGGTGTATCTATTGTGGAAGAATTCCCGGAATATAGGAAAGAATTTCAAGAGTTATTTAAAAAGATTGAAAAAATAGTTCGAGGTTTATAAAGCAAAGTAGGAAAGAGAAATGAAAATTGTTAAAAAGTAATGATATTAAGGAGGAAAGTTTTGTATGGATAAAAAAATTGATATTTTGATTCTTGGAGCCGGTCCTGCCGGGATGGTAAGTGCTGTTACTGCAAACAAATATTATCCGGGTAAAAAAATTATGATATTGAAAGAGGTGGAAAAAGGAGTTATTCCTTGCGGTATTCCTTATATGGTTTTTAGTCTTGAAAATGGAGAAGATAATAAATTAAGCACGGATCCTTTGGAAGAAAAAGGGATAGAAGTAGTTATTGGTAAAGCAGTTGAAATAAATCGTAAAGAAAAATTTGTAAAAACACAAGATGATAGAAAATATAGTTATGAAAAACTTATAATAGCTATAGGGGCGCTGCCTATAATTCCTAAAATTCCCGGAATAGATAAAGAGGGGATCTGTTCAATGATAAAAGATCTAGACTATTTAAAAGAGGCCATTGAAAAGATTAAGAAAGGCAGAAATGTTCTGGTTGTCGGCGGAGGGTTTATCGGCGTAGAGTGTGCGGATGAAATATCAAAAGTGGGAAACTTGAAAGTTAATTTGGTGGAAATGTTGCCGAATATTCTTGCAAATTCATTCGATAATGAATTTTCTGAAAAGGTGCGAACAAAACTTATTGAGCATGGAGTAAATGTAATTACAGACCGTCGTGTAGTGGAATTTCTAGGAGACGAAAGGGTAAAAGAAGTGTGTTTTGAGAATGGAGAGAAACTCGCAATTGACAGTGTTATTCTTGGGATAGGAGCTATTCCCAATACAAAAATAGCTTTGGACGCAGGATTGGATGTTGGGAAAGGTAAAGGGATCTGGGTTGATGAATATATGAGAACAGTTGATTCTGATATTTTCGCTGTAGGAGATTGTGCCATTAAAAAAGATTTTTATACCAGGAAAGAATCTTCTGTTATGCTTGCTTCGACGGCAACGGCTGAAGCGAGGATCGCAGGGTCAAAT
>Ga0307991_1001704_pt1 | contig 15240 bp, 13 predicted proteins | sample EllFjometagen131_FD_203146 | JGI IMG/M metagenome (GOLD analysis project Ga0307991, IMG submission 203146) | Marine microbial communities from Ellis Fjord, Antarctic Ocean - #131 | ecosystem: Environmental > Aquatic > Marine > Unclassified | place: Southern Ocean | collected 2014-10-08
TTTTCCTTCATTGTATTAAAAAAACATAGTAAATTTTCAATATCTCTACTATAATTATAGTATAGATGCATATTAGTACAAGGAGATTTTTTATGATTAATGAGAAAAATGGAGTTTTTACATTATCTAGTACAAATACAACTTATATATTCCAAGCAAACAAAAATGAGCAATTGGAACATTTATATTATGGCTCACATTTGAATGAAGCTAGTATCAACGCCAAACTGCTAAGTACAAAGTATATGCAAAATGCAGGAACCTCAACACTATATGAAGAAGATAGTGAACTTAATTTGGGCTTGATGAAGCAAGAAGTTTCAACTCCAGGTAAAGGTGATTTTAGAGAACCCTTTGCTAAAATTAGCTATAACGGCGGTATGACGACACTAGATTTTGTATTTGATAGTTATGAAATAGTAAGTGCTAAAGCAAAAACCTTCTATGCTCTACCTGAATCTTACGGTTCGAGAGAAGAAGCCGATACTTTGAGAGTTACTCTTAAAGATAAAGAATTAGATATTAAACTTATCATAACTTATGGAGTTTTTTCTCTTTGTGATGTTATTACTAGAAAAGCTGAACTCTTTAACTATGCTAAAAAAAATATTACTATTGAGAGGTTATCCTCCCTTCAACTTGATATAGACCAGGACGACTTTGATCTAATAACCTTTGATGGCGCTTGGGCAAGAGAAAGACATATTAACAAAAGACCACTAACCCCCGGTATTGTAATTAACGATTCAAAGCTTGGAGCCTCAAGTGCAACTCATAACCCTCTAATATATATTAGTGAAAAAGGCTGCTCAGAATTTAGTGGCAAATGTTATGCTACCAATTTAATTTATAGTGGCAATCATAAAGAAGTTGTTGAAGTAACTCCTTATAATCAAACAAGGATTCTTACTGGCATAAATGATTCTACCTTCAAATGGATTTTACATCCCAATGAAAGGTTTTCAACTCCTGAAGCTATAATGAGTTATAGTGATAAGGGTTTTAGCTCAATTAGCAGGAATTTCCATTATTTTGCAAATAATAATATAGTCAGAGGTTATTGGAAAAATAAAGAACGCCCTGTTTTAGTGAACTCCTGGGAAGCTTTCTATTTTGACTTTGATGATACTCAAGTTGTAAAATTAGCTAAAAAAGCAAAAGAAATTGGTGCTGAACTTTTTGTACTAGATGATGGTTGGTTTGGAGACAGAAATGATGATACCTCAAGTCTTGGTGATTGGCAGGTAAATACCTCTAAACTAAGTGAAGGCTTGGGAAATATTTCCTCTAAAATACATAAAATGAATATGCTTTTTGGAATTTGGGTAGAACCTGAGATGATAAGTAAAAATAGTAATCTCTATGATAAACATCCAGATTGGGCAATTATTATTCCTGGAAGAAAACCTAGTGTAGGTAGAAACCAATTTATCTTAGATTTAAGCAGAGATGATGTTATTTCATATCTTGAAGAAGCTTTGTCTAATATTTTCCTTCTTGGAGAAGTAGATTATGTAAAATGGGACTTTAATAGAGTCTTTAGTGATTTTTATTCTTCTAATGCAGAAATTTCAAATATGGGCGAATTCTTGCACAGATATTATTTAGGCTTATACAAATTACTCGATAGATTAACAAGGAAATTCCCAAAGATTTTATTTGAATCCTGCGCATCTGGTGGAAATAGATATGATTTAGGGATGCTTAGTTTTATGCCTCAAAACTGGACAAGTGATTGTACTGATGTATATGAGAGATTATTTATTCAAGAAGGAACAAGTTTTGGCTACCCTCTTAGTGCCATGACCAACCATGTAAGTGCAAGTCCAAATCATCAAACTCTAAGAGTTAGTGATATCGAATCCAGATTCAATGTTGCTGCAATTGGAAATTTAGGCTACGAAATTGATTTAAATACAATAAGTGGCAATGAACTAGAGCAAGTAAAAGAACAAATTATCTTTTACAAGCGATACAGAAAAACTCTACAATTTGGAACTTTAGCAAGAATAGATAAAATGAGTACAAATAAGGAAAGAGCTGTTTGGGCTGTTATGAACAATGATAAGAGTGAAATTATAGTTCTTGATTTTAGAACAAGAACTATTAGTAATCCTCCACTTGAAAGATTACAAATTCCTATCGTCGACAATGAGGCCTTTTATGAAGTATTCAACAGAGCTCAAAAGTTTGATTTATCAGTATTTGGTGATTTAATATATCATTTTTTACCATCAAATTTATTAAAAGGAAAAGCAGTTGAAGAGATTTCTAAAATCATGCAATTAAACTCAGAAATAACTCACCACAGAGTTTATGGTGAGTTTCTCAGTAAAGCTGGCTTAATTCTTAATCAAGAATATGGTGGCACAGGCTTTGTTAATGAAGTAACTAGAGTGCTAGGCGATTATGGCTCTAGATTATATGTATTAAAAAAACTAGAAATCTAGTAAAACATCAATATTTTCAACTTCTTTATTTAAAGAAGCTTTAGCAAGTGGTAAGTGTGATTTTGATCCAATCAAGATTACACCTACTACTTTTTTATTTTCAACATACCAAGCTTCATATCTGTCTTCTACTCTTTTGCTATAGCATTTTCCAATCATTTCTCCAAAACTAGCAACTAATAAATCATCAGCTTTAAATCTAGTTGGAAGTTGATTAGGAGCAACATAGGGTATTTTTTTTCCTAATATATGATTGTAGCAAACACTTGCAGTTGCCAAAGCAATTGGTATTAAGCCAGGACATTGTCCATTATATTCAGCACAATCACCAACAGCATAAATACTTTTATCGCTAGTTTGGCAAAACTCGTTAATCTTTATAGCTTTACCTATATCAAGATTACAAGCTTTAGCCAAAGAGACTGAGGGCTTAACTCCAGCGGCTACTAATAAAGTTTTACAAGGTATTTCTCTTCCATCTTGCAAAATCAACTTTTCTATTCTCTTATTGCCTTCAACCGATTTAGCAAACTGGCTGCAGATTATATTAAAATTATCTCTCTCTAAACATTTTTCTGAAACCATATTAGCTGCCACTTCATTTATTTGTTTATTTAAGACATAAGCATCCCCTTGGATAACACTTACATCAAAGCCTAGAGTATTTATTTCAAGTGCACTTTCTAGGCCAAGTAAGCCCCCACCTATAACACAAACTGGAGATTTCAAGCCATCACTGATTTCTAAAGCATCACAATAGTTTCTAAGAGTATAAACACCATCTAAGCCTGAATCACAAAAAAAATCTAAAGGGTTTGATCCTGTAGCTAATACTAATTTATCATAATGTTTTGATTGACCATCAGCTAATAAAATAGTTTTACTTGGTCGATGAATAGCTACTACTGCTTCATGATGAATATAAGAAGGTTCATTTTTAGCACATAAAGATTTTAGTTTTTCCTTATTACCTAAACAACTTGGAAGGCGTATTCTACTATAAAAACTAACCTCTTCATTAGAATAAAGATCTACTTTTACACCTTCTGTATCTAGTTTAGAGGCGATTGTATTGCCTGCGTGTCCATTTCCTATAATTACAATTTTCACAAAAATACTCCTACTTTTTTCTTATCATCTTTCCTTTAAAATACCATGATATCAAACTCTAAACAACTCAATTCTATAAAAACAAAAATATTAGCACATATAAAAAACAAAAAAATTCCCCTACAAGCTTGCACTCTTGGAGGGGATGTCGAATAAACGACAATTGTGTTTCAGTCATCACCTCATAAATGAGGGGGAAAACAACGCTGAAACAAACAGTGGGAAACAAAAAAACTAAAAAGTATAATAACGGGATATAATCAACCGGTCCCACTGTCAGACTACTGAAATATAACATGAGTTTTCTATATTGTCAATATGTAAGATATGACAATAGATTATAATTTTCACCCGTTTTACTTGTACAAAATTATTATTATTGCATGACAAATAGTTTTAATTTCTTCTTTACAAGAGAAATATGGGTCAAATTAGTTTATCTATTTACTTAATAAGTTATTACACATTCATCATCTTTTCAAAACTACAGTTGGACCCCTACTACAGAACAATAATGTTAATTTCTCAAAATAAAACTAGATGTAAACATAAACTTAGGATATATTTATACTCATGAAAGAAATAAAAGATGGATTTGCTTTAACACCTCTAAAAAGATCACTAAAAATTGATAACATTGTTACAGTTCATTATTTTGAATACCCAAGCACTTTTCTCTTTAATGGGGAAACTCATGATTTTTGGGAGTTTTTGTATGTTGATAAAGGCGAGGTTGGCATAACTAGTGACGATAAAGTATATCAATTAAAACAAGGTCAAATTGTTTTCCACAAACCCAATCAATTCCATGATGTTTTTTGTAATGGGAAAATTTCACCTAACCTTCTTGTAGTTTCCTTTGACTGCAATGATGAAAGCATGAAGTTTTTTGAAGATAAAATATTAAAAATAGATAAGAATTTATCAACTTACTTAACAACTATAATCAATGAATCAGAAAAGGCTTTTATCAACAACTTGGGGGACCCTTATTTTAAAGAATTAGTTGTAAGCGCAAAAGCTCCAAAATATTCTTTAGACTTGATAGCTCTTTCCTTAGAAACTTTTTTAATTAATTTATTAAATGACAGTATAGAAGTAAATACCAATTCACAAGTCTCAATACATGAAAAAGAAAACCAACGACGTGTTCAACTTGTAATAACCTATCTAGAAGAAAATATTAATATAAATATTACTCTAGAAAATATTTGTAATCACTGCTCTATGAGCAGATCTTTAATACAAAAACTATTTAAAGATGATACAGGTTGGAGTGTTATGGAATATTTTTATAGACTAAAAATTGAGGAAGCAAAAAGACTAATCAGAAATGGAACCAATAACTTTACTCAAATAGCTGATAAATTAGGATATTCCACAATACATTACTTTTCTAGGCAATTTAAAAAAATTGTTGGCATGAGCCCAAGTGAATATTCCAAATCAATTTTACATTTAACCAAAGAAGATAGATACAAACAATTCTAATTGTGCAAATTTTTTATACTTTTGCCTCAATACTTTAACTCCACGATACACTTATACTTATTTACGATAAGGAGTGAAAACATGGATTTTGCAGATATTTTTAACAATTTTAAAATAGAGGGAACCCTTCTTAAATATAAAGCCAACAAAGAAGGCCATATTAATTCTACATACATTTCAAGTGTTGATAATGATGGCGTGATTGAAAAATATACACATCAGAAAATAAACACATATGTATTTACAAAGCCCTTTGAAGTTATGCACAACATCGATAAGGTGACAATTCACATTCAATTAAAAATTAAGGGTTTGAATAATGAAGAGAGTCGTTGCTTAAAAGTTATCAAAACCCGATATGATCAACTCCTTTACCAAGATAAAGATAATAATTATTGGAGAACTTATAAATTTATTGACAATGTTAAAACTTATCAGAAAATAAACAACAACAATCAAGCATTTCTTCTTGGAATGGCTGTAGGTAATTTCCAACAACAATTATCTGATTTTGATGGTAGTACTCTTTTTGAAACAATTAATAATTTTCATAATATGGGCTTTAGATACAAACAATTAGAGCAAGCTATAAAAGATGATAAGAAAGATAGAGTACAAAGCGTAAAAGCTGAAATCGATTTTTTCCTAGCCAACAAACAAAGGGGCTTAATTATTTGGGATCTCTATAAAGAGGGTATTATAAAAAGTCGAGTTACTCACAACGATACTAAAATTAACAATGTTTTATTCTCTAACGATGAAAAAGAAGCTTTGTGTGTAATTGATTTAGATACAGTAATGCCTGGAACTATTTTATTTGACGTGGGAGACATGATTAGAACTGCCACCTCCACAGCTCTTGAAGATGAAGTTGATTCAACTAAAATGAAATGCAATGTAGATTATTTTAAAGCCTTGCTTGATGGATATTTACAAGTTGCTTCCTCCTTTATTTGTGAAAAGGAAAAAGAATTACTAGTAGAATCAGGTAGAAATATTACTCAAATAATGGGTGTTAGATTTTTAACTGATTATCTTAACGGGGATGTTTACTATGCTATAAAAAGAGAAAAGCATAACCTCGATAGATCGAGAACCCAAATAGCTCTAATGAAAGACATGGACTCAAAATGGCAGCAATTAAATAGTTTTATAAAATAATTGATTAAGAGGTATTAATTACCTCTAATAATCAACTTTATCTAATATGTTTGATAATTTTGCTATACAAATTCCATAATTAGTCATAAATACATTTTGATTTTCACATTCCATCAATCTATTTAACATGTAGGTTCTATTAAACATGCAACCTGCACAGTGAATTACCAATTCGTATTGATTTAGATTTGAAGGGAAATCAGATCCACTTGCAAAATCAATTTGTAATTTTTCACCAACTTTATTTCTTAAAAGTCTAGGTATTTGAATCCGACCAATATCCTCAGTTAGTGGGGCGTGAGTGCAGGCTTCAGCAATTAATACTTTAGAATCTTGTGTTAAACTGTCGATTACCTTAGCAGCCTCTGCAAATTTTTGGACATCCCCTTTAACAGCTGAAAGAAGAATAGAAAAGGATGTTAATCTACTCTCTTTTGGCTTCTTCTTATAAACTAAAGGAAATACTTGGCTATCAGTAATAATAAGAGATGGTGGCTCTTTAAGTGCCTTTAAAGCACTATCAATTTGATCTGTGCCAACACTAATAACAATAGCTTTATGATCTAGTAAATCTCTAATAGTCTGGACTTGAGGTAAAATTAATCTTCCCTCTGGTGCATTTATTTGTTGAGGCATGACAAGCATTACAACATCATCTTCTTTTACAAGACCTTCTACAATACTCTTATTTTTTACTTTATTCTTATTTATTTTTATTAATTCTTCTCTAATTAAATGTTGAATATCTAGTTTTGAAGCGTATATTTTAAGGGCTTTTTTATTAAATTTATCCTGTATTAACTTTTCAATATGAGTAACATCACAATTCAAATCTACTTTGCTTATTACAGGAAGAAAAGGTTTATCTAATTTTATTAATTTTTTAGCCCAAAGTATTTCTTTATCAAAATCTTCTTGTGTTGCATCAAACAATAAAATACCAATATCTGTCTTTTTTAAAGCATCATGAGTTTTTTTAACTCGTAATTTACCAAGTTCTCCCTCATCATCAAAGCCTGCTGTATCAATCAAAATACAAGGGCCTAAGCCATTTAATTCGATTGCTTTGTAGACAGGATCTGTGGTTGTACCTTTGATTGGAGAAACAACAGAGGTTGAATGAGTTGTGATAGCGTTTAAAAGAGATGACTTACCGCTATTTGTTTTACCAAAAATACCAAGGTGAAGTCTTACACTTCTAGGCGCAACATTCAAATTTGACATATATTATACCTTCAAATATGTTTTAATATATTAATTTTAGTAAAATCCTTTATATTTAAGATATTTCCTTTACTTTGATATAATCAAAAAGTTTGGTACAATCTTTGATCACTAATTTATCATCATATTCAACATTTATTACAAAGCCTTGACCATTTTTAACACTTATATCATGGTAGTCAGATCTTTCATAAAGGCCAAGTCCAATTAATAAACACCTCATAGCACAAGAATGTGTAAATATAGAAGCTGAGGCGTAATTATTAGCTTTTAAATCATTTAAGGTTTTGTAGAACATTTTTACCATTCTATCTTCAATCTCACCAAAAGACTCAAGTCCTTTTGTGCTTGGATCATCATCAACCCACCTATCAAATAAATCTCTTATTATCTCATTTGATATAAAATTTTCATTTTCTCTCTCATAAAAGTTTATTTCTCTCAATTCTTTAAATTTTTTGTCAATTTTCTTCTCTGGTCCAAATAAAGCTTCAAAGGTTGAAACACATCTGCTCAAATCTGAACTATAATAAAGATCTGTATCTATATAATCATATTTATCTCTGAACTGTACTAATTCTTTTCGTCCCTTTTCTATAAGAGGAACATCACTTTGACCACTTAAAGTTTTTAAAGCATTGCCCAAAGAGTAACCATGCCTTATAAGAACAATTTGAAATGTATTTTTTTTCATTTTAGTCTCCAAAATATCTACTATCTAACTTATAACAAAAATAAGCCAAAGCTTAAAGCCTCAGCTTATCCTTAGAGATAAATATTAACGCTCTTCAACACTTACACTCAAACCGTAACTTAAAGACTGACAAATATCTAAACAATAAGTACCAATGCTAGTTAATCTGCCTAAAATTGAATTGAAATAAGGAGTCATTTTAGGATTACATACACCAGAATTTAATCTCTCTAAATGATTATCTTGCATATCTTTTTCCATATCGATTAGTCTCTCTCTAAGTGCTATTACCATAACAATACTAACATCATCCCCATCTCTAAGAACTTCAAGAGATGCTTTAAACAATTCAATAAGAGCTTCTAGACTGTGTCTAAGCTCTCTTTCTCCATTATCAGAGAAGGATAAGCCATTATTCTCAAGTTCAATCATTTCATCAATAAAGTTACCCATTTGAATACAAATTCTCTCTAAGCCAGAAGCTACTAATAATAATTCAGTTATTGCGCTAGTTTGTGCTTCAGTTGGAGTACCAATAGCTATCATTTTAGATAGATAGTGCTGAACTTCTCTTTGTAAGTCTCTTTGTATTTTCCATACAGCCCTAATTTCTTGTGCATTATCTCCATCAAAAGGAATAATTGCTAATTTTGTTGATTTCAATGATTTTAGTATAGTTGAGCAAGACTGTAATACCTCTTGCTGACAAAGAGTCATTGCAAATACAGGTTGAGATAACAAATGGGGATCCAAATATATTGCACCTGTTTTTTCCTCTTCATCCTCCTCTGCTTTGTAGGGAACAAGAGTTGTAACAATTTTAACCATTAACCAAACAAAAGGCATCCAAACAATTGTATTTATAATATTAAAGGAAGTATGTGCATTAGCTATTTGTCTCGATATTATACTGAGCTCTGGACCTTTTGGCGAAACAAATGCAATAAACTTAGCAAAAGGAGCAACAAGGAATAAAAATGTTATTGCACCAACTAAATTGAATATACTATGAGCTATTGCCGTTCTTTTTGCATTTCTAGATTGACCAATGCAGGCGATTAAAGCCGTTATTGTTGTACCAATATTATCACCAAGCAATACTGGAATAGCACCTTTTAAACCTATAATCGCTTGTGTCCCCGCGGGACCAGCCGTGCTAGCCAAATTCTGCAATACAGCAATTGTAGCAGAAGAGCTTTGTACAACAACAGTCATTATTGCACCTACGAGAACGCCTAGTATAGGGATATGTGAAACTTGTTCTATCATAGATACAAAAACCACAGATTTTGCTAAAGGTTTCATCAAATTACCCATAGTCTCAATACCAACAAACAACAAGCCAAAAGCAAAGATTGTTAAACCAATATTTTTAGTTCTCTCTTTTTTAGAAACAAAATTTAACAAGAACCCAAAAAATAAAATTGGCCAAATATAATCACTAAGTTTAAAAGCGATTAATTGAGCTGTCATTGTTGTACCAATATTAGCACCTAAAATTACAGAAATAGCTTGAGGCAAACTCATTAAGCCAGCACTTACAAAGCCTATAACCATCACAGTTGTAGCACTAGAACTTTGTAATACCATAGTAGTAACAGCACCAGCAATAACGCCAAAAAATACATTCTTAGTTAAAATACCAAGAATTTGACGCATCCTCTCTCCTGCAACTTTCTGTAAACCTTCACTCATTAAGTTCATGCCATAAATGAATATAGCTAAGCCACCTAATACGCCAAATATAATACTAAAAGTTTCTTTCACTCTTTTATCCTTCTTAATTTTCTTGTAAGCAATTTTAGAATAAACAATCTGTTTGATAAATGTCAATTTACAAATAAGTTATATCTTTTTACAAATTGAGCATTTTATTCATTAATTTTGAGTTTTAAAGTATATTTTATAGTATATATTAATTTATAACTAAATAGAATATATCATTATTTATTTTTTACTAAAATGACAGAGCTTTTTTTTTATTTATTGTTTTTTTAACATTTTATAATAAAGCTTTAATATACTATTTTTTTTAGTGATTGGTATTTTTTAACATATTTAGAGTTAATTTTTCTTAACTATTAACAAAGATTTAAATGAGTTTTTTTATAAATAAGTGACATCATCACTTATTTTAATCTCACATTAGTCTATATTTATATTTATAAAAAAGAGGAAATTAAAATGAAAAACAAAACAAGTTATATTATTCTTATTTCAATTATTTTATTGATGCTAACTCCTTCCCTTTTTGCTTCAGCAAAAAAAGAAGTGCAAGACGAAACAAAACAACAAACAACAACACAAGAAGTTGTAGCTAAATATAATAGAATTGATGCTGAAACAGCTAAAGCTGCTTTCGATTCACAAAAAGATATTACAATTATTGATGTTAGAACTCCAAGTGAATTCTACTCAGGCCATGTTCCTAATTCAGTAAATATACCATTAAGTATTGTAGTAGACACTGTATTAGAGCAATATCCACAAAAGGATGAAAAACTTTACCTCTATTGCAGATCGGGAAACAGAAGCTCTCAAGCTGCAAAATTATTGGTTGAAAAAGGTTATACACATGTATATGATTTTGGTGGTATAAACAAATGGCCGTATGAGGTAGTAAAATAAAAATGTTAAAAGCTGAATACCATTACTTAAGTGCAAAAGAAGCAAAAAAAAGAATTGATAGTGAGAGTAATATAATAGTCTTAGATGTAAGAACAAAAGAGGAATTTAATACTGAGCATATTCCTCTTGCAATAAACATACCCTTAAATCTTGTATGTGATGAAGCTGAAAAATTATATGAAAAGGATACTAAACTGTTTATATATTGTCGCTCTGGTGTTAGATCTAGAGTTGCTACTTCAGAGCTTGCACTTATGGGATATAACAATGTATTTGATTTTGGTGGCATAATAAGCTGGCCTTTTCAAAAAATATAATAAAAACACTCCCGTTTTGGAGTGCTTTTAAATTAACCTATTTGGTATTTTTCTATTAACTTTCGGTTAATATTAAAACCTAAACCTTCAACTTCTTTTTTATAGATATAACCATCATCTATTTGTAGCTTATCAAGATTTAATTCTTCTCTAAAAATATTTTCAGTTCTATCTAACTCAAAATAAACCTTTGGAGTTACTAATGCTTCAGGGTAATTTGGTTGATAAAAACATGCATTTATTCCAACAGCTACTGCAATTGCAGATCCCCACACATGAGGATATACTTGAATATTAGCTATTTTTGCTAAAGTTGTTATTCTTCTGAAAGCACTTAAACCACCAGTTACACAACAATCAGGCTGTAATATATCTACACATCTATTGTTAATAAAGTTATTAAATCCATATTGAGTAAATTCTGCTTCTCCACCACTAATGGGTATTATAGTATTTGCTCTTACTTCTTTATAACCTTCAATATCTTCAGGAGGAACAGGCTCTTCAAACCAAGCTATATTAAATTTCTCAATCCCCCTTGCAACTTTAATGGCGCTCATTGAATTATATGCATGATTGGCATCAACCATTAACTCTATTTCATCACCAAGTGCAAGTCTTAATTGTTCTACTAATTTAATATCTTCTTTTATTCCAAATCCAATCTTAGTCTTAATAGCCCTAAAGCCGGCTTCTTTATATCTTAAAGCTTCTCGAACCAAGTCTTTAGGATCTTGATCTAAACTATTTCTATAAAGCCCAGTTGCATAAGGCATAATCTTATCTCGTCTTGCTCCTCCTAAAAGAGTATAAACAGGAAGATGAGTATATTTACCCTTTATATCCCAAAGTGCATTATCTATTGCACTAAGAGCTTCAATACATGAACCTTTTTGACCATTATCCCTTAGCATATTATATAAATCATCCCAATGCTTTTCACTATCAAAAGGATTTTTGCCAATTAAATATGGTTTATATACATTTTCGACTACACTTTGATTTATAAATGAATTGCCAAAGGCTTCACCCCACCCGATTATTCCATCATCACAGATAATTTCAAGTATCATTATTGTTCTTGAATTATACCAAGCTTGTGAATAACAAAATCGAGTATTATTGTCTAGTTTCTGAGAGACTATATAAGTCTTTATATCTTTAATTTTCATAACTTAGTCCTAACATTAATTTTCATAAATTTTTCTTTATTCGTAATTCTAATAAGTAATCATAATAAATTTTAATATTAATAATATTTTTCAACCTGATTTTAATCGCTATCTTACCTTTAAAAATAATACATAATAAATTATATAATAAAAAAATAAATAAAGTAGTCTAAAAAGGTTGATTTAAATAGAAATAATAATTAAATAAATATTTATTTACTTATCTAACAACTCTACCAGAGGCATTACCAGCAACTAGTGATTTTACTTCATCAAGGCTTACTAAATTAAAATCATGTTCTATAGTATGTTTCAAGCACGAAGCCGCTACTGCAAAATTAATTGCCTCTTGTTCATCATATTCATTAATAAGTGAATAAACTAATCCACCACTAAAAGAGTCACCTCCTCCAACTCTATCAACAATTTGGATAGTATATTGAGGAGAGAAATAAGCTTTTGAATCAACATATAACATAGCTGCCCAAGTGTTAATACTTGCACTTAAGCTACCTCTTAGAGTAAATGCGACTGTAGCAATATTAAATTTTTCACTTAACTGTTTTGCAACGCCAATATAGCCAGCTTTATTTAATTCACCTTTTTCAATATCAGAATTTTCAGCTTTTAAAGCAAAGACATCACTAGCATCAGCTTCGTTTCCAATACATACATCCACGTATGGCATCAAAGTAGACATAACCTTATTAGCATCTTCACGACTCCACAACTTGCCTCTGTAATTAATATCACAAGAAATTTTGATACCTTTTTCTTTGGCCCTTTTACAAGCTTCTAAACAAATTTTTGGAAGATTACCTCCAAGAGCGGGTGTAATTCCAGTAAAATGGAACCATGTGGCACCATTAAAAATTTTATCCCAATCAAAATCATTAGCTGTAGCAAGAGAAACAGCTGAATATTTTCTATCATATATTACTTTTGATGCTCTTTGGCTAGCACCTTTTTCAACAAAATAAGCACCAAGTCTTTCTCCACCACGAGTAATATCACTAATATCAACACCATAGTATCTTAATGAATTAACACAAGAATCACCAATTTCATGATTAGGAACTTTAGATACAAATGAAACATTTTCTCCAAAATTTGCTAAAGATACAGCAACATTTGCTTCCCCACCTGCAAAACTCACATCATAATTAGTGGTTTGAAGAAATCTCAAATAACCTTGAGGATTTAATCTCATCATAATTTCACCAAATGTCACTATTTTATTTACCATTATTTACTCCTAATTTTACTTTTTTATAAATATCAATTGCTTTTTTAGCTCTTATTGTAATTTCTTCATAATTTCTGTCTTTGATTAATTGGGGACTTGCAATCCAGCTACCACCAATTGGCATAATATCTTTTTCAGCAGCCCACAATTCTAAATTTTCTTCACTTACACCACCCAAAGGAAAATATTTTAATTTCAAATATTTATAAGGGCCAGTCATGGCTTTAAAATAAGGAATACCCCCTAAAGCTTCGGCCGGAAATAGTTTTACAAGATTGCATCCAAGATTAATAGCCTTTTCTAACTCACTAGCAGTTGAAATTCCAGGAGCAAATGGGAGTCCACATTCTTTAGCTTCTTGCATAATTTCTGGATTTAATCCTGGTGCTAGACCAAAAGTAGCTCCTAGTTCCTTTACTTTTTTTGCTTGCCCCTTTTTAATGATAGTACCAGTACCAATCATCATTTGAGGCACATTTTTCTGAATTAATTCAATTGCTTCATATGCTACGGGTGTTCTTAAGGCTAATTCTATTGCACTAATTCCACCTGCTAATAATGCATTGGCGCTATCAACAGCTGTAGTTGCATCATCAATGACTAAAACAGCCACAATACCTTTTTTTTCTAGTTCATTAAGAATTTTATCTTCCATCATGTATTTGTATCTCCTTCAAAATTACAGTGTTTCATTTTTAATTGACCGTTTCATTTTTATACTCTATACTATTTTTATAACACATTCATTAATCTGTCAAGATATAAATGAAACACATTCACATAAATGAAACATGAGGCAAAAAGGTGGAAGAAAATAAAGTTACAGCAGTTGAGAGAACAATGAAAATTCTTGAAACCATATCTAAAAATAAAAAAATAATACTCTCTGATATTGCAAAACAAACAGATCTTCATAAAAGCACAGTCTTTAGATTTTTGAATACGCTAGATGATTTAGGATATATTGCAAAAAACCCAAAAGATGAACAATATTTTATCACAAGCAAAATGAATAACTTCCATACTACATCAAGCATTGAAGGTATTCTACTTGAAGAAGGTGTACAAATAATTCAAGCTATTGCCAAACATACAAATGAAACTGTTCACCTTGCAAAATTAGATAATAGCAAACTTACATATTTACATAAAATTGAATCAACACAAACACTAAGAGTTAGCACTTCTAGTCACATATCTGGAGAAGCTCCTTTATATTGTACGGGGCTTGGAAAAGCAATGCTGGCATATTTAGATCCAGAAGAAGCATTAAAAATAATAGAAAAAATTGAATATACTAAATTTACTGAAAAAACAATTATAGATAGGGCATCCTTAATTCAAGAATTAAAAACTATAAAAGAAAAAGGTTATGCTATTGATAATGAAGAGCATGAAATAGGAATAATGTGTATTTCTTCTCCTATTCTTGTTAGAGGCAAGCCTGTTGCTGCCATAAGCATCTCCGGTCCAATTCAAAGGATGAATAATAATATCCACAAATATTCTATACTTATTGAAACCTTAATTGATAGTTTTCAAGAAAGAATTCAATCCTTACCTATTAATTAAATACAATTTGTATCCTATAAAATAAGAACTATATTGTGGTTGAATGAGTATTTATCTGTTATAATTCATTCGACATTGGAGGTTTTGTTATGCAAAAAGATATTCTTTTATTTTTTATTAATATAGGTAACCCTTTTTTCGATTTTATAGCTAATTTCTCTTCTCTTATTGGAGA
>Ga0307991_1001707_pt1 | contig 15233 bp, 12 predicted proteins | sample EllFjometagen131_FD_203146 | JGI IMG/M metagenome (GOLD analysis project Ga0307991, IMG submission 203146) | Marine microbial communities from Ellis Fjord, Antarctic Ocean - #131 | ecosystem: Environmental > Aquatic > Marine > Unclassified | place: Southern Ocean | collected 2014-10-08
GCCGATCAAGATATTTAATATTTCAGATCCGGCAATGATCTTACAGGCTATTCTGGAGCCAACAGTCGGCACACTTGTGCATGCCTGAGATTATTTGGGGTGATTGCCCCAAAGGAGTTCTTTTATGTTGGATGAAATAATTCTCGAATTTGACCTGAGTATGGAAGCAGCTTATGATGCTGTACTCAGAAAATTCGCTACAACCAGAACTGGCAGAGCAAATACTGCTGCACTGGATAATATTTCGATCGATTACTATGGACAACAGTCACCAGTAAAGCAGTTATGCAATATCACGATACCTGAGCCAAGATTGATTGTAATTCAACCCTGGGATAAAACTTCGCTTCCCTTGATTGAAAAAGCAATCCTGGCTTCAAATATCGGCGTTACTCCAGAAAATGACGGAAATGTTATCAGACTTCCCTTTCAACCTCTAACCGAAGAGACCAGAAAGGATATCGTGAAACAAGTCAAAAAAATGTCTGAAGAAGGTAAGGTCGCAGTTAGAAACATTAGACGTGACTCCAATGATAAACTGAAAAGTATGGAAAAATCAAGTGATATTACTGAAGATGATCTCAAACTCGGGATGAAAAAAAATCAGGAAATTACTGATAAATGGATTGAAAAAATCTCGGAAGTTGCCAAAACCAAAGAAAACGAAATTATGGAAGTCTAACGCAAAATGAATAATAAGAACGAAAAAAAAGTCTATTATTTTATCACCAGCGAGTGCATCAAGTGCGGCATTTGCGTGGATGTTTGCCCGATAGACGCTATAGAAGAAGCAGAAGAACAATATATCATTACAAATGCCTGCATCAATTGCGGGAAATGCAAAGTTGCCTGCCCTATTGAAGCTATCAAGGGTAAATAACTGATCACTTTAGTGTTATATATATTAAGCCTCCCAGTCGGGAGGCTTTTTTTTTACAATAATCCCCTGTTTTTTGAAATTATATTGTCTAACAATATGATATTATATGAGTTAAACATCATCCCGGTTGTTAATTTTCTCAATCTCATTAACACCCGATTTTTAATCGAATCTAGAGTTTGGACATTTACGGGTCCATCTCATTAACCACCAACTTCAGTTGGTGGTTAATGAGAATGGATTAATGTAATAATTCAGCGCTGACACAATTACAATTAAATTCGGGGGAATGCGTTTTCTTATTTATAATATTTACGGGTGAATCCAGAAACCCACGCTCCTCGTGGCAAAAATAATCTTTTTACTGTTCCAAAAATAAATCCTGCTCCGTATGCCAGCACCTGCGTGAATAATGTGATCACAGATAATATCCCAACCAGAATGGAATGATTTCTATAAGAGGACTGCACAAAGGAAAACAAAGCGATTATCACACCTATTACGGCTTCAAATAAGAGCAGATAACGCATGAAACCCAGCCAAATGCTTCCTAACACAGTTAACAGAAATATTGCCAGAATTAACGCCGGTAATGCATGAACCGGCTTTAGCATCTGTGGGTCTATAACTCCCAGATTGATCCTTGTTACTCCCCAGTTGAATATCTGCTTAAAAAAACGCCTGAGATTTGTGCGACGCTTGTGATATACTTTTAGGTCTGGAAGAAATATCACTTTAAATCCCGCCTTATAGATCCGGTTGGAAAATTCCATGTCCTGTCCATGTCTGAGATCGTTCATGCCACCTATTTTATCATATACTCTTCTTCTTATCCCCATATTGAAGCTGCGGGGATAATATTTGGCGACAGCTTTTTTGGCAGACCCTCGCGTCCCGCCTGTACCGATAAATGAAGTCATAGAATAATTTACAGCTTTCAAAAATGGAGGAAAATCAGCACGTTGAGTATCGGGACCTCCAAAGGCATCAAAATCATCTTCACTTAATGCAGCCTGCAATTGACTTATGTAATTCGGCGGAACTGTGCAATCAGAATCAATAAATACCATCAACTCACCGGCAGCTTCTGCCATACCCCTGTTCCGGGCTGCTCCTGGTCCCTGATTCTGCTGATAAAAATATCTGAGCTTCAGCCTGGCTGCATAACTATCTAAAACCTGTTTCAATTCATCTGTGGAACCATCATCCACTATGATGATCTCGAAACCGGTTTTGGTGTCCTGATCACTAAATGATAAAAGGAATTCTTCTATCTCTCCCGCTCTATTATAAACTGGAACAATTATTGAAATAAGCTTATTCATTATATGTTTTATTCTTTCTTTTATTGATGATATAAAATAATGCCAACACAATCAGCAGCAACCAGGCAATGGCATGAGCAATTTTAGATACCCGCAGATAGTTTAAATATGTAGCAGGTTCAAACACAAAACTTACTTCCTGCTCTCCTGGATTTTCCAACAGCACACTCCGCAAAACATGGTCTGTTTTATAAATCTCTGTCTCTTCACCATCCACATAACATTTCCAGCCTTTGGGGTAATATATTTCAGACGCCACAAATAAAGCTGGCACTTCATGTGATACGCGGTAACTTATCCTGTTATAGGAAGATTCTTCCAGACTTATCGTGCCTTGCTGCGGCTTGCTGATATTCACTCCCAGGTCTTCTTCTAATATTGCTGTCTGATAAGCATCAAATTGCGCATCATTCAAAGCAGCAAATCGCTGCTCACGGTCTGTTACCACTTGATATTCACCTGCAAACCAGGCAGGTCTCGCCTCAAAATCCGTTAGATAAGTGATCATCTGCTTTGATTTATCAAAATAATGCATGATCAGATGATCTTCCGGTAATGCCTGTGAACTGATGATATACTTGGTGTTCAACATCTTGAGAATATTCCAGTTCAAAGGCAATTGAGGATCACTGCCCTTATATAAGCATGATTCGATAATATCCTGATATATCCTTAGTTTAGCTGCATTATATCCACCAATAGAATTATGGTAATAAGAGTAATCATTGGAATTAAAGGGATTCTCCGTAAGAGGGAAAACCCGATAATAACTCGTATCCTGCAGCAGCTTTTTATTGGTGTTCGTCATCCGGAAGTGCGAATTTTCCAAGGCTTGGGGGTTATTCAACTCCCCTTCGGCTTTGATCATGTAGGGCACCTGATCTGATAGCATCAACCCCAGAAGTATTATCATAAATACTACTGGCTTCAGCTTTTTGGTCAGGAAAAGCCAGGTGACCAATGCAGTAGCTAAAGTGTATAAAATCAATCTTAATCCATCAGAATGCATCATGTCAAGACGCGCTGAAGCGATCAATCCAACCGTATCAGCTCCGTACTGAGAAATTTCATCTCCTTTGATCATCTGAAATGAACCGCCAAATAAATAGGGAACTAATCCTGAAAGCACCAATAATGCCGTTACAGTGATAATTGTACTTTTCAGCTTAATATCACCCTTGAGGATGCTTTCCAGCCCAAAACCTGCATAAATAACTGTCAACAGGAACATAACAAGCTGCAGCATCGCCGGCACTCGGAATTTATTAAAAGCTGGCACATACATGAAAAAGATATTATAGAAAGCCTGGAAATGCCTGCCAAATGATAACAGCAGACACAGTAAAAACAGTCCACTGAATAGCTTGATAACAGGCTTTCTCCAGTTGGCTATCAAACCCGTGAGTGCCAGAAATGCCAGGATTATACCAATATAATCATAAGTCTGCGTAAAAGGCATATAACCCCAGTATCCCGGTATCTTCTTCCCTGTTAGCTGAGGCACGGCTCTGCCTTCATAAATCTCCTGTGAAGTACCACCAAAAAAGCGCGGCATTGTCCAATTGAAAATTGCCAGCGGATGCATTGACCATTTGGTTGCATAACTTGTGTCCAATCCACTGGAACCTTCTTCTCCGGTTCCACCTCGAATGGAATAGGGTGTATATTCGCCCGCCACAAATAACGGCTGAGCCACCATGCCAATGATCAGAACGCAGGCAGGGATCAGCAGCAGTATCTTTTTGAAAAAGACATTTATTTTCCTTTCCCGTATCAGATTTATCAGATAAAATAGACCCAGAAATACCAGAATAATGATCTGATAAAATACCACCTGATAATGATGCGTGCGGATCTGAACAGAGAAGCTGAAAATAAATCCGATCAACCATAACAGGTTTTTCTTATTTAAAAAACTGATAAAGAAAAAAGTGACGAAGGGCATATACATCACGGGTCGAAATTTCTGAAAATGACCTATGGAGAGAATTGACATATAATGCGGGATCAAAATAAAACCTAAAGCACAAAAAGCCGAAGTCCACCAGCTAAGCTTGAAAAAACGCAGCAAATAAAACATCCCAATGAAACCGATCAGATATATCCATATATAATGGTAAAATATCTTTTTTAACCAATTGTGTATTATATTATCAAAATTAAATGCTTTACCACTGTTTCTGTGATATGTGGGCATGCCGGAAAAAACATGCTTATTCCAGAGAACGTCTTCGTCTGTCTGCTTTTCGTATTTCCATAATTGATGCTTTGCTCCCTGACTTCCCAAAACATCCACTCCACCCGGACGTAAACCTTTAAATGTCATTGGGTATAATAAAATAAGTAAAAATATCAGGCATGATAAAAATAGCAGTGGATTTCTCCATTTGTGCAAAAAAGAATATTCCACATTCAAGGTTTCAAAATTATCGGTAGATCGCTTCTTCATGTATTACCCCCATATCATTTTTTTACTTTAAAAATCTGTATTTCAATCCTATTTGACGGTATAGGTTATAAATTTTCATTTTTTTCATTATTCTGATCATAGATGACTTAGTGCAGGGATTAATAGGCAACCGCCTTACCTGCTGTCTATTTTCGGATAACAATTCTATAATTTTATTATATAATACATTATAGTGAGAATCACGATATTTTCTTTCTACAGATAACATGAGAGTAATTAATGCCCTTGAATTGAAGGGGCTGATGACCTTTTTTCCTATTGCCAGTGATTCTGTTTTTGATTTTGAAGCCCAATTACCCATTCTTTCTTCCCAGTAAAACATATCAAGATAGTTATAACCCAGGCTTTTAAATAAATTTGTATTATCTTGAAGCCAATTGTAATATAAAGATGCAGGATATTTGCTGTCAGCATACCCGCAGAAGTAGCATAAATCTTCACCTGAAATCTTTTTATGGTAACCATAATAATTTCTGGCAATTTCACTGATATTGCCATTAATGTATATATGTCCCGGGAAGTTAATTACATGTGCTTTAGGTCTTCTGGGAAAGTCAATACTTTGAATGTATTCATTAAAAATCTTCTGATTCTTTTCAAATTTATCAGCAATGATATGTAATTCTTTATCATATAAGGAAACTAATTTCGAAGATATTGTCAGATCATTATGATTATTGCTCATATTAGCATGTTTATCAATAAAATATTTACAATCCAGGTCCAAACTTGCCAGGAATAGAATTCTGCTGTCATAGCCTGCTGTTACTGCCACAGCAATTGGACTTCTTTCTGCCATAGATTTCAGGTAACCCTTTATCATCTGCGTTGCTTGTTCTGCTACCTGGTCAATTGATTTAATTTTCAGCATTTCATTAGGAAAATATCTGCAGACCACTTTTGAGTGGACATTTATATAGTGGTTTGGCATTAAATGTAAGATATTTGAACGATGCGTTGAATTACAGACATAAATTCTCTTCTTTAAAAAATTCTTTGAGCTATAAAATTCTTGAGCATCCAAATAGCTATGGTTTGTTGCGGTTATAACTTTTTCGAGTAATTTTACTTGAGAAGCCAGGTTTTGGAAATCAGTATGATAATATATTTCGTTTTGCCCGGAAGCATCATGAAATAGATAAATATTTCCATTAAACACTGCAATGATGACAAACCCACCGGAATAATTGTTGGTGCAGGTTATCAAATCATCTATATTATCATTTTCTTTTGCCAGAATTTCACAAATTTTCTGATTTGAATAATTTGTGTTTTTCCAGTCATATAAATTACCCAGCAGGTATATTTCTTTTTTATTGGCTACATAAGAAGTAAAATCCAGCTCAGGATGAATAAATAAATTATAATCTGATATCTGAACTTTGTGCCAGTCAAATATAGATCCTGTATTCTTAGCCAGGAGGAATTGATTTCTAAACATAGATCAAAAAAATATCATTTAATATGTAATCTGCTTTTATACTCATTTTTCCTTGTACTCCAATGTTTTCTCCGTTATATTTTCTACATTCTAATACTCTATCTCCAAAAATATTCCAGAGGGATAAATCACAAGATTTTTTTTCTGAAAGGTTTTGTGAGATATGATTTGATAATAGTGATTTCTTTATCAGCAAAAAATCCTATCAGATAAAGAACCCAGGGGAAACTCAATAATAACAATGTTTTTGCCAGAATTCCAGGAATATATGCTATTGAATTCAAATAATTTATAATTATGATATAAAGCAGTCCCGGAATCAGTATCTTAAAAAACCTACCCGTTTCGTAAGAAAATTCTGCAAATCGCTTCCCGCGATAAAAATAGGCGATTACCACAAATATATGAGCTATCGCCGTTGCCGCTGCTGCACCATAAGACTTCCAGTATGGTATCATGATAAAATTCAATCCTATATTCAACAGCCCGGCGATAACTGTGATCATGGAAATGAACTTTGTCTGTTTATATTTATAAAATGGCAGCACCAGGATCTGCCGGAGTCCGGAAAACAGCAGGGCTATTAATAATATGGGAATTATTGTGTAAGCTGCCTGATATTCCTCAGATTTTGCCAGAAGCATGATCACTTCCCGAGAATATCCCACCAATATTAAGCCTATTCCCATTACTGCTAAAGCAAAATATGTAACTATTTTCTTAAAAAAATTATATTGCTCAGGATCATGCATTTTCTGAAAGAAAGTAAATACATAAGCCTGAAGAAATGAATTGATAACCAGAAATTTGATCAGATTCGTTACTCGATATGCCAGGGAATATTGTCCTACATCCTGCAAATTTCCCATGCTCTTAAGTAACCATCTGTCACTCAAAGTAAATATAAGACTGATTGACCCGGAAATTGCCAGAGGATAAGAAAACAGCAGCATCTCTTTCAATAATTTAAAATCAATCCTAAAATTCAGATTTTTCATGATCCGTGGTGAGAGTGCTATTACTGTGATAGTAATTCCGATAATTCTGGCAAGAAATACACTTTCTATTCCCATCTTATAATGAGCTATCAGCACTACAGTACTAAGGCAGGTAAAGGTAGCCCTGATTATATTATAGACCATATTCAAAGAAGCCAGCTTCTGGATCTGCAACAACACAAATATCCGCCGCATCACCACATTGGCAACTATACTCACAAGATAGATGTTCAAAAGCCTGGCAGTAAGATGAAAACTGAACATGGAATAGGAATATCTATGCAGAATAAAATATAGGATCCCTGTAAAAAATACTGCAGAACCTACTGAGAACAAAAACACCGTAGAGAAAACGCTATTCTGTCTCTGGCGGTTCGTATCTTCCCAATACCATCTTTTGAATGCGGATGCTATCCCAATGGATGAAAAAAGGATAGTGAAATCTATTATAGTATCAAATAATGCCAGTAAACCATATTCCTCTATAGAAAAATAGGTGGAATACAGAGGCAGCAGAATGAAGCCAACAATCTTGTTCATCAGATTGGCAACACTGTAAAAAGCAGAGTCTTTTGATACTGATTTCAGATTTTCAAGCATTATTGTTTAATATATTTGGAAATGATTTTTCTTACTTTAGCCCTGGCAAGATGATAATATACTTCAAACAGTTTACCTGTTGAATGATCCCAGCTTAACCGGCAGGATTTGCAGGCAGGGTTATCACAGAAAAAGAAAGCAGGATCTTCTTTGAGTTTTTCTATTTCAATTTCCAGAGTTTTCTTCATATCAGTCAATATTGACTCAGCCTTGCCAATATCAGCTCTTTTAATTATGCCCCCCTTTGCTTCATATAGGGGTTTGAACTTCAAGAAATTTCCATGACCACCATTCCAGTCTACCCGGTATTCTTGTAATTCTCCATCTTTATCACGGTATACAACTCCCTCTTTGGGCTTTTTCCTCTGAAGTCCCACCAGATGTACTGCCACATGAGTTGTTCCCACTCCCTGCACATTTTTACCAATAGTAAGATTCTTTGCACCTTCCTGAGCCATTATCAATAATGGATTATAAGCGAAGCAACCAACTGTGTGGTTCAACATCAATTCCTTTGCTCGTTTTCCTATTGCAGAAAATTTCTTGATCGGATGCTGACTTCGCACATTATCTGGATGATTGACCATCGTCCGGGCAAATGCCCCAGCATAAGTCAGAGTCATATCATCTACAAGATACTGTTTCAGATCTCCCTTAAACGGAAGTGGATATGAATTGATAAAAGAGTCGCATACAAGTGTCCCTTCCGTGCCTATTACTTCGATAAGTGCCTCTAATAATGCTTCTGCTCCTCCCTCTATCTTACCAAGGGAACGCATAGATACTTTGATGTGAAGCAATTCTCCCGGCTGTATTCCAATCGCTTTTAAATCACTGATCAAACCAGCCTTGGTCTGTTTTTCTTCCATTTTCCTATACCCGTTCAACAACTTCAGGTTTTCTGGGAATTAATACTGATCTGGAAAACCTTAGCACAATCTCCTGTCGCTGATTAAATACTTCAGTTTCCACCTTTACAATTCCCCGATCCGGCTTGCTGCGAGACAACCTTTTACTGATTACCTTTGTGATTGCATAAAGGGTATCTCCAATAAACACAGGTCTTGTGTGATCGACCTCATGATATGCAAGATTTGCTATTGCCTTTCCACTTATATCTCGCACAGTAAGTCCCACTGCTAAAGAAAAAACTAAGGTACCCACTACCAGCACTTTCCCATGCTGATGCCCGGAAGCATAATTCCAGTCAAGATGCACTGGATGATGATTCATGGTCAATAAACAGAATAAATTATTATCTGACTCTGTAATTGTCTTTCCTGGTTGATGCTCAATTACATCACCTGCATCAAATTCATCGTAATAACGTCCAAATTCTGATTTTATAATAGCCATTTTTCCTCTCTTTATTCGGAAGTTTCTAAATATCCTGCCGCAAATTTTTCAAATGATTTTATTGCTTCATAACGAGCTACCAGATTAACAGCTCTTTTTAAGGTCGGAGGAGAAATGAAATGCTTCCCGGCAATAGCAACTCCCTGCTGAGCATCTTTATTCTCTGATGCGATACTGATCATTTCATAAGCTTCTTCAACCTTCTCTTTTGCTGGTGTATATAATTCCTGAGCTATTGGTATTTGAGATGGTGAGATCAAAAGCATACCTTCATAACCAAGTTCCAGACCCGGTTGAATGAATTTTCGCTGCCCTTCGTGATTACCAACTTGGATATAGGGTGTATCTATCGGCATGATCCCTGCTGCTCTGGCTGCCAGTAACACCTGACTGCGTGAGGGCTGGAGTGACCTGCCATCTTCAGTATGAAAACCTTCCATATCGCTCAAAAGATCCTCTGCTCCATAGATCATACCTTTTACTCTGGGTGCTGCAAATGCTATCTCCTGAGCATTAAGAATTGAACGGGGAGTTTCCATGATCACTATTACTGAAAAATAATCTGGCTCAAGCCCTAATTCCTCTTCTTTAGCATTCAACATTTTATCAAGTAACACTATTTCTCCGGCTGTATATACTTTGGTTATCACAAACCCATCCAGATTTTGATGACTAACTGCTTCAACATCTATTTCAGTTAAACCGGACTCGAATGAATTCAATCTTACAAATACCAGTCTTTCACGGCAAATTGGCTTATCCAGATAACCTCGAATTGTTTGACGCGCCTGTCCCTTTAATGCTGCCGGTGCACCATCTTCCAGATCCAGTATTACTGCATCTGCTTCTGATCCCATTGCTTTATCGATTAACCTTTCTTTATGACCAGCTGTTATCAAGGGTGTTCGCAAGACAAGCCGTCCTACAAATTTTGATGACATATAACCTCCATGGTCTTTCTATATCTTTAATATTTTGAACTTTTTTATTTAATTTACTCTTTCCTGTCAATCAGATTACAGATATCTGAACCAGTATAACTCACATATCCATCTTTTTTTAAGCTCTTCAACAGGTCTTTATAGAACTGCTTTCGCTGCTTCCGCAATTCTCTGCTCATCGCTCCCACAAAATTGTTATGAACAAGTATTGTGAATATACCATTAAATTTCATGATCTCCCGCTTCAATTCTCCTATGAACCGCCTTGCCTGCTGATCACTTAACTTTTGATAATCAAATAAACTACCATCCATAACCACCAAAGACAGCTCCCAGATTTCCTGCATCTTCTCCTGCTCAAAATCATAAAGCTTAAAGGGATAACAATAACTATTCCTAAATCCAGCATGATCATGAAATCCTAAACTAGTGTCATACATCAACCCAGACTGGGAATGAATTTCGCCTGTCTCCTTCGGATAATAATTCAGCCAGTGCTGTCTGATACCTTCAATTGGATGCTCACTAACACCTTGCAGTTCCGTTAAATTTTTCTGCAGTTCCTCTGAGTTATAAGCTGACCTAATTGTCCCATGCAATCCGATTTCATGTCCCGCTTTTTGTAGCTTGCTGATAACATTGCTGATCTGTTTATCTTGATATGAATAATAGGCATCAAGATGACGTATCCCCTTTCCCAGAAAAAACCAAGCTGATTTCACTTCATGCTGCTTTTCTAAATTAATAAAATAGTCAAAATTCCACCAAGGATCTTTGACTCTCAATATCATTTTGAATATTACTTCAAGAGCTGAGAAAAACTTACCTTTCTTTAAAAACATCTTGAACCGTGCGAAATTATAACACTTTATCCGGTCTATATCGTGACTCATAAATAATACTGGCTTCTTGAATGGATATTTCCGTCTAAACCTGAGATCATGAAGACTGCAGAATTTTTCAATTGCTTCGATTATTATCTCAAAATAGTAATTTACCACTGGTTTTGCAGTGATTTTTAATTTCTTCTGAATAGAATCCTGCCAGGAATACCGATTTAAAGGTCTTGCTGTTTCTGAATCAAATTCCTGCAAGCCAGATAATAGATAAAAAGCACTGGATATCAGATCATGATCAAATATTATGCTCCCGCCTTCCTGCTTATAATAACGAAAACGATCACTAACTGGAAATAATATCGGAATATCATCCTCAAGATAGATTACTTTCTTAATATCAAAATCAGTCACACTTACAGGGAAATATATACACTTATTATCAGCCTTAGCTTCATCTCCAAATACAATATATCCTCTTACTCCCTCCAGCTCAACAAGTAACCCTAAATGATATAAAACATATTCTATCCGTGATTTATGCATCAAAATATTACCTCATTTTTTAAGTCAGTATACATTTTCACAAGATCTTTACTGCTTTTTTCCCAGTTATATTTATCCAGAATTGCCTTTTTCCCTTTGAATTTCATATTGTCTCTTAATTCCTCGTCATAAAATAACTTCTTTATCTGCACAGCCAGATCCTGATGATCATCACTTTCATATATCAATCCTGCTCCTGTTTCATTTATTATCCGCTCCAATGACAAACAATTGGTGGCAATTATTGGAGCTTCATAATACATGTATTGATATAATTTGTTCGGACTGGAATTATCAGTTTGAACTGATTTCTTATGCGGAATGATCCCAATATCGCTTATCCGGAAATAATCCGGAAGTATCTCTGGTGGCTGCCAACCCTCAAAAATTACCTGCTCAGTTATTCCCAATTCCCTTGTTAATGCAACTAATTCATTATTGATTTTACCTGTACCAACTATGCAGATTGCTAAATTTGTAATCTCTTGTAATTCACTTACTGCACGGAGAAGTGTATCCACTCCACGATGCCAGTCGAAAGCACCAATATAGGAGATAACGAATTTGTTTTCATATCTTTCTGTAATTGCCAAATCTATTTCTTTTTCTTCAAAAGATGATATTTCCAGACAATTCTCGCAAACAACTATCCGCTCTGAATCAATATCTCCTTTTATCCGATTTTTCATCTCTTCTACCACTACTACTGCCCTATCCAATTCCGAAAGCCATTTCTTCTCTGTTCTTTGCCATCTTTTAACTGAAATCAGAATATTCCCCGGAAAAGTATTAGAAAATTTATAATACTTTAGTGCATCTGCATAATTCTCATGCAAATCTCCACAGACTTGAACTTCATTCCCTAACTTCTTTTTAGCGCTTAAAGCTGCTCCAACTAAATATAAATCATGGATATGTAATATATCTATTTCATATTTCTTAACGAAACTTATCATATTGCGACACCAGTAAAATGTGTAAAAATCCAATATTGTGTTAGTTAATGCTCTTAGTTTACGGCTTAGTTTTCTATTTATTTTGATCCTGATAATTTTTGCTCCAACATATTCTGATTCCTCAGGCTCATCCCCAAATCTGAAACATAACAGAAAGACATCAAATCCTGCCGTTGTAAGAGTTTTTATCTCCTTTTCAACTCTGCCATCTGGTGGAAATCTATCATCCAATACCATCCCAATTCTATATTCACCTACTTTTTTCATATCAAATTTTACCTCTGTCTGCTTCAATATTTAATTCATAATATTGTCAAACTTTATCTATTTACACACTTCCTCCCAAAATTAAAATAATTTCTGCTGCTAAGTTAGATGTGTACCGCCAGCTATTTAGTGACCTTCGTATAGAAATCTTCTCCTGCTACTGAACCAAAATAGCCAATACCGCCTTCAATCCCGCCATAAAAATAGCTTTCACTGTGATATTTATAGGTATAAAAATTCTGGTCTACAGAGTATATGGTTAAGCGATACCTGCCGTAATAGCTGAAACCTCCATCATAGGTTTCTTCCAGCAGATACCAGTTGCCATCGTCATCCTGCAGAGGCTGATAGCGCCAGATCATACTGCTTTCCCGCATATTCCTGCTCAAAGGACTGTTATATGAATCTTCGTCATCTTCTTCCAGATGTTCATAACCCATAATTGGTTCAGTGAATTCCAGATCTGTCGAGAATTCTTCCAGGCAATAGTAATTGTAGTAGGTATATACAACGCTGCTATCATCATATCTTGAATAAACAGGGAAGTTATCTTCAATTTCATCATAAGGTATCTGAGGCAGGATTTCGTCATATTCATCAGCAAAGCCATATTTCACAGTAGCCAGATCCTTATAATCCAGATCAAGATAGATGGAATCAGGTACAGTAGTGAAGGCATAAGCATAAACCGGCATGGAATCAATCACTGCTTCAACCTCAATTTTATAAGTATTACCCGCTTTGATCAGCAGATCATCATTATAGTAGCCAATTTTATATTGATAAATACCAAAATACAGAGTGTCTTTGTGAGCTTCATCGATATTTTCGATGGTAACCAGCGCATGCTCAAGGTAAATATCCATGAAGTTTCCGCCCTCAGTAGAAACTGTTTTCCCGATAAAAATGGGATTATCTATTGAGACCGGTTTTCCAGCCTGGAGATAACCGGCAATCACCAGCTCATTTCTTTCAAAGCGCTCTGGTGAAGTGAGATCACAGGCTGTTATGAGTATTATTACAATAATTATTATATATTTAGAATATTTCATTTTTCCTCCTACCAGTTGATTGAAAAACCTATAGTTGGTAATAGTGGGATTTCAGACCAGTCTTCATGAATAACATCCAGATTTCCATGTTCATCAATTTCCACATTATAGCTGCGGCTGTTAATATTCTCATGGTCAGTGATATTTAATATCTGCAGATAAGGTTCAAATTCACCCCATGAATAATAGAATTTGCATTTAAGCGAGATATCCAATCGGAAATACTCCGGCAACCGTTGAGCATCTTTATAGCTGTATAAAAATTCATAATGCTCACCGTCGTAATATACTTTTTCTGGTTTTGCCTGCGGTTTTCCGGTTTTATAGGTGAAATTAAAGCCTAAAGATGGCTCTCCCAAGCCCCAATACCAGTTAATTGCCTGCCCCAGATTAAGATTCTCCATCAGAGTTACCTGATGCGTCCTGTCATAGGAGGGATAATAATATTCAGCTTCATTGGTTTCGGGATTAATATTTGCATCATCCATTTTCCTGCGGGTAACCCCAAGAGAATAGCCCACAAAACCAGAAATACCCCGCCAGTCAGTGCGCAGCAGAAAATCTGAGCCCCAGGAGAATCCTGATCCCTGCATTAACACATCAGACAAATTGCCAGTGTCATTATCCCAGTTATAAAAAGAATTCTCATTCTGTTCCATCAGATTTTTATAATCCTTATAGTAAACTTCTATCTCACAAGAGAGGTTTTCACCTAATTCCTTTTTGTATCCCATCATATAATGATCTGCATAGGATGGATCAACGCTGCCATCAATAGGAAACCACACGTCCATCGCTCCAGCAGCACCAGAATTGATCAGTACCAGATATTGATAATACCTGCCTAAGGCAAGATAGATATTGGAAGAATCATCAATGATACGGCGAACAGCAAGTCGTGGAGACAAATTAAGAAATTCTGCATCAGGTGCTGATTCCGGCTTCACATCGAGCATTTTATAGTAATTTAACCGTAATCCTGGCTCAATATTCCAGTTTGATGCCGGCTGCCAGTAATGCTGCAAATAAGCAGAAGATAACAAACTGCTGCCCTTGATATCATACATACTGGATTGATCATATTGCAAATCACTATCAACCCTAAATTTTACAGTCATATACTTTGCTTCCCAGCCAAAATCCAGTTTGCTCTGCTCAGTAAATTTTTTGGAAAAGCGACTTTTAAAGGAGATATCATCAATCGAATTATCCCAGTCATAAAGAGAAGTTTCATCCTCTTGAATATCAAAAGTACTGCCAAATGAGCTTCCGGCAAGCATAAAACTGCCATATAAACCATCTTTCCACACCCGGGTATTGATCAGTGAAAATGCTGTGTTTCCCCAGTTGATCTCCATTTTATCAAATATATCTATCTTTAATTCATCGCGACCATTATAAACACTTAAACTGTATTTATTAGTAGGGGTGTAATCCCAGTTCAAACGAATATGTCCGTCATAGAAATAATAATTCGGCATATCATCAATGAATTTGGCAATCAGATCATAATAATTTCTGCGGAAAGATGCCATCCAGGAAGCACGATCAGAAGAATATGTGAA
>Ga0307991_1001708_pt1 | contig 15227 bp, 14 predicted proteins | sample EllFjometagen131_FD_203146 | JGI IMG/M metagenome (GOLD analysis project Ga0307991, IMG submission 203146) | Marine microbial communities from Ellis Fjord, Antarctic Ocean - #131 | ecosystem: Environmental > Aquatic > Marine > Unclassified | place: Southern Ocean | collected 2014-10-08
TAAGGATCCGGTTGCCGGGATCTGGGAACTCGCCGATCCGGTGGTTAGTCCTGACTTCACCGAAGGGCTGAGCGGGACCCCCAGCGAGCTTAAGATGAAGTATCTTATCGACAACGAGCTGGGAGATATTGAAGGTCGGGAGGCCGCCGAAGTGATCAAGCGGCATATCCGGGAGAAGGGAGAAGACCTCGTCGGTTCGATGGCATCCCAGGGGACCACGCCGAGGCAACTGAGCGACCTGCTCGGGAGTCTCTGCGACCTCACAACCGGCAGCGGCGATAAAGGAACTCCGATCGTCCTCATCCAGGGCTACTTCGACAACTACGCTTCCGAGTAAAATAGGCTATATTCATTGCGGGGAGTGTACGACGTAGCAATCTCAATTTTCTGCTTTTGAATTTTAATAAGCCGCGGTTAAATAAGTTGCCAAAACGAAGTGAGGGCTAAGTTCTGCTTGCATCCCGATGATTATCGGGGCTGTTTCTGAATTTCCCCGAATAATCGGGATCCCGAGTTGTTTAACAATAAGTCTCGGGACAATAACTGTTAAAAAATTAAACAATTTAATGCTCAACTCCCTTGGCGAGGCGAATCTTCTAACTTTAGGCACTTAAGCGCACTTTAGGCACTTAAGGCACTTTAGAACGTTGCGCCGAAGGCGCTATGTTCTATAATGAAGACAGCAGATAATGGAATTGACGTGGAAGAGACGGTGCGTGACTATCAGATCCAGGTCAGTATCGATCAAATACTTACCTGCCAGGGCGCCGATCCGGCTTCGCTCCGCCGCCGGCGCCCCGACATTATCCGCCTGACCGAAGAAGTGCTGGAGCGGGAGTGGCACCTGGTAAAACCGGTTCTCCTCTCCCAGTATTATGAGGTTTGTTCCTTCAATGACGGAACCCTTTTTCTTGAGGGTGGGGGCAAGTTGTGGGGTCCGGCGATTACTCAGAATATAGCGGTTGCCGAAGCGGTGGTGGTGATGATCGGAACTATCGGACCGGGGATTGACCGGAGGATATCGGAGTCCTTCTCCCAGAAACCAAGCTATGCCCTGGCCGTGGATGGGATGGGCACTGCCGCCGCCGACAGATTACGTGAGGCGGCCGAACACACGTTTCAGGAGCAGGCTGATTCGCGGGGCTGGCGGTTGAGCCGATACTTTAGCCCCGGTATGGTTGGCTGGAAGATCATCGAGGGCCAGAAGCAGGTCTTCTCGCTTCTGAAAGGGGAGAAGATCGGGGTGGATCTCATGTTCAGCGGTCAGATGACCCCCCAGAAATCCATCTCTGGAGTGCTGGGGATGGGCTCCCGGGTCGAGCGCCCGACAGGCCCCCCCTGTCAATTCTGTTCCGTTCAGGAGACATGCATCTTCCAGGATCGGTACAAGGAATAGTTCCATCATCAAAAGTAGAATTGTCAGCAGATTGATAGTATCAAGTAATCAGGCAGAGAGATGATCCAGAAATATAATCCAATCGGGGTGATTTATACCCCATTTAAAGAGAGAGCGGGGATGCCGATCCAGCCGTCTGGGGGGAGCGGTCTTCAAGGAACGGTCGAAGTCTATCCGGAGTTCCGGGAAGGGCTGAGCGATCTCGATGGGTTCTCCCATATCATCCTGCTGTACTGCTTTCACCGGATCGAAGGTTTCAAGCTGCGGGTGGTCCCGTTTCTCGATACCGTGACCCGGGGATTATTCTCCACCCGGGCACCCATGCGTCCCAACCCGATCGGCTTTTCCGTGGTCCGGCTGCTCGGCCTCGAGGATGGAATACTCTGGATTGAGAATGTCGATATCCTCGACGGTACACCGCTTCTCGACATAAAGCCCTATGTCCCGGAATTTGATGCCCAGTCAAAAATCCGGACCGGATAGCTGGAACAGGTAGGGAAAAATGTCTCAAAAAAAAGATCCGATAATCGCTTTTAATAGCCAGCAGAAATCAGATCGGCGGAATAAGTTTTCGGTCTTTTCGGGGTCACTACTTTTCGGGGTCCTTTTCGGGGTCGGACCACACTAACATGTTGAATGGCATCTAGTTACATGAAATATAAGGCGTTATATTGTTCTTAGGGGCGTTTTTCGGGGTCAAAAAACGCTTCTAAGGCCATTTTCTTGCTGTATATTCGAGATTTCCGGGGTCGGACTGCATATTCCGGAGCAAATCGAGACAAAAGCACTTCCCACCCCCGTCTAGCGTGGTATAGTATGAATTAATACCGAAGAATTAGACCTTATATGTAGTACAGTACACCAGCGTATTTTCGTATCCATCATGACTGAGAAAGGTAACAACCGGGAAAAATATACGGTTGATTTTCAGCCGGTCGGGCGGAGGGCGACAGTTTCTTCCGGGGAGACTCTCCTTCAGGCCGCGCAGTCGGCCGGGGTGGAGTTGGCGGCCGTCTGCGGCGGGATCGGCACCTGCGGCAAATGCCGGGTCCGGCTGATCTCCGGCCGGTTGACCCAACCCACCGGTGAGGAGAGGGGAATTTTCAGTGACTCGGAGCTCTCCCGGGGTTTCCGGCTGGCCTGTCAGGTGTCCCCCATTACAGATTGCACGGTTGATATCCCCCCCGAGGCCCTCTCTACCTCGCAGAGGCTCCAGGTCGAAGGGCGGGAGCGAGAGATCAAGCTTGACCCGGTGATTGTCTCCCGGGAACTTCATCTCCCGCCGCCTGATTTTCAGAACTTGCAGGGGGACAGCTCCCGTCTCAAGGCCGCGCTGAAAAAAGATGGCGTGGCTCATCCTTCGATCAGCCGGTCGGTTCTGGCTGAGATGTCAACCCGGTTGCGCCGAGAGAGATGGAAGGTCCGGGTTGCCCTTCGGGGAGGGGATGTGGCGGCGGTTCTTCCCCGCCGGTCCACACTACTGGGATTGGCGGTTGATATCGGAACCACCAAGATAGCCGCCTATCTGGTTGAACTGGAGACCGGCCGGACCCTGGCCAAGCTCGGGGAACCCAATCCCCAGATAGCGTACGGGGAAGATGTTGTCAGCCGGATATCCTATACTAATGAGAACAGAGGAGGCCGGAGAAAGATGCAGTCTGTGGTTGTCCGGAGGCTCAATCAGATGATTTCAGCCCTCTGTTCTCAGACCGGCACCAGGCGGGGTTGGATCGGTGAGGCGGTTATAGTTGGCAATACCGCTATCCACCATCTCTTTACCGGTCTCCCGGTCCGTCAACTGGGGGAGGCCCCATATATTTCCGCGACTAATGAATCCCTGGAGTTCCCGGCTCGGGAGATCGGGATCCGGATCGCCCCGGGGGGGCATATCTATCTCCCTCCCAATATCGCCGGTTATGTTGGGGCCGATCATACCGCCATGCTGGTCTCCACCGAACTAGGATCACGTCCGGATACGGTGATCGCCCTGGATATCGGGACCAATACCGAGATCAGCTTAATTCACCAGGGGCGGATATCAACCTGCTCCTGTGCTTCCGGTCCGGCTTTTGAAGGGGCGCATATCCAGGATGGGATGCGGGCCGCGGATGGAGCGATCGAACGGGTGAAGATCATGGATGGATCGGTATCGATCCGGACGGTGGGGGATAAACCGCCGGTCGGGATCTGCGGTTCGGGCATTCTGGATGCCATCGCCGAGATGTATAGAGCGGGTGTTGTCGATAAGATGGGGCGGCTTAAAAATGATTATCCGGGAGTGATAATGGAAGAAGGCCGGGGGGCGTTTAGATTGGTTCCGGGGGAGGAGACTGTTCATGGGCGTGCAATAGTGGTGACCAGGAAAGATGTCTATGAGGTTCAACTGGCCAAGGCGGCGATGCGGGCCGGGGTAGATGTTCTTTTAAAGGAGGCCGGGATCGGGGCGGATGCAATTGATGAATTTATTATCGCCGGGGCGTTTGGCAGCTATATCGATGTGGGAAATGCCTGCCTGATCGGAATGTTCCCGGAACTTAACCGGGGGAGATTCACTCAGGTCGGGAATGCCGCCGGGATCGGCGCCAAGCAGATGCTTCTCTCAAAAGCCCGGCGGGATGGAGCGGAGGAGATCACCCGGCGGATCGACTATATTGAATTGACCGTCTACCCCGATTTCACTCCGATGTATGTCCAAAACCTTTATTTCCCCGTGATTGAAGGAAAAATGAAGACAGAATGATAGACATTTTCACTGCGGAGACGCCGAGAGCGCAGAAAAAAATCAGAAAATGTTATCAAAACTATTTCATTCCGGGAGTGCGAAAAAGCAATAACCCCTAAGGAAGGCAGGAGAGGGGAGTATTTTAAATTCTAATGCTTTCATTAGAGGTAAAGTTGCCCGAGCGTAGTGAGAGCTAAGTTCTTGCTTCGGAATTTTCTCCCGAAATACTTTGGGATCCCGATTTGTTCAATAAAAAGTATCGGGACAATAAACCGCGGATTAAGCAGATTAGGCGGATTTCTTTTTCTTTTAATCAGCATAATCCGCTTAATCCGCGGTTAAAAAAGTAGCGAAGCTAAGTTCCCAAATTACTATCAAGGGGTTTCTACTATGAAAAATGACACCAAAACCCGCGATGAACTGATCGGAGAGATTTCTCGAATTCGGAGCCTGATTGAAGACCATCTGGTTCCGGATGACGGAAAAACTGACGATCAACTTAGAAGTGAACTGAGTCTGTTGCGTGACCTGGCGGAGCAGCTACCAGAAACCGCCCCGGAAAAACCGCTGGCAAAACCGGCACCGGCGGGGGGAGTGGAGTCATACCGGCAGATCTTTGAAGATTCGCCCCTCGCTTTTTCGGAGAATGATATGTCGAAATTGCAGACGTTCTTCAGCAATATCCGGCATACGGGTATCAGCGATTTCCGCGGCTATTTTGAACACCACCCGGAAGCGGTGGCGAAATGCGCCGTCCTGGTAAAGAGGACATATGCCAATCCAGCCACCCTGCGACTTTACGGGGCTGCAGGGATAGAGGATTTTTCCGACGGGCTTATGTCAATCTTTCATGAGGAATCTTACCGGGTCTTCCGGGAGGAATTGATTGCCCTGGCCGAGGGTGAAACAACTTTTGAAGAAGAGACCATCGTATTCACGCTGCAAGGGGAGAGAAGAGATATATACCTGAAGATTATGGTCGTCCCCGGAAGTGAAGATACCCTCTCAAAAGTCCTGGTTTTTGTGGTAGACATAACCGACCGGAAACGGGCCGAAACTATGCTGGCGGAGATGAGGGAGACGATGGCAAGAGCCGGATTGAAACTTTCCAAAAAACCTGTAGGTGCTGACTATCTATAGTCACTTCGGTCTTGTTTCAAGACTAAGTTAGCGCCGCAGGCGCTAACTTATAAATTGTCTCCCTCAATGTTGACGTGGCGCGGGAACTCCCCGGGGTAGAGGCGGTTTTGACCTGGAAGGATGTGCCCGGGCATAACGGATTCGGGATTATCGGCGATAACTGGCCGGTTCTCTGTGAAGACCGGGTCCGCTTCCGGGGAGACACAATTGCCATAGTGGCAGCGGTTGATAAAGAAACCGCTGAGCTTGCCGTCTCCCTGATGGAAGTGGTTTACAGGCCTCTTCCCACGGTAACGACGTCCGCGGAGGCCCTGGCACCCGCTGCGGTGCGCCTCCATGAGCAGGGCAATATAATGCACTCGATGAGCCTCTCTCATGGGGATATCCGGGAAGGGATGGCCGCGGCTGAACTATTCCGAAAGAATACGAAGGAAGTTGGAAATAAGAAGTAATAATTTTAAAGCTTTTTTATGTTTTTCTTTGTGTTCTTCGTGGATTACCAGGTGCTTGTAGTTCAGGTTCCGGTCGGTCTTGCTAAGATAAAGTTTCACCGTGTCGGGTTTAACATTCTTCAGGTGGGCCAGCTCGAGATTAAGCCCGGCGCCGAAGTCGAGGTTTTCATCCGACGTGATCTCTCCGGCTGCCAGACCATCCCGGGCGGAATGGAGCCCATCCGCGCAGATCACCACCCCGGCCCGCAGTTCTGGGAGATCCTCCCGGTCCGTCTTCACCCCGATCACCCGGCCGTTTTCCTTCAAGAACCCCGTGCAGCGGGTATTCAGTAATATCTGGGTCCCGGCGTTGGCGGTCTGGATTGCCAGTTCCCGCTCCAGCAGCTCCCGGCGAACTATGTATCCCCCGCCGGGTATCTCTTCCCGAACCTCTCCGGTAAAAGGATCGCGGACTCGGAAGGCGGTCATCCTCCGGATCCGGATGTTCTTCTTGATCCGATCGGCGAGCTGTTCGGTGAAGGGGGATTCGATCAGCCATCCCGGATCGTGCCGGGGGAGCCCGATCGCCGTGTGCTCCTCCAATAGCCAGCAGTTCAGTCCTTTCTCCGCTGCGGTTTAGGCAGCGTAACATCCGGCCGGCCCCTCGCCTACCACTATGATATTCGGCTTCCAAGTATTCATGAAAGGTAATTGTTTTTTCTTCCGGAATGGTTGTTCTAAGAGTAGTCGCTCTAATCTTCGTTGCTGGTTTGTCTATTGACGAAATCCAGGAAATCAATCTCATCGGCTTCCAGGCCTTTTTGATAGACGAAAGAAGAAGCTAGGGCGGAGGCAAAGATTGATCGTAGATATATCTCCGGAACCCGTTTCATTATTGTCTTCATTCCCACCCGCTTGACCAGAGACAGCGGGCAGTGGCTCTGTATGATGGTTTCGCGAAGTCTTCGGTCTTCATAGAGCGATGAACGATAGACTTTATCGGTCACCCGGTTGATATTGTTGCTCAAGAGATCGGAGAGAGTCGAGAGGGGCCGGGCGGAAGCTTTGTACTCTCTCCATAATGCTCTGAACTCATTGCCGGCGTTCTTCCTGACGATCTCGATTATCTCCTGGATATATTGTCGCCGGAAGGCTGGTTCTCGTTTCCCGGGCGGAGTTGTCATCAGTCGCGGGAACTCATCATCCGCCAGTGCCAGCGAGGCCAGCACTTCCAGCGATGATGAGGTGACCCCTCCCTTGTTGGCGGAGGCGTCCTTGAAGAGGATGATGCCCTCTTCCTCCAACTGGAGGCGGGCATCCTGGGTGATGAAGAGGTTGGCTCCCTCGACAATAATCCGGGCCCGGGGAGTTCCATCTTTACTGAAGAATTCACGCCAGTTTCCGATCCTGATCGCTTTCGGCCGGCCCCCACAGGGGACAAAGAGGTCGACGGCCAGGCCGGGATAGAAGTGGAAATTGTTCCTGAACTCGGTTCCGTTGGAGACAGTGGTCCCATCGGGGAGTTTAATGTCCCGTTCTTTCACCCCCACTAAGAATCCTCCCCGGGAGAGTTTTGTACGGTTGAAATCTTTAACGGTCAACCTCCGCCGGGCTAGCCTCTTCAGTTCGGCGCGGTTGAGGCCATCCGGATCGTAGAGAACACCGCTCCCATCGATCACTGCCATCGTCCTGTCGCGGGAGATCAAGATTTCATTGCTCCCCAGATCTCCATCCGGTCCTCCGGTCTGGTATTTGCTGATCGCCTTCTCTTTTAACCCCAGTTCCCGGAGGGTTTCGATTACATATTGGTGGACTCCCTCGGTGGTCATGCCGTAGATATCATGAGGAATGCCGCCGAGCTCCGGCGCCTTTCCGGTGGTGAAAGCACGCCAGTAACGGTAGCCCCGTCTCTTCGCGTGGAGAGCGGCCCAGTTCATCAGTTCCGCCGTTCCTTCATCGGGACCAAGGAAGAGAATCTCTTCCCGGCCGTAATAGTCAACTATCTCGGGATGAGGGAGCAGCAGCAGGTCGAGGAGGCCGTCTATATAGTGGCGGAAGACATTCTCTCCTCCCTCCCCGAATTCCAATGCGGGAAGGATGGCTCCCTTGGATCCTCCTTCCGGGATATCTTTATTCTTCCTCTGCTGGGTGTGGGCCAGGTTATAGTTCTCGTCAAAGATGAAATCGGAGTTGATGTCGTAATCGGCCGGGGTTGGCGAGCGGACCAGGCGGATACCTCCCCGGGCGATATCCCGGAACCGGATGTGAAAACCCCGAAACCCCTTGCCGCAAAGAAAGAAGATTCCGTAGGGCTTCTCCGGATAGTCAACTGGGTTAAGGAATGCCGGGTCGAGTCGGAACGACAGGCAGACCTTCTCCCGCTTGAAGAAGTTAGTCTTAAGGATGGACCGGTTGAAAGTTATCACCGATTCAAGAATATGGCGGGCGATCTCCGAAGAGACCTCTCCATCGATCCTCTTTCGGATCCGGTCCAGCTTGAGATCGGACCGGTCTGAATGGTCCAGCCCGGGGAAGAACCGGTTGAAGAAATCTTGAAAGAGCTCCCTCACGATCTCATGATATTTCAAAATTACTCCATCCACCCGGTTCTCATGGTAAGTGTCTTTGGCCAGGTGGGTCTTAAAGACAGAGAGGAGTCCCAACAGCTCCGGTTTCTCTTTCAGTGCCCCGGAGAGGTGGACATATTCTTCGGTATAAGAAGTAAGAAATTGATGGGCGAAGTTGGTCGCGGCCACGGCGTACATGGTCTCCTCCGCACTGAACGCGCCGGAGTAGAAGAGCTCGGCAAGCGGACCGGGGCGGAGGATCGTCGCCATCGTGATGTCTTGAAAGAGCCGCTCGAGTTCAACCTCATCGGTTAACCGATCGAGGTAGAAGGAGAAGATCACCGTCCCGTCGGCAAACGGCTCCACGTATTCCCGGTTGATGTGGCCCCGGTGTTTTTTCATGATGAAAGTATAGTTGGTAAAAAACCCCCGGGCCGCGTCAAGCCCCATCCCCACCTTGATCCTGGTCTCTCCCTGCTGGAGCAGTTCCGAAAACGCGATCTGGGGAACATCGCATCCCTGTACCTTCTTCCAGATCCTCCGGTATCGGTCGATGGTCTTTTTTGGGGAAGTCTCCATAAACTCCCGGGAAGCCGCCTCATCGAAAGTCATCTCCTCTTTCCCCTTCCGCGGTGGGAAGCACGGTTTAGTAACCAGATAAAATCGGAGAGGATATCCCTTGCACCGATAGCTCTGGAGTCGGAAGCTGGGGTAATGAGCCTCGATCCTCTCCTTAAGCGCCCGGGTCTGGTCATAGTCATCCTCGACCATGTAGGTACCGCGCTCTCCCTGCTCGGAAAAAAACTGGAACGTAACCGTTTTCCCGCCAGAGTTTTCGGAGATGATCCGGGTAGCCCGGAGGGATTCGATATGCTGGGCGATATCTTCAATCGGGGTATATTTGAAGTAGTAATCGGCAATACCCAGTTTCAGACAGAACCAGGCGAGCTCCCTCATTACTCTCTCTTCGGTAAAGTTTCCCCGATCCAGGATTAGCTGTTTGATATCTTGGAGTTGTCCGACTGAAAGATGACTCTTGCGGGCAATCTGACGGATGGACAGTACGGCTGTTTCTTTCTGCATGATCTACGATGCTCCTGTTTATAAAAGTAGAGGCGTCACCTCTACTTTTATGTTTTGAACCATAATTAACATAATTTTATTGGAGAGAGGAAAGAAAATATTTCAACAATTAAGTTAGCGCCGGAGGCGCTAACTTACATGTATGTAAGTATCTCACAGTTTGCTAACAATTGCAATATACAACCTTTCGCAGAACCAAATTATTTTTAATGATTTGGCCATTCTTTTATTGAGATGGTTTCACTGATAAACTATACTTGTGCAATAATATTTATAATGTGAAAATTTTCAATTGGCGTTAATGATAGTGAACTTCCACTAAGTTAGCGCCGAAGGTGCTAACTTATGAAAAGAATAAAAATATTAATGTTACTAAGTACACCAATCATACTGTTGACTATGTTTGCGGATGGCTGTTCTAGTCCCCGCGATCGGCTTGACTCGATGGCGTTGGTTACAGATTGGCCTTCAGATCAGGTCTGGCGGGTGGCGGTCCTTGATTTCAAAATACCCCCGGCTGAAGAGAGGATCGAAGAAGGGTTGACCGTGACCCCGCTTACGGGGTCCGGAGAAAAGCTGGCAGCCGCGGTTGCCGGGCTGCTTGGCGAGGAGTCCGGTTATCTGGTGGTTGATCGTGATCTGATGCTCAGGACTCTCAGGGATAACTCTCTGCCTACCTCCGGGATCCCGCCCGCTGCCCGGCTGGCGGAGATCGGGAGAGTGTTGGAAGTGGACGGACTGGTGCTGGGCCGGTGTGATGGGTGGCATTGGGGGAACCGGTATGAATGGGGTGAACGATTGAAAGCCTCTCTCTGGCTGATAATGGCGGAGAGTAGTCGGACCGCCTGGTCAGCGGAAGGCAAGGCAGTCCTGATCGGATCAGACCAGGATATCATCCAGCTCCTGGCCGGGGATATGGTAAAAAAACTGATGGCAGGATCCGGGAAGGCCCAGCCTCCTCCCGGCTTCTCCGAAGGGCCATATCCATCCCCCATAGAATTATCAGGAACCCCGAGTCCGCCGACACCTTTCATCCAACCGTCCCCTCCGCCCGTGCGCGCGCCCGTTGGAATAGACGATATGGCATCTCTACCCGATGAGTTCGATTCGATAGACGCGATCAAGCGGGCTTTTCCCGAACCGAAGATAAAGGGCTTAGGAGATCCGGCCTCCACCCATCTCAATCAGTATGGGTATGACCTTTTTGTGATCTGGGTTAATCCTTTCTCCGGGAGGAAGGCCACCGATTCCTTCGCGTATGTCTATAATTCTCAGACCAAAAAATGGAATATCCTCGACCGAAGCCGCCAGGAGGGAGAAGAGAGTCTGCGGAATGTCTATATAGATCCCGGTACCAGTCGTCTGATTTATATGGGAGAGAATGGCAGGATCATTCGGGAGATCCCCCTGGGAAAACAGAAGTGATTAACCACGAAAAACACCCCGAATTCTTCGGGGTAGACTGCAATCACGAAGATTATTTCAAAAATGAGCAGTATCTTGGTTTTTTCTCAACAGTTCTTCGTGTACTTCGTGACCTTCGTGGTTCATTCAAAATACCGAAGAACAGGTTACCACAGTTGGTGTGGTCTTGATCCAGAAGATTGAAATCGTAAGCATTGGCGACCGGATCTTTCCCGGAGAATATACCCTCCATTCGCGATTCCAGAGAGTGGTCAATTTTACCGATGGAGAGAGATTGGTGGCGTTGGTCACGGGGGAAGTGGGAAGAGGTCCGGTCAATATCGTTGTAAAGGATCTTGATCCCGGGCTGATAGATGTCATCCTCCGAATTGATCCGGGGACCATAACCATCAATGGCGGAGCATATCCTTTTTACCAGAGGCTGATCTTTCATTCTCATATGGGAACTGGACCGGTAGATAATCAACGGCTGAGAGAAAATCTGGGAGCTTTTGAAGATGCTCTGCTGGAACTCTCTCCCCCCGGGAGCCTGGCCTTTCTAATTGATCAAAATAGGGAGACTAATTTTACGTCTTCCTTTGAGAGGGGTTTTATCGAGAGAGTAAAAGAAGGTACTCAGACTATTTTTGGCGGTCGGGATCAATCAGCACCGGATGCGAAGAATATTCTAAGTGGTGTTAAAAAGATTAAAGGGTTGGGATTTGGTCTTACTCCGAGCGGGGATGACTTTATTGCCGGTCTTCTGGTAGCCCTTAACCTGATTGAATTGATTGATGATATGAACCGGTCGAAGTTACGAGAGGAGATTGTTGAAGTCTCCCGGGGTGGCAATCTTCTATCAAACTCCTTTATCTCCCTGGCTGGAGACGGCTGTCTCTTCGAGGGATTTAAAGACCTGTTAACTTCACTTATCAAGGGGGATAAAATCGGTATTCACGCGCGGACCGAAAACCTCCTTTCTCTGGGGGCAAGTTCCGGCAGCGATATGGGAGTGGGGTTTTTATTAACTATTAAATATTTTTTACCTGCGGCAAAAAATTTTAGTGACTCCGATTTTATCGGAGTGTAGTATATCTTTCTGAAATTAAATTTTGAACAATAAACTTACTTTGTAATTAATTTGTAACGCTGATTGATGCTTGCAAAATTTTATTTTTGCGAAGTAAAAATAAAAGGGGGAAATGATGGCAGTAAAAGGAATTATAAAGACCGGGGAATATTATGACTCGGTAAGCCTGATGCTGGTGGCCCGGGCCCTGACCGAGATGGAAGGGGTGGAGGATGCCACCGTGGTGATGGGGACAGCTGAGAATAAGCAGATCCTCGCTGCCTCGGATATGCTTCTTGACATGTTCAAGGATGCCACTGACACCGATCTTCTGATCGTGGGTAAAGCCGGCGATAAAGCAAAGGTGGATGAGGTTATTGTGAAGGCGGAAGAATTGCTGATCGAGAGCAAGCAGAAAAAGTCAGTGTCCGGAGAGCATATGCCCAAGAGCATCGAGGGAGCGCTTGACCAGGATCCTGACTCCACTGTTCTGATCATCTCCGTAGCCGGGCGATACGCCGGTGACGTAGCGATGGAGGGCCTGAAGAAGGGGCTCCACGTGATGCTCTTCTCCGACAATATCTCGATCGAGAAGGAGAAGGAGTTGAAGGAATACGGCCGTGATAAGGGTTTGTTGGTGATGGGCCCGGACTGCGGGACCGCGATTATCAATGGCGCTCCTTTATGCTTTGCCAATGTGGTCAAGCGTGGAAACATCGGTATCGTGGCCGCGTCCGGTACCGGCCTTCAGGAGGTCAGCTGTATCATCGGCAATCAGGGCGCCGGGATCTCTCAGGCGATCGGAACCGGTGGACGAGATGTCAAGAGTGATATCGGGGGGATCATGTTTATCGAGGGTATCAAAGCCCTGGAGGCGGATGAAACCACCGATGTGATTGTCCTGGTCTCGAAACCGCCCGCGCCGGATGTGTTGCAGAAAGTAGCGAATGTAGTAAAAGACCTCAAGAAGCCGGTAGTGGCGATCCTGATCGGGGGCGACCCGGAGGTGATGAATGCCGCCGGCGCGACCGTGGCAAAGGATCTGGAACAGGCCGGATTGATCGCGGTAGCCCTCTCCCGGGGGGAATCTTCCGAAGGCGTCCCGGCCAGTCTCGAGGCCCGGAAAGAAGAGATCATTAAACAGGCTGCCGAAGAAGCCGCAAAGATGAAGGAAGGGCAGAAGTATCTTCGAGGCCTCTTCAGTGGGGGAACTCTCTGCGATGAGACTCAGCTGATGTTCAAGGAAGATATCGGGCCGGTTTACAGCCCGGCGCCGATCGATCCCGCCTTCAAGCTTGATGATATCTGGAAGAGCAAGGAAAATACGGTGGTTGATCTGGGAGAGGACGAGTTTACAGTCGGCCGCCCCCATCCGATGATTGACTTTCTGCTGAGAAAGAAACGGATAGTGGAAGAGGGGAAAGATCCCGAGACCGCGGTTATTCTTCTTGATGTGGTTCTGGGATACGGCTCTAACATGGAGCCGGGCCAGGAGCTGGGTCCCGCTATTAAGGAGGCGAAAGAGATCGCCGCCGCGGCCGGACGGCACCTCTCGGTTGTCGCTTCAATCACCGGTACTTATAAAGACCCGCAAAACCGGGAGAAGGTGCAGAAGGAACTGGAAGAAGCTGGGGCGATCGTAATGCCGACCAATGCCGCTGCCAGTCTTCTTACGGTGGAAATTATCAAGATTCTGGGAGGTAAATAATGATCTTAAACGGACTCTTCGAAAAGGAATTCAAGGCCATCAATATCGGTCTGGTCTCATTTAAGGAAGCCCTGCACGACGCAGAGTACAAGTGTATCCAGGTAGACTGGTCACCGCCCGCCGGCGGGGACACTGATGTCTTGGCTGCTCTAAACGCGCTTTCCGGGCTGTAATATATAAACCGCGGATTAAGCGGATTTGGCGGATTGTTTTTTTCTTTCAATTAGCATAATCCGCTTAATCCGCGGTTAAATTAAGTTGCGAAGATCAGCATGGCTTCGCACGACACTGATATGCCGGAAGTGCGCGGGGTCTATGATGAAGCCTTCCCGCAGACTTTTTAGAAAATTCTCCCACCCCGGACCATAGAGGAGGACGAGCTTTTCGGTTATCTGCCCGCTCTTTAAGAGATCCCAGACGAACATTACCTCGGTGACGGTTCCGATGCCCCCGGCGAGCGCCAGGAAGATATCGGAGTGGGAGATAAAGTAGTTAAGGCGTTCCCCGAGAGTGGGAACGGTGATAAAGCCGTTGATGTACTGGTTGGGAGGCTTGGTAAAGTGATAAAGCCCGATCCCCCGGCATCGACCTGCCGTTTCATGGCAACCCTTGCAGATCGCCTCCATGACACCCCCGTACCCTCCGCAGAGAAGATTGTAACCTTCGGTTCCGATAATCCGACCGATTCTGACGGCGTCTGCATATTCAATACTATCTTTATCAGAGACGGCACTACCGAATACGGCAATTACTTTTTTGGTGTCGCGTCTTAACATTTATTTTCCTTCTCCCGAGTAAAATTTCGGGGCGGAGCGGAAAATAAGATCGGTCAGGATTTTTTCAGCTTCCTCGATGGATTTTATCCGGTTGACCATGATCTCACCATTTTTATGGAGATGGATGGTGACTGAGTCGAGGACCAGGTAGAGAACGTTCAGCCGTTCCATTAGCATAACTCTTGAGGTTAATTTCTTTCCCTCCTCCGCCAGGGCTTGGAGGTCAAGTGGGTGCGGGGCCATCCCTTCGACCGTGATCGTATCATCATCGACGCAGTATTCGTGGATCCGTAGATTCAGGTTTTCAAGTTTCATGGTAATGTCACTAAGGCACAAAGAAAGTAGTAGTTTAATTTAATCAGGTCGATATCACCCGCCACCCGGTCGAGGAGTTCAAAAGCTGTCCGACTGTCTTCCGCGTCGAGCGCCAGCATGATTCCGGAGTTACGTTGCCATTTGATCATCAATTATTCCCTATTTAAACATCCAGTAAGTGATGTAAAAACCTAGGAATAAGTATGAAATTCTGCGGCCAATAAGTAAAGTAGAAACCACAAATGCCCCACACAAATTAAATGGTAAATAATTGGGAGAAAGGAATATATTGGATAAGAAATGACTTGACGGCTATGATCATGCTTGATAAGATCACCTCCCTTCTTTCTTTCCGGGAGACTGTTCTATAAACATTTTCCGGAGAGTGCGGAACTTACCGTGGGGAATTCGAATGTAAAAGGTCCTGTTCAAATAAGGAGTCTTCCAAAAAAATTTTGCCTGCTGATCTGATGTATTTTAGACTGAAAGGCGAATATTATAATTTATAATTTAATTAGCCTTTAATAGGCGAAGTGACACACCCTCTCCGCCACTTTTATTGAATTCACGTGGCAACGGCACAACCTAAAGTTTGCCATATATTAGTTTATAAATA
>Ga0307991_1001710_pt1 | contig 15216 bp, 13 predicted proteins | sample EllFjometagen131_FD_203146 | JGI IMG/M metagenome (GOLD analysis project Ga0307991, IMG submission 203146) | Marine microbial communities from Ellis Fjord, Antarctic Ocean - #131 | ecosystem: Environmental > Aquatic > Marine > Unclassified | place: Southern Ocean | collected 2014-10-08
TAAAGGTATAGGGTATAGTAGTCGCACTCAGCCCTTATTTCAATATTCTTTATTTCCTTATTTCCTTATTCCCTTATACCTTATTCCCTTATACCTTATTTCCTTATACCCTATACCTTATTTCCCTTATACCTTATTTCCTTATACCCTATACCTTATTTCCCTATACCTGAATAGTTATAAATAATTATTTTTTTCTTAAAGTTGGATTTAATTTTAAAGAGTTTTAATCTCTTTTTACAAATTCTTTTACAATTAATCCCCTTCCTGTGCCATCTGAATTTTCAATTTCTATAGCTATTCTTAATTTGTCTTTAGAAAATTTTGTGATTTCCCATGTTCCATCATAAGGTGATACTTTAAAATTGTTATGACCTGAATATTCTGTTATCACTATAGAAATTTCTGTTTTTGTCAGTTTAGGGTGTATATAATAATTTCCTTTAGCAAGTGTATCTAAATAAAAAATGGGAAAAGTTTGCTCTAAAAAATAAATATCATTATCCATAAAGTACCATTCTTCTATATTTTTAGAGTCAACATCAGCTATATTTACAACTTCCCATGTTCCTTCAATTTGATTTTCTTTTGCTTTTTGGCAACCAACAATAGCAACTGTAATTATAATAATAAAAATAATTTTTTTAATTAATGACAAATTTATTTTCTTTATAATATTTTTCATCATTTTTTTTATAAAACACAAATATACATAAAATAAATTTATTATACACAGATAATATAAAAATTTAGGTAAAATTGTTTCTAAATATTATGAGATTCCTCGCTATCACTCGGAATGACAGTGTTATTTAGAGTTCAATGTGAGTGTAAGGACGCGTTTTACGCGTCCTTACACTCACATTCCCAACATAACGAAGTTGTCATTCCTATCCACTTCAGGCGGAGAGGAATCTACTATTATAAGTCCTAATTTTATTTTTAGTCGGACACTATTTATTTATTTTAATAATTTTTTCTTCAATTTTGGATGTTGAATATCCTTTTAAAAATTCAATAGTTTTAACATCTCCTTCTTTTGCAAATACAATATCGTATCCTACAATATTTTTTGTATCATAATCACCACCTTTAACCAATACATCTGGCTGTATTAATTTTATAAGCTTATATGGTGTTTGTTCTTTAAATAATATTACAGCATCTACAAAATTTAATGATGCTAAAATCATTTTTCTTGAGTCCTGATCATTAACAGGTCGTTTTTTTCCTTTTAGTTTTCTTATTGAATTGTCAGAGTTTAAACCTATAATAAGGATATTGCCTAAGTCAGCGGCTTTTGATAAGTAATATATATGTCCTAAATGAATAATGTCAAAGCATCCATTAGTAAAAACAATTTTTTTATCTAAAAATCTCCAGATAGCGAGTTGTCTTTTAAGAGTTTCTGTTGTAAATATTTTTGATTTAATTAGTTCAAATTTTTCCATTTTTATTTTTATTTAAAATTGGTAGCAAAATCAGAGCTAAACTTCCGGCAACAATTATCATAATAGTTTGTGATGACCATAACAGCCATCCCATTGCATATGCAGATGTTTTAGAGACGCCATAAACAGCAAGCGTTTCTAATACTATTGCAGGATATACGCCTATTCCTCCCTGAACAATCATCATTCCAACAGATGCAAATACAAGCACTGACAAACCAACACCAATGCCAAGAGAACTTGTTTCAGGAAAACAATTAAAACAAATATAAGCCATTAATAAGTAAGATATCCATATTAATAAAGTATGAAATATAAATAAAACAGGTTTTTTAATTTTAACAATTGATTTTATCCCTTCAACAAATCCATATAGAATATTTTTTATTTTTTTATAAATATCTTTGTTTGATATTTTCTTTCTGAATATAAAAAACAAAACAAATATAATTATTATTAATGATAATATTATATATATTACAGGACTTTCTGCATTTGGAAATTTTTTTAATAATGGTATATATACATTTTTATATATAAAGCTATGTAATTTTTCAAATTGTAAGTAAAAATTAATTATGAATAATAGTATAAAAGATATGACATCAACTGCACGTTCAGTAATTACTGTTCCGAAAGATTTATTAAAAGGTATTTTTTCATATTTAGTCAGCACACTACATCGTGATACTTCGCCTAATCTTGGCAGAGCAAGATTAGCGAAATAACCTATAAGCACAGCAAGAAATACATTTTTAAACTTAGGTTTATATTTAAGAGGTTCTAACAATATCTGCCATCGTATAGTTCTAAAAACATTACTAAGTATTCCAAATATTACCAGTAGGATAATCCATTTATAGTCGGCTTGCCTAAAAGAATTTAAAATATCTTTTTCCTGAGCAGGAGTTAATTTTCTGACAACCAACCATATAAAGAAAATTCCTATTGCAAAAAACAAAAGGAATTTAAGGACAGATATAATTTTTTTTTTCAAAAAAATAATTGTTTTATTTTAGTTTATTATTATCAGGAAATATAATAGCAGGTTTAAAGTTTTTAGCTTGTTCAAAATCCATTATGGCATACGAAGCTATTATAACCAAATCACCTATTTCTGCTTTACGGGCAGCGGCTCCGTTGAGGCAAATAATCCCGGAGTTTCTTTCTCCTTTTAAAACATAAGTCTCTAAACGTTCTCCATTGTTAATATTAAGAACGCAGACCTTTTCATTTTCAATAATATTTGCAGCATCCATTAAATCTTCATCAATAGTAATGCTGCCTATATAGTTTATATTTGATTGAGTAACTTTTACTCTGTGAATTTTAGATTTTAAAATTTCTATTTGCATAATTTTACAAATTTATATAAAATAATTCATTAACAGTTCCTTATCAATACATAAACAATTTTAGATTTATATTTAAAAAGTTATAAGTTCAAAAATTAAATTATTATTTTTTACTATTTCTTTCCCAATTGCAAAATTACAAAATAATATTATCTATTAATCTAATTTTTTCTAAATAAACAGCAATGCAAGCTATTGATTTCTTTGTATCAGACCATTTAGATATGGACTTAAGTGAATGAATATCAACTATTTCAAAATATTCAAGTTTCATAATATTATTTTTATTTATTTCTGTTCTAGCCCATATTTTAACTTCTTCAACAGATAAATATTTTGATTTTTCTTTTGCTTTTTTTAAAATTTTATAAATAACAGGAGCTATCTTTCTTTGTTCATAAGTTAAACGTACATTTCTGGAGCTTAAAGCCAAGCCGTCTTTTTCTCTGATAATAGGACATCCGATTATTTGAACAGGTATATTATTTTGTTTTACAAAGTATTTTATAATACAAAGTTGCTGAAAATCTTTTTCTCCAAAATAAGCTTTATCAGGTTTTACTATATCAAACAGTTTATTTACAACAATAGCAACACCGTCAAAATGTCCTGTTCTGTATTTGCCTTCCATTGTCTTATCTAAATTTCCCAAATCAAATTTTTGCTCGTTTAGACGAAAGAGTTCGCTTTTAGAATACATTTCATCAGCACAAGGATTAAATAATATATCACAACCTGTATCTTTTATTTTTTTTATATCCTTATTTATATCTCTCGGATATTTTTTAAAATCTTCTTTATTATCAAATTGTATAGGATTAACGAATATACTACATACAGCAACATCGTTTTCTTTTTTAGCTTTTTCTATCAAAGATACATGTCCTTTATGCAATGCACCCATAGTTGGAACAAAGCCAATTGTTGTTGATTTACCTGAACTGTTTTTCAATTCTGATATATAAATTTTTATATCTTTTACTAAATTAAATATTTTCATTTAACAAATGCTAAAAAAGTTAAAAAATTATGCTATTTTATCATATCTTTAGCAACAGAAAATGCTTCATATAAATAGACATCTTTTTTAAGACCTTTATGCCATTCTTCTATTCTTGCTGTTTTTGAAGAGTCATTTTCAGATTTTATAATATCATATTTTAAAGAATAAACCATTAATCCTGTAGTATCTTTTTGAATATCTTTATATTTTTTTGTATCTTCATCTAATTTGTCCATTTCATCCTTATATTCTTTAAAATTTAGTGTGTAAATTGTTTTATCTTTTTCTTTTTTTAATCTTTTTGAATTTTTATTAATTAGTTTAAAAGTAACATTACTCTGAACTCTTAATTTGCTTTTTTCTTTTAATTTACTTATATCAAAAGTTGCATTCCATTGATTAAATAGCACAGGTGATATTTCATCCCATGGCATACGATAATCTAATTCTTTTTCTCCTATATCCAAATAAGTATAATTATCAGGCAAAACAATGTCAGGTGTTACACCTTTAAGCTGAGTAGCTCCGCCATTAATTCTATAAAATTTTTGAGTCGTTAACTTCAATGCTCCAAGAGATTTTATATTATTATATTCTTCTGGCAGATAACGGTTAAGGTCAATAAGTTTTTGAACAGTGCCTTTACCAAAAGTGGAAGAACTGCCAAAAATAACTCCTCTTTTGTAATCCTGCATAGCAGCGGATAATATTTCAGAAGCTGAGGCACTAAAATAGTTAACCATTATTATTAATGTTCCTTTATATTGAATACGAGGGTCATTATCTTGCAAAATATAAGGAGAACCTTTTTTTGTTTTAACCTGAACAACAGGTCCTTTTTCAATAAACAGTCCGGCTATATCAACAGCATGGCGCAAAGAACCTCCGCCATTATTCCTCAAATCAAGAATTAAACCATTGATATTTTCCTGTCTTAGTTTTTCTAATTCTTTTTTAACATCGTTTGCACAATCCTGTCCTCCTTTATTATTAAAATCAGCATAAAATTCAGGTAAGAGTATATATCCGACAGTTTTTTTATTTTCTTTATCTTTTAGTATAGCAGATTTAGCGTATGTCTCTTCTATAATAACAACATCTCTTATTATAGGTATAACAATTATGCTTTTATCTAATTTTTTAATGGTTAATCTAACTTCAGTTCCTTTCTTTCCTCTTATTAATCTTACTGCTTTGTCTAATCTCATATCTACAATATCAACAGGTTCTTCTTCGCCTTGTGCTACTTTTAATATTATGTCTCCTGCTTTTAGTTCACCTTGTTTCCATGAAGCGCTGCCCGGAACAATTCTTACTATTTTTATATATCCGTCTTTCTCTTGTAACACAGCTCCTATTCCTTCTAATCTGCCGGACATAGCTATATCAAAATTTTCTTTATCTTTTGGTGGAAAATATCCTGTATGAGGGTCATAAGATTTTACTATAGAATTTATATAAACAGAAAATCTGTCTTCTCTTTCAACTTGAGCAATTCTTCTAAACCAATCTTTATATCTTTTTAAAACTTTTTCTCTTGCTTGTTTTTCTATCTCTTCAAAAGTTTTTATCTTTATTGTTGTATCTTTTTTTTCTTTTGCTTTTTCCTGAACAGTTAATAAGTCATTTATCTCTGTTAAAGTTTGATATTTTAAAAATTTACGCCATATATTTGTTAGCTCTTTTTCTCCTTTTGCATAATTTCTTTTCTCATCATCAATCTCTATCACTTCATTCTTTTTAAAATCAAATGGTTTGGATAAAATATCTTCATAAAATGACTTGACATAATTAATTTTGTAATTTATAGTATTTACAGAAAAATCAAAAAATTCAAAACTTTTATTTTTTATTTGGTCATCAATCTGATATGTATATTTTTCCAATTTTTTTACATCCTCTAATGTTAAAAATTTCTTGCCATAATCCAATCTTTTTAAGTATATATCAAATGTTCTTTTAGAAAGAGTATCATTTATTTTTTGTGGCTGATAATGATTTGCTTCTAAGCATTGTGTGATAATCTCTGTTAAGACCTTGTCTTTTTCACTATCTTCGTAAAGAATACAAAATCCTAACAAAAAAAATATTACTATAATAAATAAATATTTAATATTTTTTAATTTCATAATATTCATAATAATTTTATTGATTGATTTAAGGGCAAAGATATTTCAGATTTTGTAAAAAACAATAAAATACCTGATATTAAAAAGAATATTAAATATTTATAAATATAAAATTTTATGTATGTTTGTAAAAAAATATTTTATTAATCTAAATCTAATCAATTATGAAACATTATTTGTTTTTATTTATTTTTTTTTTTGCTGTCTGTAATTCTTCCTTTGCTGATAAAGGTAAAGGCAAAATAGAAGTTAAAATTTCATTAAGAGACGGAAGTATTTATAAAGGAACTGTAAAAATTACAGAAATAAACCTTGAAACGGATTACGGAAAATTGGTAATACCTTTTAAAAGTGTTAACTATATTGATGTTGGTATTACTCCTGATAAATCAAATAAAGATAAAATTATTAACCTTGCTAAGAAATTATCAAGTATTGATTTTGAAGAGCGTAAATCTGCTTATGAAAAGTTGTCAAAACTAAAAGTTAACGAAGTCCCTGTTTTAAAAGATTATATATATTCTATACAATATAATCCTGACACTATTTTTGATTATAGTGCTGATGGCATACTTGATGAACTTGAAAGTAAATATAATTTATCAGGTTCTATTTCATATAATGATGTAATTTCTCTTGACTATCAGTATCTTATAGGAGGCAGGTATGATTTTAAAAAAATTGATATTACAACTCAATTTGGCACTTTCTCAATACCTAAAGAAGAAATTTTAAGAATTGATGTCATTTTTGTTCCCGGACAAGACAGCTTTGCTAAAACAATTATAGTAAAAGCATCAAAGCATATTACAGGTAACACAAGTGGCGGTTGGTTAAATACAGGAATTATGGTAAATACAGCCCAGCATATAAATATCATTGCTACAGGAGAAGTTGCTCTTCAAAGTTTGTCCGGTGCTAAATACAGTCCTGACGGTGCTGTGAACAGTTCATATCAAAGCACATCAAATTATCCTACTTATGGTAATCTGGTTTATAAAATAGGCAATAATGGTACGATGACTACTGCGGGTTCTAAATATAACGGTGTTGCTACTCAATCAGGACCGATTTATTTATCTATCTACGAAACGGTTTATAATGTATCAAACACAGGACAATACATTGTAAAAATCAGTATTCGTTAAAAAACAGATTGCTTTTTTTAATTCTATGAAACCCTTATAACCAAAGACAGTTTAGAGTTTAGAGTTTAGAGTTTAGAACTTTGAGATTTAAACAATGTAACTAATTAATAATGAGATAATTACAAAAATATAATTCTATGAAAATAAAAAATAGTATAGCTATCAGTGATTCGGGATTTGTCTTTAATCCTTCAAGTGGAGAATCTTTTTCTGTTAATCCTATTGGGTCTGAAATTATAAATATGATAAAAGAAGAAAAATCTTTTGACAAAATAAAAAACCAAGTACTTAAAGATTATGAAACAGATGAAATAACATTTGAAAAAGATTATTTTGATTTTGCTTCTGTTCTTAAAAGATACCTTTTAATTGAAGACAATGAATAAACAAAAAATTACAGTAGCTGTATCAGGACTTAATGCCACTGATAATCCGGGACCAGGTGTCCCTGTAATCAGATCTTTAAGAGAAGCCAAATCTTTTGATGTAAGAATTATTGGATTTTCTTATGAGTCGCTTGAGCCGGGAATATATATGCATAATTTAGTTGATAAAACTTATCAGATACCTTATCCTTCGTCAGGAGCAGATGTACTGTTAAAAAGAATAAACTATATAAATGCTATAGAAAAAATTGATGTCCTTATACCTAATTTTGATGCAGAGTTATACTCTTTTATGAAGATTGAGAATGACCTTAAAGATATTGGAATTCATACTTTTCTTCCAACAATTAAGCAGTTTGAAGAACGACACAAAGTAAATTTAACAAAATTTGGTAAAAAATATAAAATTGATGTGCCTCGTGATAAAGCAATTTATACACCATTAGATATCTATAGCTTAACACCTGAATTTACATATCCTTTATTTGTTAAAGGACAATTTTATGACGCTTATCCGGCTTATAGTCCTGAACAAGCAAATTTTTATTTTAATAAAATAAACACAAAATGGGGAGTCCCTGTAATCATTCAACAACTTATTCATGGTACAGAAGTTAATGTTATAGGACTTGGCGATGGAAAAGGAAATACCATAGCAGCAGTACCAATGAAAAAACAATATATAACTGACAAAGGTAAGGCATGGGCAGGCATATCTATCAATGATAAAAAACTTCTTGAAATAACTGATAAGTTTATAAGTTCTACAAAATGGCGTGGTGGATTTGAACTGGAAGTCATAAAAACTGATGATAATAAATATTTTTTACTGGAAATTAATCCCAGAATACCAGCATGGGTTTATCTTGCAGTAGGATCAGGACAAAACATACCAGAAGCACTTGTTAATCTTGCATTAGGTAAGAAAGTTAAACCCTATACTAAATTTGATATTGGCAAACTCTTTATAAGATATTCTTACGACTTAATTGTTGACCTTAAAGAATTTGAACAAATATCAACTTATGGTGAACTTTAATTGATAATTGATGATTGATGATTGATAATTGATGATTATATCAATAACAACAAATGACCCCGATGAAATATCCGTCTAATGTGTATTTTACAAGACAGGCGACAAAGCCAAATGACTAAAAATATTACACAAAGTATAATTAAAAAATTAAAAAACTATGAAAGAAAAAGAAATTAAAAAGGGAGAAGTTAAAAAAAAAGAAAAACAAAGATATGAACGACCATTAATAAAAAAATTAGAGACAGGAATGCCAAATAAGTTTGGATTAAGAACAGAATATGTTCCTAAAACACATATTGATGGCGTTGCTGTTAAGGAATTAATTGAAAAATATGGCTCGCCTTTATTTGTCATCTCTGAAAGAACTATAAGAGAGATTTATCATGATGCTAAAATATCTTTTACTACAAGATATCCTAAAGTACAATTTGCATGGTCGTATAAGACCAATTATCTTGGTGCTGTATGTAATATATTTCATCAGCAAGGTTCCTGGGCCGAAGTTGTCTCAGGATTTGAATATGATAAAGCTATAAAAAATGGTGTTCACGGTAAAAATATTATCTTTAACGGACCTTATAAAAGCAAAAAAGATTTAGAATTAGCTATAAAGAATGAATCTTTAATACATATTGATAACCTGGATGAACTATATACAATAATACAATTATCAGAAAATTCAAGTAAAAAGCCAAAGATAGCTATACGGGTAAATATGGATGTGGGTATTTATCCTGTGTGGGACAGATTTGGATTTAATTATGAAAATGGGGAAGCATGGAATGTTCTTAACAAAGTTATGCTTAATAAAAATCTTGAATTAGTCGGACTACATTGCCATATAGGAACATTTATGTTAGACCCAAATGCTTATGCTGTTGCTGCTGCAAAATTATCTGACTTATCAAACAAAATTCAGCAAAAATATAAATATAACATCAAATATATTGATATGGGCGGAGGATTTTGTTCAAAAAATACTTTAAAAGGTTTTTTCTTACCCGGAAAAGATATTAATCCAACTTTTGATAACTTTGCTGAGGCAATAACTACATCGTTGATTAGTAATAATCCAGACCCTGAAAAATTACCTACTCTAATACTTGAGACAGGAAGAGCTTTAATTGATGATGCCGGATATCTATTAAGCACTGTACTTGCCAATAAACGATTAGCATCAGGCAAAAGAGCTACTGTTATTGATGCCGGAGTAAATTTTTTGTTTACTTCTTTCTGGTATGACCATAAAATAACACCTGCTCAACTTTTTACACAATTTTATGAAGATACAACAATTTTTGGCCCTTTATGTATGAATATTGATGTTATAAGACAAAATATAAGCCTTCCTTTATTAAACAAAGGCGACCACATCGTAATTCACAGAGTGGGTGCCTATAATATGACTCAATGGATGCAATTTATAACACTAAGACCAAAAATTGTTATGATTGATACAAAAGGAAAAACTTTTGTTATACGTGAAAATGAGACAAATAATTCTGTTGATTCTTTAGAACGGGTACCTGAACATCTTAAAAAATTTGATTTGTAAAAATATTTGCAAAAAAAACTTTGCAATATGGTAATCTGCTTCTATTATTACTATTTAATCAAATCTATACTTCTTTTAACAAAATTTGTTAATTCTTCACCTCTAAGCATATTTTGAGAGATAAGAGCTAAATCTACAATTTGTTTTATTGTGTTAGATTGTCGTGATTCATCTTTTTCTTCTAATATTTGAGATATTAAAGTATGATTAGAGTTTATAACTAAGTTATAAATTTCCGGCATATTACCAGCAAACATCATTCCTCCGCCAGAAACAGCAGACATATCTTTCATCCTTCTGCTGAATTCAGGTTGTGTAACAATGACAGGTTCTGCTTTTTCACTCAAACTTTCAAAAGTGATATTATATTTTTCTTTGGGCACGATTTTTTCTATTATTGGTTTTAACTTTTTTTCATCGTCTTCAGTAAGTTTTGATGGTTGAGCATCTTCTTTTTTTATCAGTTTATCAATAACCTCAGAGTCAACGCGTACAAAAGAAGAATCTTGATTTTTTTGCTCAATCATATTTATAAAATGACTGTCAATAGGACCATCCATTACAAGAACATCATATCCTCTTTGTTTTGCTGTCTGAACAAAACTATGCTGATTTTCTGCATTATTAGTATATAAATGAACAAGTTTTTTGTCTTTGTCTGTTTGAATATTTTTTATTTTTTTATCATATTCATCTAATGTAAAATATTTGTCTTCAGTATTTTTAAACAAGCAGAATTTTTTTGCACGTTCATAAAATTTTGTGTCGGAAATCATTCCATACTGAATAAATATTTTAATATCATCCCATTTTTTTTCAAAATCAACACGATTTTTATTAAATATCTCTTCAAGTTTATCAGCAACCTTTTTGCTTATATGGTCTGATATTTTTTTTACATTTCTATCATTTTGTAAAGCACTTCTTGATACATTTAAAGGTATGTCCGGCGAGTCAATAACTCCGTGTAACAATGTAAGATAGTCAGGAACAATATTTTCAATAGAATCTGTTACAAATACCTGATTACAATATAGTTGTATTTTGTTTTTCTGAATTTCAAAATTTTTCTTTAATTTGGGAAAATAGAGTATTCCTGTTAAAGTAAATGGATAATCAACATTTAGATGGATATGAAACAAAGGGTCTTCAAAAATAAGAGGATATAATTCCCGATAAAAATTTTTATAATCTTCGTCTTTTAGTTTTGAGGGCTTTTGTATCCATGCCGGTTTAGTGTTATTAATAATCCTTGGCTTTTCAACTTCTATTGTTTTGTCTTTACCATCTTTATCTTTTTCGCCTTTTAATTTTTCTGTAACTTTTTCTGTGCCAAATTGTATTTCAACAGGCAAAAATTTACAATATTTTTTTAGTAAGCTAAGTATTTTATATTCTTCAAGAAATTCTTTATAGTCGTCAGATAAATGTAGAATAACTTCAGTTCCTCTGTCTTTTTTATCAATATCTGTTATAGTAAATTCAGGATTTCCTTTACATTCCCATTTAGATGCTTTTGTTCCCGGTCCTTTTTTATATGACTTTGTTAAAATTTTAACTTTATCAGCAACTATAAATGATGAATAAAAACCAAGTCCAAAATGGCCAATAATAGAATTTGTTTCAGATGGATTATTCTTAAATTTTTTAATAAAATCTTCAGCACTTGAAAAAGCAATCTGATTTATATATTTATCAATTTCTTCAGCTGTCATACCAATGCCTTTGTCTTTTACTGAAATAGTCCTTGCTTTTTCATCAGCAAATACTTCAATTTTTATATCTCCTAATTCTCCTTTAAATTCACCAATTGATGACAAAGTTTTTAACTTTTGTGTAGCATCAACAGCATTTGAAATTAATTCTCTTAAAAATATTTCCTGGTCAGAATAAAGAAATTTTTTAATTATAGGAAAAATATTTTTAGTTTCTACATTAATTTTACCGGATTTCATATATTTTTATTTAAGATGTTAGTATAATAAATTTGTTTTTTTTGCCGACTTGTATATTTAGATAAAAAAGTTATAAGATTACTAAATTTTTCGCAAACCTGATTTCGTTTGGTTTATCAATAGTTATTTCCTATTGTCAAAGTGTATGCCAATATTTTTTACTGACAAAGTGTCGTAAAATGTTTAAAATCATAAAATATTTATAAATTTGATTTTTATTAATATCCTGAATTTTTAGTATGCTCATATATGCATAAACATTTTGTTTTTATATTGATAATGGTTGTTGCCGGCTTTAGTTGTTCAAAAACGTATGCAGGCATTGATACATCTGATGTAAAAAGCAAATTTGAATCATCTTATATTAAAGATTTTGCTGATTTATTATCATTTAGGATGTATGGAATCAGTAAACACAACAACTTTAATGTGTATAGTGATAAAAGTAAAGAAACAGTAATATATAATCCTAATACAAATTTGAATCTTGGCATAGGTTTTAATTATAAATGGTTTGGCTTGGGTGTAGCTTTTAATATCCCATTTATAAATAATGATGATGATAAGTATGGCAAAACACAACAAATGGACTTACAAACAAATATGTATGGAACAAAATTTGTATTTGATGGAGTCTTTCAGTTTTACAAGGGCTTTTATATTAAAAACCCTGATAATTATATTAATAATTGGAATAATAACAATCCTTACCCGCAGAGGTTTGATATAACTTCTGTTGCATTGGGTGGAAATTTTTATTATATATTCAATAACAAAAAATATTCATATAAAGCATCATTTGTTCAAAATGCCTTACAAAAAAAAAGTGCCGGTTCTTTTATTTCAGGTGTTTATTTTTCTGTGTATGGAATAAATGCTGATTATAGTGTTATTCCTTTTGAAATAAAAAGCAAATTTGGTAATGATACTAATCTAACCTCGGCAAGTTCTGTTAATCTGGGAATTGCCGCAGGATATTCATATACATTTATCATTAAAAAACAATTTTTTATTACTTTATCTGTTGTTCCAGGACTTTCTTTAAATTCTAATACAAGAACAGAAAATAATGTTCAAATATATGATGGAGCTAAATTAGCTGTTAGAACACAAACAAGATTTGCTATGGGCTATAATAATAAAAAATATTATGCAGGTATGTCTGCTGTGAGCGATAATTTTTCGTTTAACAATCCTGATAATGCTGTAGTAAATTACAATTATGGTAATATTAAAATATTTGCAGGAAAAAGATTCAATATAAAACACAAGCATAAAAAATGAAACTGAAAAAAATCAAAATACTTAAAAATTATGAATTACAAATTTTGAGTTTTGAACACTGTTAAATATTTAACTGAAGGTAAATTTCACAGGGTAGGCTTCGTGCTTTGAACTTTATGCTTGAAACCTGAAACTTTTGTCTTGTTAAAAATATAAATACATGCAACAAAATATAGCTATAAAGAAATTAATATTTTTATTTTTTTATCTGTTAATTGGTCTTGACATTTATTCTCAAAACAACGAACAGCCAACTTCTATACAGAAATTAAATAATGAGATAGAAAAATTAAAAATTGATAAAATTTTAATTCATGCATCGTGGAGTGTATGTGTTATGTCTGTTAAGACAGGCGAAATTATTTCAGAATACAAAAGCGAACAGTCGCTTATACCGGCTTCAACAATGAAGATAGTTACCACAGGAGCAGCTTTATCAATACTTGGTAAGGATTATCAATTTAAAACCACACTTGAATATGATGGATATATTGACTCTAAAGGAATATTGCATGGTAATATCTATATCAAAGGTGGAGGAGATCCTAGCTTTGGAAGTGTCAGATTTGATAGTATTACAAAAATAAAAAACATATATAATAAATGGATACAAGCTATTAAGAAAAAAGGAATTTCAAAAATTGAAGGTTCTGTAGTTGCTGATGCTGAAATCTTTGACTGGAATTTGATTCCTTTAACATGGATATGGAAAGATATTGGCAATTATTACGGAACAGGAACATGCGGACTTTCTGTTAATGAAAATTTATATAAGTTAATATTTAAACCTGGTAACAAGATTGGATATAAGGCAAAAGTTTTGAGGACTGAACCTGAAATACCGGATATAAATTTTATAAATAATGTAAAAACAGCAAGAGCGGGTTCAGGGGATAATGTGATTATTTATGGCTCACCATATTCAAACACAAGATTTTTGGAAGGCACTGTTCCTTTAAGAAAAAAAGAATTTACAGTAAAAGGTTCTATGCCTGACCCTGCATATTTTTGTGCTTACTCGTTTTCCAAATATATTACTGAAAAAGGTATAACAATAAATAGACCTGCAACAACAGTAAGAATGATTAGATTAAAAGGAACTTATAAAAAATCACAAAAAAATAAAATCAGTACTTATCTATCTCCGGCATTAGAAGATATTATAAAGATGACTAATATAAAGAGTATTAATTCTTATGCAGAGACATTACTTAAATTTATTGGCTGGTTCAAGCTAAATGATGGCAGCACAGAATCAGGAATTAAAGCAGTAAAACAATTTTGGCTGTCTAAAAATGTTGATTTGTCAGGATTTTTAATGAAAGACGGCTCAGGACTTTCGCCTGTGAACAGAATTACTACAAGACAACTGTCAGAGATGCTTTGTGCTATTACAAAAGATAAAATTTATGAACCATTTTTTAATTCTCTTCCTGTTGCAGGCAAATCAGGGTCAATAAAAAAACTTTTTAAAGCAACAGCAGCAGAAAATAATCTTAGAGCCAAGAGTGGATATTTGTCAGGTGTAAGAGCATACTCAGGTTATGTTAATAATAAAAAAAATGAGCAAATAGTTTTTTCAGTAATAGTGAACAATTATAAGGGCTCGCCTTTTTTGATGAAGAAAAAACTTGAAAAACTAATGATATTAATTGCTGAAACAGAATAAACTTATACTATTACTTCTTAAAATCTTGTTTTTTTAGCAAGTTTTTTTATACTGAATCAAGTTCAGCACAAATTTTTGTAAATATAAAGCAGCAGCAGCAGCAGTCGCAGCGGCAGCAGTAAAGTTAATTTTAAAAGTATTAGGAATGAATGGAGGTTTCAAAAGTTTAAAAGTTTATCAGTTAGCTTATAGATTAGCAATGGAGATATTCGAAATATCAAAAAAGTTTCCAAAAAAAGAAA
>Ga0307991_1001711_pt1 | contig 15211 bp, 12 predicted proteins | sample EllFjometagen131_FD_203146 | JGI IMG/M metagenome (GOLD analysis project Ga0307991, IMG submission 203146) | Marine microbial communities from Ellis Fjord, Antarctic Ocean - #131 | ecosystem: Environmental > Aquatic > Marine > Unclassified | place: Southern Ocean | collected 2014-10-08
CATTATACATTCTCAATAAAAAATATGATCCTGTCGCAATGGATCCAAGTATCACGACTATATATGATAAGTTCTCTAAGGTCATTATTAGTTCTGATTATTGTGTTTATTTAAGTTGCACCTAACGGTTGCGCTAAGTTTTAGTTGCCGATTGCGGGTTGCTTTCCTGTCGAGCCGCACCGCCGTTGTTGCGGGCTAAACAGTTGATTGTCTGAACGAACCCGGCAATTAAATTTAGCGTTTGTTATGGCCTGGTGTTGATTTTTTCGGTTGTTTCAAATTCAAACTTCTTTTTTACCAACTAATTGAGATGAATTATCTTTAGTGAATTGTCTAAATATGGAGAAAGCAAGTGGAATAATTATAGTCAGTAAAATTTCTTTAGTCTGAAAATTTAATTTGAATAACACAATTGAAAGTGCACAAAAAAACCAGACAATTCCAGTTGCCAAAAAATAATTGTAAAAAAAGTTTTTCGAGTTTTTCATTAGTCCTAAATTTTGAATATGTTTATTTAATTTGTCAATTGAGCCTTTGAAATAAGTCAATAAATGATGTCTTTGACTTAACGATTCGCTATTAATGTCATAATCGAGCGCATTAAAAATCATTTTAATGGTAAAACTTCTAGGGTTGACTTCTCCAGATTCAATTCGTTGTAATGTCCTCACATTTATATTACATTTTTCAACTAATTCCTCCTGAGTCAAACCTTTATACTTTCGAAGCTCTATTATTTTCTGTCCTAATTCCGGTTGTTCCATTTTTTATTAAAATCTTTGTCAAGAATACACATTGTCTTAAAATTAAATTAGTTTTCAGCTAATATTTTTCCCGACATTAACCCGACTTTTAATTTATCTTATTGATATACTGCATTATCCTATTTGACTGCCGCTGTTTTTCACTTGGCCATAACGTGTTGCGCTATGCTGTCGTAGCGCATTTATAATAATTCATTATCTATTTACAAATAGATTAAATAAAGGAATATAATGTTCATATTTACAACTAATTGCGCTATGCAGTATGAGCGCTTGTTGGCAACTGAGCGTTTTTTGTCTGTGCAGGAGGAGCTGACAAGCTTATTGACAAGTTTAGGTTTTGGCTGTGGGCTTTTTGCGACTTGGCAATGTGCTTGACTGCGAAGCATAGGCTTATATTGTCCTTGATATCCAGTTAAATTTGTTGTTTTGTAGAAAGAAAAACTTAGTGAATATTATTGTTATGTTACTGTATGATTACCCTTTTTCAAATTCAGTCTTGTTGTTTTGTATTTTAAAGTTGCCCGCATTTAAAATACTACGGGCAACTCCTAAAATATGAAAAAGTTTACTTTATTCTAATTAACAGCTGTTTATTAATTCTAGAAAGATTTTGTCGTTAGCAAAATAATGTATAATTAAAAATACTACTACTTTACAACAACCATTTTTTTTGTATTAGTGCGTTTACCATTAATTACCATTGAATAATAGTAAATACCAACTGGAAGACTGCTCATATCAAGTTCAATATTATGTAACCCGGCAGCTTTTGAAAAATGTATTTCTCTTACAATTTCTCCTATACTACTAATTACATTGATATAACCTTCCCTTTGTTCATTTAATTGGAAATAAATTGTTGTTACATTATTAGTTGGGTTAGGTGTATTTTGAAGCAAAATATTTCCTTCTGACTGGTCAAACTTATATTTGTCAATAACATCTTCTTTTTTTAATGGTAGTAACGACAATAAGAAATCACGTTTCTCACTAAACTCCTCTTTTGAATTTGGTTTATGTACGAGCAAATGACCTGCTACCGGTGCACGACCACCACTATTATCCATAAGGAAATACAAATACCCTAAATCAATAATTGCAAAAATGCTATCTTCCGGAATACCTGAATTAATTATAATATCTTCATAATGGTTTATTGCTAATTGCCAGTTTTCCAGTTTAACATCACATTTGTTGGCTAAAAAATTTGATAAATTATAAAGTGCTGTATCTGTTTGAATTACAGGGTCAGTATCATAATATTGTTTCAAAGTACTATAATCATCTGTTATTAATTTTTCAATTGTAAATAAATCCTTCATTGCTGCACTTGCATATTTTGTTTCAGGATATTGATTTACAACCATTTCGAAAGTGCTTTTTGCATTTATATATTCGGAACTATCAAATTGGGCTATACCTGATAAATAAAGTGTTTCAGCAGCCCCTGGTATTATAATACCTCCACCGGGACACCATGTTGGATCAACCATAAAACCATCAATAGGATACAGGTCTTCATCCTGATCAAAATTATTACCCCAACAGTTGTATCTTATATCTACTACTGATTCACTGCCTTCACTCTCACGAACATCATAATATACTAATGGATCATATGGATTTCCCATATTATCCTCATCAATTATTACATTATGTCGCATATACCATGGAAAACTATTACCCGAGGCATATACTTCGTAATTGTAGTTATCTCTTATTTGCTGGGCATCAGAATAAGTTGTGGCATTTGAATTACCAAATAAAGCAGTATTGCTATAATTAAAAAACCTTACTCCGAATGAATTGTTGTGTAAATAATTTGAGGATATTGATGCTGTAGAATTATATGAATGAATACCGGATACTGCACAATTTTTAATTTCATTATTAAAAATTACATGAGTACCTGAAGCACCTTCCCCTGAGTTCACAATCTGAATGCCATTATAGTATCCTTCTATTATGTTATTTCTAATATAGAATTTATCGTAATTTAAAATGTCAACACCAACCATAGAATTATTATCGTTGAAAAAAGTGCAATTATCTACAGTTGCTACATAGTCTTCATCTTCTTCCTGGTTTTCAAGAGCCAGCCATGTTTTGTGAAAGGTAGAGTTGTTTACTGCTGTAACATCGCCACGATGTGAATAAACAATAAAGCAATCATTGAAAAGAGAATTATCTATTGTTAAACTCATTCCATAATTATGTAGCATACTCTGGTTAAATGTAGTGTTGTTAAACGTAGTTTGTAAATTGTGGTTGTTTAAATACAATCCCATATTATTAAAAGTAGCCCGTTGTCCAATTTCTATTTCACCATCAACAGCTATTACACCACCGCTAAAGGTAACATCATCATAAATATAGAGTTCGCCTCCATTATTAACATCAATACGTGCATTTTCGCCTGATATGGTAATGTTGGCATTATCATCAAAATCCAAATCATCGTTAACTGTTAATGTATTGCCCACAAGGTAGTTTCTGTTACCGATTAGTTCTTTGTAATCATTAACTGTGCCTGCCAATCCGTACAAAGTTGTGAGATTATCACAACTAATTGTGTTCTCTTTAACCGGCTCTTCTATACAATCCGGATAATCTGGGTCAGCATAAAAATAACCATCAGGTTCAGGATTATCAGGATGACCTTCTGACCAGGCATCCCAATCATCAGCATACCAAAATGCCTCTTCCATTTGAATAAAACCATCACTATTTAAATCAGGGTCATAATCTTCTGGATGGTCATAAGGGTATATACTATCAAAAGGAAAATCACCTGTGGCAAAGGATCGTATCCATGGTGTTATATACACCGGATAAAAACCCCTTACGGCAGCAGTCCAATAAAAAATAAACTCATTATACCTATTATTTGTAAGATATTTCTCACTCCATGCTGATAGTTCCAATGTTGTTGCAGTATGAACAATCCTGTTTTTGCATGCTTCATTGCCACTATAGTCGGTTAATTCAACTGCAAAATTACCCGAATGACAAGTTTCGAACAAAAAAATCATTTGAGCACAATCTATTTCTTTAACGGCTTCAGCAAGTTCATTGTCACATAAGTATTCAGTTTCTGGATATACACAATTGATTCTTGATTTCCCATTATTTTCTGATCCGTGACCATCAACAAAAATAAATAATTGGTCTGAATTACCCAAAATAGGAATATTGGGATCAGAAGAACTATTTCCAGATAAATTGTTGAATGTTTCCAATATGCGTGATTTTGAAGCTGTATAATTAAAATGGTTTTCACCATTATATTCATTCAAATCTTCAGGGCTTCTTGGACTTGTTCCGTTATAATAATGTACATAAATGTTTTCATCTAAATATCCATATTCCTGTATTAATGTATTATAAACAGCCGAAACATCATACCAAACACGGTTGTGCATGTTGCCGGGATATTGGTATGAGTCTTGGGTTACAATTAATACTGCAAATAGGTTTTCGTTTGTAGTAGTTGTTTTGTCAGGGATATCTTGGTTGGGTGGCAGGGTAACCACAGGGTATGAATAAATCTGTGAAATCACTTCATATTCACTACAATCTATGTTGTCAAAGCATACAGGGTATTGAACTTCATTTGTAATTTGATAGATACCAGTAACACTATCCATAAAAATATAATGGCAAGGATGTGTCCATCCTGCTATTGGATGGTCATCAACAAAAAATACCCAGTTGTAACTATATGGGCAAAGTAGTGTTTTGTCGAATGCCAAAACAATTGAATCTTGAAAATCTTTTAACGTATATGCTGCATAAACATTAATATTACCTGCATCTGCAACAACAATTTCGTTTAATACCTTATCAATAGCTTGCTGTCTGGTAAACTGAGCAGTTGCTAAAGTAGTAAATATAGTTAACAAAAGCATTACTAAATACTTTTGTACTTTTACATGGTTTTTCATTTTTTCATGATTTTAAATTAGATAATAATTAATTTAATTGATTGTACTAATGATCCGTTTACCTTCAGGTAAGCGATGTAGGGGTCGGGTTTACAGGCTTGCGAGGCATTGTTGAGCCCGCCCCATACTATACTATGAGTACCTCCTTCCATTTTTTTATTGGTTAAACTTTTTACAAGCTTACCCTGAAGGCTGTAAATTGATATTTCTATATGTGAAGTTTGATTAATTGTAAATTCAAAAGTTGTGTTGGTGCTAAAAGGGTTGGGATAACAATTAAAACTTATTTTATCTTTCAATTGAATATCATGCGTAGATGTAAGTGGGTTTAAAACAAAGTTGCCGTGCCCATCATTAAACAATATTTCTACTATACTTGGAGCAATTGTTGTATCAAAAACCATTCTTGTGATAATAATATCAGTATACAAGTTGCCATCCATATCTGCACAGCACATGTTTTTCCAGCTTACATTATAATTATCAATATTAATGTACATTGAATCGCCCATCTGGAAGTTTCCCAAATTATAATATAGTAAATATTCTCCTTCAGTATTATAAGTTGCAAATAAAGCATCAGGCAGGCTGTCGTTGTTAAAATCTGTCACAATAAAATTGGAGCAACCTTCATAAATGTTAAAGCTGTTTGTGACATTAAAAGTATTGTTGCCTTGGTTTTCGAACATATAAACAAAGCTCATCACATAGGCATCAGCAAAAGTGATTATATCATTGTCTCCATCGTTGTCAAAATCTGCAATTTTAACATTAAATGCATTTTCTTGTAAGAATTGTGTTTCAAAACCAGTTTCAGTACTAAAAATAATTTCACTATTTATACCTACAATAACCAAATCATCCCTTCCGTCACTGTTTAGGTCATCACATGCTATGTCAATAGGTGAATAATCCAGTTCAAAATATTCAGGTGCATTAAAACTGCCATCACCCTGATTGTAAATTACACCCCAGTATTCATCTAGGTGTGAGATAAAAACCACATCAAGATGCCCGTTGTCATCAACATCGCCTATATTGAATTTGTGAATGTTACTTCCCATATAGTAGCTGTTATGTGTATAATTTCCATCTTCATTAGAAAGTATTAGTACATATCCATTGTTTTTGTATACAATATCAGGTATTTTTTTACTTAAAATAGTATCAGTATACATAACTGTTCCTGCTGTTCTATCAAAAATAGAATCCATAAATGAAAAATGTCCATAACTATCATTTTTCATAATGTAAATTCCACCCCAATTTGTTTCTTCATCAATTCCATGTTCAGTAATTATGTCAATATCTCCATCAAGGTCATAGTCAGTAGCACAAACAGCTTTAGCTTCCAATGGTATATTATAAATACTACGCGTATCGGCTACTGTAAACGCTAAAAATGTAATTAGCATTAGGGTTATAATTAGTTTTTTCATGATAATTTGTTTTTACCCCTCTGTCCGCTTGAGTCGGACATCTCTTCAAAAGCGGAGAAAGGGTTTGGTTAATATTTCAATATTTTATTAGTTTTTATAATTATTCCATTTTTTTTAAGAACTACAAAGTTTACGCCGAACTTACAGACTTGGTTAGCGTTGTTGTATCCTCTATTTTTTTTGTGTACACCTTCTACTCTAACATTGCATTTGGAATATTGTAGCGAATAGGCTTTCAGGATGTTTTTTGATTATTAGCATTATTGGGTTTATTTTTTGCTAAGGGTTTTGTTTTTAATCAATCGTAAATGAATAACATTCCCCTTGCATAGTAGTACCAAAAAGTACATATTTTTATACCACTTTTAAGAAATAATTTGCCTGCCTACACTAATTTATATCTATTCTAAATAGTTAAGTGGTTTTTTTGTTGTGTATTATGTGAAGTTTAATAAACAAAATGTCCGTTTGTATTATCAAGTCAATATTTTATAAAAAAATAAGTTACCAAATTGTTTTAGTCTATGGAGTATGATTTGTTTTCAGAAAGTAGAAAGATTAAATTATTTTGTTCATAAGGCTGTGTTATTTTTGGAGCGGTGGCAAAAATTTAAGCTTTTTTGGTTTTTTGTGTCGGCTATGTGGGTTAGATAAAAACTGAAAGTGATTAAATGTGTGGTGGGTCTTCGCTTTGTTGCCAACGTTTTTGCTATGCGCCGTTGCCGCTCTATTTTGATTGTTTTTAATTTGAAAATTTCATGTCAAATTTACTAATTCTGTAAAAACCGAAGCCTGAACTGCGGGAATGGCGTATAGCTTTTGTTGGCGGTAGTTATTTTTTTCTTAATTGTTCCATATATAATTTTGCAGGTTTCTGAAATTCCTCATCCTTTGGTCCATTATTTATAACATACTCGAATTCCAAAATGGCTTTTTCTTTAAACCCCAGTTTTTCTAATGCCATACCTTTAAACAGATATAATGTGAACCAATCGGGTTTTACTTTAATCTGTTCATTGCATATTAATAAAATTTCTTGAAGACTTTCAGTAGTTTTGATTTTTTCCAATTCAGTCAGTTTTTCGAATATACTAGGTCCATCACCTGCAATCATTATATCCTTATAAGCTCCACTAGGAGACTTGTATCCTTGATATGTATATCTCTTATGTACTCCATATTTTGCTTGTTTTACTTTTTCTTCGAGTTTATTTATTTTATTCTCTTTTTCAATTATTGATGCGTGATATTCATCTAGTTTGATATTTAACTCTTTATTCCCTTTTACAAGGTCATTTTTACCAATAATTAATTCTTCTATTTTTTGATTCTTTTTCTCAATTGAAAGTGTTAAATCTGCTTTGTCATCCCTATTATTAAGGCTTTGTCCAAAGAGAGTTAAAAAAGTACCACCTGCAACTAGTAAAATACCTATCCAAGTCAAAATATGTATGCCTATTATTGTCATGTCTTTTGTATTAATTGAACCAATTGATTTTAATTTCAACAAATTTGTTTTTTATATTATTTTTTCTAATTCTATTTCTGAGAACGTATGATATGAATTTCCCGAATCATGATAGTCAAACTTTACTTTTAACTCTCCTTTAATTGCAAAAAGAATCTTTTCATTATTATTTGTTATTATATATTCATCATTTTCCCAAATTCCAATGACCTTTCCTGTCCTTTGTGCGGATGTATGTTTTTGCTTTACTCTGTCTCCTGTTTTTATCATGTCAATGATTTATTGATTATTATCTATTATTATAGTTAAAAAAATATTAATGTCGAATTTTCGATAATTACCGCCAACGTTGCGGCTATGCTGCGTGCCGCTTTAATATTTCAAATTTTTCTGTTTACAAATATATTAAATTAATGAACGTAATGCTCATATTTACAGCTAATTGCGACATGCAGTATGAGCCATTGTTATGGGCTGGTTATTCTATTCCAAAACTCAGTTACGTTTAAAATTTCAATTCTTTTATCGTGAAAATATGAAGATATATCCTTTTTCTCTGATTCTTCATAATAGTAAAATTCAATCAAGTCAATTTGTTTGTTATTCAATATTATAGATAGGATATGGGAATCATTATTTGGTGATAATCCAATAAGTGTAATAACCCCTTCTATTTCATTCAATTTATTAAGTGTATAGTCTATTGAGAATTTCAAATCTGGGTTTTGCGATTTTAATTGAATTGCTTCATATAAATTTCGTATAATATCATTGTCTGAATCTTTCCATTTTGCGATTTCACGTCTTATTTCCGGTTTATTCTTCATTCCTTCGGAAAATTTCTTTATTCCAGAATTAGCGAGTTCCAAACTTTCTGCTACATGTTGTTTAAATGCTCCCGAACTTCCCGTTAATGCAGTTGAAAAGACATGTTCATACCCTTTGATTACAGGTGTTTTCTCGCAAGGTCTATCTGAAAGTTGATTTCTAAAACTATTTGGGTCATAAACATTGTCTAAAACATGAAATGCTCCATGTAAATATAATACTTCTCTTTTTGTCGCAAGTTCAATATTTCTATCATAGTTGGTCGTGAAGATATTATCGTATGATTTGAGAAAGGCAATAAAGTTTTCGTTGAAATTCTCATATATTTGATTAATTTTCCCGTTGTTATAAATAGAATCTAAGAATAGTCTACGAAGAAATTCTTGAAAATCGTTCCTTTCAGGATTACCAATTTTATTCTTTCTACAAAACAATTCATTTAATAGGAAAAAGTCTTCAAAACCAATTTCATATATGCGAGTTTTCTTAGTATATCTCTTTTTAAAATTGGCTAACTCTTCCTTTTCATCTTTTAAAACAGCAAGTTTATCGTAAGCACCTTTAAGAAAATTGGGAAATGCTTGAAATAGCATTTTTATCCAAACCTCAATTTCTTCAGTATAAATTTTTTTTGAATAATCTCTTGTTTTAAGTTTAAATAAGGCTCTCTCAACAATTCTTCTGTTTGTGTAATCCCAACCATCAAATTGTATATTTACTCCATTACCGATTATAATGTTTCTCATGTTTAGATAATTTAGATAAAAAGAATAATTAACATTACAACCTATTAGTAATTAGGAGAATATAGCGATTAAGACAATGATTCCAATGATTATTGCTATTAAAGCACAACCAAAATTCAGAGTTTGAAGAAAGCAACCTTCTTTTGGTTTTACAATTACTTCAGGCTTACTATCGTTTTTTAACTGTGTAATGCTGTTTTTAGGACTTATTGGATAAGCACATTTCGGACATTTTTCTGCTTTGTCTGAAACTTCTGTACCACATTCAGGGCATTTTATAAGAGCCATAATTATTTATTTTAGGGATTTTATTAATTTGAAACTTTTCGAATATTTTGACCAAAGAGTGCTATGCTATTTATCCATCCCTTTTTATTTGCTGATGGTATTTTAGTTTGATACCATATAGTTCCATCAACTTCGTTTTTTGATAATATTTCAATGATGGTTCCTGATTTAAGATAATAGGGGTTTATAGAACTAGTGGGAGTATTACTTGACATTAAGGGTGTTTGTTTGGATATTTTATATCTAAGTCCTTTTTTTAACTCAAGGGCATCAACAGAATTTACTATATCACGAACCTTATCCATATCAATTCTCTTTTTGCCATATTTATTCCACTCTTTACTTCCTCTCTTAATGTAAACTGTATTAAGACTTTTTTCAAAATCTAACTCGGTGTTAACCCAGTAGAATTCTAATGCTTTACCTGCACTTATTTGTCTCCATTTATGATTTAACTTATTATACTTAATAGTAACCACATTGGTGCTTGTATCGATTATATATTTACCAACTCTTTCATCCACCCTGTCAGGAAAAAATGTTTTTTCTTTTATTATTCCATCTGGGTAGAATGTTATATAATCAGCGCCCACTAATATTTTATTGAAATATTCAGGATTTCTGTTTGTTGCAACGACAAACCAATTTCCTATCATACTTTCTTGGGTAATCTTAAATTTTTTTAGTTTTTTCTTTATTTTAACAGTATCAGCGGCTATTTTTCTGCCGTTATTATTAGGTTTTTTTTTATCTTTATTATCATGTAGGCAACCTGTGAATAATATTAATACTGTTAAGATTCCAATAGTTAAATATTTCATATCCTTTAAGTTTTGATTACATGATTATTTGGTTTTTAACTTGCCCATAACGATTTGGCTAAAAATTGGCGGGCATTATAACCCACTTACGTTTCAACCTGAACTGATTTATATTTCTTGTAATTCGTTTCATATTAGTACTTTAGCCCGCTTGTTTTTAGCCTTTGTTATGCGGTCGGCTTTTTATTCCCATGTTTTCGATTTTAGTTCTTCTGCAATAGTTTCAATATTTTCTGGTATGTTATCCAAGACTTTTTCAAGATTAAAATATCTTACTCTAAAAATTCCTCCTGGGCTTATTTTTCGAAAGTCTGTTTTTGTAAAGTCTTTTAAAAGGAAAAATCTATGGTTTTTCGATATAGTCCAACCGTTTGCTATGGATTCTTTAATTGCTTCAATTAATTTCTCTTTTTGTTTATTAGTTACTGGAAACTTTGAATCTTTCACCTTAAGCCCATTAGAATCCTCCCAATCAGCTTCAATCATGTTTTCAACGAGTCCAATATGTCTTACGGATTTCCATTTATAAATTCCTAAATAGTTAAAGTCACTATAACCTCTTGAAGCTAAGTCAAAATAAAATTGATGTTTTACATTTAAGTCAAATGATTGACCACAAGCCATTGCTCTCAAAACGTGATTACTTCTTGGCATTAACTGCATACCTAAACAATAATTCTCAAAATGCTCATTGAGTCTTTGTAAATAATGTTCGTATTGATAATTGTTTGCAAGTTCTTTTAGTTGGTCAACCAAGTCTTTATAGGTTAGTGAATGGAAGTTGATTTTACCAAGTTCTTTTAATTCACTTAATCTCTTTTCAATTTTTTCTATTTCGCTTTCCGAATACTTTGATGAACTAAGATGAAATAGTAGTTTATATTCGTTTGGGTCAAAACTTTTTGAATACTTTACAAGTTTGTTTATCCATTCTAAACCGTGAAGTTTGGTTTCAATTATAATTTTAGAAGCTTTAATCTGAATATGCCCATCAATAATTCCGTTTCCACGATTTCCTACTTGTTGTCTAAATGTGGGTATTACTTCATATTGGTCAGAGTCTTCAGTAAGTCCTTTTACAAATTCCTCGTAGTATTTAGGATTGATTTCATAGAGGTTAGATAACATTAAAAGAACATTATTTGTCACTGTGTTTTCACCTTGTGAATAATGTTGAAACTGATTTAAAACTGTCATTATTTTCTGATTTTATATTGATTTTGTCATTTTTTTAAGCTGCCGCATAACGGCTCGCATATGAAACGTAAGGGATTTAATGAACTTACTTATCAAGTTTGCACTGAGCCAAGTTTGCGATTAGACACAAATTTAAACTTTTTAATCAACTCGTCAAATTGCAAATTTGGCGGGCTTGATTAAACGCACAAAAGTTCCGTAAACCACTATCGCCCTTATGTTTTATGATGCATTGTTGTGCAACGTTTTTATATCATTAGTTTCTTTACTTTCTCTTCTAAATCTAAATACTTGGCTTTTAAATCCTCGTCCATTGTATCTAAATTCATATCATCTTTAGACATTTTAAATACTGCTAAACTAAAAATCTGTGATAATTTAAATTGATAAAACGTATTAGCTACATAATCAATGTCCCTATAAAATTCATCGTGATTAATTCTAATTTTCTCATCTTCTGGCAAATGCTCTAAATATTTGTATTTAGGTTGCTTTTTTGGTAAACCATCGTAATGCTTTACACAATTACAAATCCAGTTAATTTTATGAAGCCAAATATCAGAATACCAGTCATTAAATTTGAAATTATAGTTTTTCTCAAAGTATTTCTCAATTGAATCTTTACCTTGCTTTCCATCATTGAACAATAGATTAGCTTCTTTAAGTAAATCTTTCACGTAATTCTCAACCTTATGAAATAACCCTACATATCCTAAACGAATTGTATCATGGTAATTTTCTTTTAGTTGTGATTCACTAATATTTAGAATCTTTTTGTAAAACGAACTCTTTAGTTCTTTCTTAGTGTCTACTAAAGCTTTGTTCGTTGATGGTATGAAATATCTCTGATATAAAGTTTTATAATCTTGAATATCAGAAAAGCGCGTAACTATAAAATTGAAAAGCCGATTTGCATCAGCATCAGTCTGTGTTAAATCGAAATTTGGAATTTTTGAAAACTCATTCGCCAAATTCGCTATCAACTGGTCAATCTTATTTTGTTTTCCCTTTTTCATAATTAATCAGCAAACTTATCTTCAGATACAAGATTATTATAGAAATCATCAAATGAATCAGCGATGTGAATATCCTCTCCACATTCACAATCAATCCACCTAACTGAAGGAATATCACTCTGCCGATAATCAAGAGTAATCCACCAATGACCATCTCCAGTCAATAAAACTTGTTTTTTAGGCAATCCCCACTCTTTAGTCATATAGTCAGATTGCATAATATTATGTGCAGAATCCGATTCTTTGTCCAAAACAATCCCGAACAATTCAGTCAATGGCACATGATTATCCGCCCATGTAGTCTTTAGTGTCATTGGGAATGCAAATCCTTTTGTGTATCCACCGTTTTGAATTTTAATCAAATCAAGAAAAGAATCAGGTAGTTTTATTCCTAATTCAGTTTCCGCTTGTTGAATTATTTTATCAGTCAAAGGCGGATTTTCATAATAATTTGAATCCCAAAATTCAGTCATGTTTATTGTCATGTACGGGTCTTCTTAAATGTTGCACAACGGTTTGAATATGGGGCGTTTGGCATTTTGAAACGCTTCATTTCAAATTTACGACTAATTTTATTTATTGCAATAATTTTCATATTTAGCTCTATCTGCCAAATGCCCTATATTTGTTGTTGGGCGTAGTTATTTAACTTGTGATATTGGTCAAGTTTCTTATTAAATACCCAATATGAAAAACCTTTAAATCATTGGTCTTTCTGTCTTTGACATATGTTTCCAATTTAATCAACAACTTAACTAATGAATCTTTTTCTTGTGTTAGCATGTTAGCAGATGCGTAAGAGAATCTATTCTTTAAACGATGATTAAATTCAATTAATGCTTTATTATCCAGATTTAAAATTGTTGTTGTTAACCTTGTAATAGGCAGGTGCTTAAAGATAGGATTAATGTCAGTATGACCATTTAGTTTAAATATTAAATCAACAGCATCCATCGGGCACTTTCCTAATTTTTCAAGAAAACATAACGCTTTCAGTTTATCATTCTTCTCTTTATTTTGATTTCTTAATTCCTTAAATCTAGTTCTAATATCGTAATCTCCTGATGGTGGTTCTCCCCAGTGATCTTCGGCAAATGGGATATCTTTTCTGTTTATTTCATTCTTGTTAGCATTATTAATTCCTTTTAACAAAATGGTTTTTATTCTTTCGAGTGAGATTCTTTGAAATACTTTATCCTTTTTCATCCTTTGAAAAAGGTCATAAATTATTGGGTAATACATAATATGATATTCGCCATTTAGGGCATAAGATAAAACCTCATCTATGCTATTATTTAGGTCTGCTTGAGACATTCCATTAATAACATAAGAATGAATAGGATTTAATACTGCATATTGAGGTGCCTCATCACTATCTATCGGCAAATAATTATGTTTAAGTGAACTTACTAAGTTGTCGTCATACAAACCTGATATTATAAAATCAAACAGTATTTTAAGATTAACTATTTGTTCTCCATCTTTATAATACCTGTTAATAAATTCTTCTTGGTATTTTTCCTTCTCAGTTAGTTTTCTCTCTGGAATAGTGTCAGTTGGCGAAGAAAGCCTTAATACCCTTTCTGTAAGTTGTTCTTGTGAAATTGAATGCAGGGATAGATTTGAAATTTCGTGTTTGTCATCTTTATCGATTAAACCTTTTTTATGTTCAAAGGATATTATCATAGTATAATATAGTAGATTCTTTCCATAATCTTTGATAAATTCTAGTTCTTCATTTTTTTCAAATAGACTGAAAAGTTTTAAAAACCTTTCGAGACTATATTTTAGGGTTCTTAAATTTGAAGTTTCGGATAATTGGAATGCCTTTTGGATTAGGGGTAAATTATCGTTTAAAAACTTATTATAATTCTTAAACTGCTTAAATGAATCAACAATAGATCTAATAATTTCCTCGTAGTTTACTGAAAAAGGGATAGTTTGATTTACTATTTTCTCTTTGGTCTTTAACCATCTTTCTTTGAATCTATCATTTAGTTCATCTTCATTGGTTAGGATAATTACTTTAATATTATCGTGTTCTGATAAGTAGTTTATAACTCCTAAGATTTTATCAAGTAAATCAATATCACCGCCAATCCTTTCTAAATCATCAAATGTGATAACACAACTATTAAGGTCATAAATAGATTTTATTTCTTCCAAATTTAATTTCAAGTCACCAAGATTAAAAAAGTTTGTTGCAGATGAAATCAATTTGCTTCCTAAGGTTTTTATAATTCCTGCTGCTTTTGATGCTCCAGTTTTTGGAATCAACTCAAGAAATATCCTCTTGCTAATCTCTTCTGTGTTTTCAATTCCATACAAGGAAATATAAATTGATCTAAAATTTGTATTCTCATGTGAAGAATTAGTGTTTTTGGTCTGTTTAATAATCTTAGGGGATAAATATGTTTTCCAATGAAATGTTTTTCCACTGCCCCATTTACCACTTATCATTAATGCATATGACGTGTTTTCAGTTAGTAAGTAATCCTGAATTGCTTGGTTAATTTGATCCTCTTTCATTTTCTTATGTTAATAGGTTGACTGAAGTCATAATTACGCCCAACGGATTGAATATGGTGCGTTTGGCATTTTGAAACGCTTCATTTTCAATTTGCTACTAATTTTATTTATTCCTACTATCTTCATTTCTAGTACCATCTGCCAAATGCACTATATTTTTTGTTAGGG
>Ga0307991_1001712_pt1 | contig 15207 bp, 8 predicted proteins | sample EllFjometagen131_FD_203146 | JGI IMG/M metagenome (GOLD analysis project Ga0307991, IMG submission 203146) | Marine microbial communities from Ellis Fjord, Antarctic Ocean - #131 | ecosystem: Environmental > Aquatic > Marine > Unclassified | place: Southern Ocean | collected 2014-10-08
GGGCACCTAACAGGCGTATCTTCGGTTAAAGTTTTGCAGGTAATTTGGTTTGAATCAAACGATTCAAACAATGATCTGCATGCTTAAGCAGGAATCATACTGATTCCGTAGCATACGCAGAACATTAATCAACATTCCGCTTCGCTCCATGTTGATTAATGCCGTCGTGCCACTAACAGATACTCGCAACAATATCGAAGCGGAATGTCGTTTAACATATACGTCCACGGGAACTCGCAAATTAGCACCCGTTGACTTTGATTTGCTCGTCTCTTATCATCTCACTTATCGCTGTGGGATTGTGAACAAAACCATGCTCATCGTGTGATGACGTGGCACGACGGCATTAGCTGCAATATTAGATAATGACAGGAGGAAAAGATGAGATACAAAATTCTATTTTTCTTATTTCTTAGTTTATTTAACTTCTTATATCCAGAAATTGAGTTCGAATTTGTATTTGATATAGAATATGATTATGACCAATTAGACTTGAATAACGTATATCTGAGAGATATTGATGGAGATTCATATGATGATATTTTAGTCATTTTAAAAGGTAAACAGAACTATCAGGATGACGGTTTGATTCTAATTTATAACCAAGAAGGTGAAGAGATTTATGAAATCAATATTAATTCCAGTGAATTGGATAAATTTATAACTGCACAGATATTCAGTGTATTAGATCAGAAGTATTTGGTTGAAATTTTTCAAAGAATAGAGGGTACACCTTACGATGGTACTAAATTTATGGATATAGAAATCTATGATTTTCCAGAGCAGAATTTAATCGATTCACTTTCAATTGAGATAGGAGAGCTGACACCTTATGGAACACATTCTGAAGGTTATGATTTTAGTATTTCTGATATTAAATGTTTAGAATATTGTGGTCAATATTCAATATTCATTGGGTTAAACAAAAAATATTATATTGAAGGTGGTTCGTTTCATACATATTGTTATAGAACATATCTATATAAATTTATTTTCGAGAACAATTCAATTCAAAATACAAATATTGTATCGAATTGTGGTGATGAAATGTTTTTTTTAGAGAATCCTCAAAAAATTATAACAGTTGGAGATTCATTATATGAACAATACTCCCAAAGTGGACAACATTTTTCTTATGATAAATTCAAACATGTTTATCTAATTGAATTATCTGGCCAAAATCTATCTGAAGCAGTTATCTTTGAACAATTTGGTCAAGGTTCGGTTGATGGTGATGAGTATGGAACAACAACAGATTATTCACATTATCCGACAATCTTACTATTACTGAACGAAAATAGCCTGTTTCAACAAAGTATTCAAACGTATTTTCACGAAATTGACAACGATTACATATTAGATCAATTCACAGCATATGATACTCAGAACTTTTCAGTATTATGGGAAACAAATGAAACAGAATTAGCAGATTTCATTTTTCATCATTCAACATTAGTGAATGTGAACTCGGAAAATCACTATGTTATTAGTTTCGGGAGGAAAATACCTCCACTAACATATGCTTTTGAAATTCGTAACATTCTAAATGGAGATGCTATTTATTCTCAGGAAACTAATTTTTTGCCAGAAATTTTATTGACTTCAGATAACCTGAATACATTTCTCTTCAAAGATATCTATGATTTTGGATTGGAAGTTTATCAACTTGAAGACTCATTAACAGTTAGTACAGAAGAGGGTGTTATTACTGATTACAATAATGCTATTATCAATTTTCCAAATCCATTCAATCCCTTTACAACAATAGAATTCTCAATTCAAAATGATTCTAATGTTGAACTTTCAATCTTCAATATCAAAGGTCAAAAAATAAATACTATAGCTAACAATGAATTTACACAAGGGTCACATTCAGTAATCTGGAATGGTGATGATGAATCAGAAAGAGTTGTAGGTTCAGGAGTTTATTTATATAAATTGAAAGTTAATGGTAAAACCGAAGCAGTGAAAAAGTGTTTGTTATTGAAATAAAAATTGCAGCTAACAAGCGTGTCGTCGGTTTGGTCTCGCAGTGGTCTTTGCCTGAACCTACTGGTTCAGGTTTTGGGTTGTTTGTTTTGGGCGTGATCGTTCCGATCCCGCCGCACACGCAAAACATTAGCAGTAGCTAAGTAAGCTGGAGGAAACAATGAAACGACTTCTATTTTTTGTAGTAATATTTCTTCTTTCAATAACTAATCTAAGAGCAGTTTATCATAAAATCGCAAATTATCATACTGAAGGTGGAGCCTCGAGAATTGAAGTTATCAATGAAATTGCATATATTACAAAAGGTTCTGAAGGATTAGAAATAGTTGATGTAAGTGATCCTGGAACTCCAGTTTTCATTTCAAATTATAATCCTGTTTGTTCTGTTGAAGATATAACCATTATTGATGATTTAGTATATATAGCAAGTATGGATAGTTTGATTGAGATTGTTAATATAGAAGATCCGTTTGATCCGCAATTTCTTAATAGGTTCAATATTAACGGTAGAACGTATAATAAAGTAGAAATTGTTGATAATAAAGCATACATTTCAGAAAGTATTGATGGATTTGAAATATTTGATGTGACAGATTACGTAAATCCTATACTTCTCGGAAATTATAATACTGAAGGTTCCGTCAGTTGCATAAAAGTAATTGATGATATTGCTTATATCGCAGATATAGATGATGGATTTAAAATATTCAATGTTATTGATCCTACTAATCCAATTTTAATTGGAAGTTTAGATACACCCAGTTGGGTATTAGATATTGAAATCAGAAATAATATAGCTTATGTTGCTTGTTCAACAGCCGGATTTTATATCATTGATATCAACGACCCAACTAATCCTTTTTTAATTTCAATTTATGATACATCAGATAAAGCATGCTTAGTTGAATTGATTAACGAGAAAGCTTATATAGCTGATAGAAGAGGATTGCAAGTAGTAAATATTGAGGATCCAGAGAATCCTTTTTTTGTTTCGAATTATGAAACTTTTGGTTTAAATTCCGATCTTTCGATAATTGATGATATTGCTTATTTAGCAGATGGTTATGATGGTGGTCTTCAAATCATTGATATTTCCATTGTCGAAAATACTGAATTAATTGGAAACTATAAAACAGAACACTACTGTAATAGAGTAAGCCTTATAGATGATGTATCCTTTTTAAGTATAGAAATGACAGGCTTACAGATTGTTGATTTTGAAGATCTCGGAAATCCTGAATTGCTTTCAACTTTTGGACCAAGTTACTTTCCCTTTTCAATTTTAATTGAAAATGATATTGGCTTTTTCTTAGATCCACAATATTTATACAATCTAAATTTGGAGAACTTCAATGATCCTTTATTGATAGGATCTTGTTCAATTCCAGGATATGCTATGGATCTATCTATTGATGATAATTATGTTTATGTTGCAACTGATTATGAAGGGCTTCAAATCATAGATAATGATTCATTAGAAAATCCTGAAATAATTGGCAACTTTGATATTTTTGATTGGGGAAGATGTGTTGTGAAAATTAATGATGTAGTTTTATTTATTGATTTAGATGCAGGATTAAATGTTATTGATGTAAGCGATCCAATGAATCCTTTTCTGGTTAACACCTTTACAACCGAAAATACGATGTGTTCTATATCTTTAAATAATGATATAGCATACTTGGCAAATGGCTATGGTGGATTGAAAATTTTAAATGTTTCAGATGTAGAAAATATTTTTCTCGAAAATTCAATATTACCTCATTCTGATTCTTTTATTTACATAGCCCCATTTATTATAGAAAATCAATTAATTATCATAGATGATAGTTGGAATGAGATATTGGTTTACGATATTACTAATCCCATAAATCCTATTTTCCAAAATTCATATCGCTGGAATATGAATATGCGGGATTTTGATGTTAGCAATGAATTTATTGCAACTGCAAATGCTGGATATGGAGTTTCAATTTTAGATTTAGATATACTAAGTACAAGTGTTTGGGACGAAGAACTACCACAACAGTTAGAGACATCATTGTATAATTACCCAAACCCATTCAATCCATCAACAACTATCTCATTCTCAATTAAAGAAAATAGCAATGTAGAATTATCAATTTACAACATCAAGGGTCAGAAGATAATATCACAATTAAACGATCAAATAACCGCAGGAGAGCATTCAGTTATTTGGAATGGTGAAGATGCTTCAGGGAAAAAAGTGAGTTCCGGATTGTATTTTTACAAGCTTAAAATTAACAATGAAACTGAATTAGTTAAGAAATGTATATTGTTGAAATAGAAAATACCGCTAACAAACATATCCGCTCTATTCAGCGCGGCATATGGCAACCATTAGCGGCTATTTAAAGAATTGGAGAAAAAAATGAAAACACTATTAGTTTTATTCGTATTTCTCATTTCACTTAATTATATTGTAGCACAAACAATACCTGATACATTATGGACAAAAACCTATGGTGGTAGCAGTGATGATGAAGCGCGTTCAATTCAACAAACTACTGACGGAGGTTACATAATAGTTGGATCAACAAAATCTTTCGGAGCGTTAGATGATGATTTCTGGCTAATAAAAACGGATGATAACGGCAACATTATCTGGAATCAATTTTATGGAGGTTTAGATTCAGATGAAGCACACTCGATTCAACAGACAATTGATGGTGGTTATATTATAACAGGAGGCACATATTCATTTGGATCTGGAAGTAGTGATTTTTGGTTATTAAAAACAGATCAAAATGGCAATGTTGAATTGGATGAAACATATGGAGGAACCGGTGTTGATGTTGCTTTATCAGTTCAGCAAACAACAGATGGAGGATATATAATTGCGGGATATACATATTCTGGTGATTATGATTTCGGGTTGATAAAAACAGATCCGAATGGAAATGAAATTTGGAATTACACATATGGGGGCTCTGATGATGAATTCGCTCATTCAGTCAAACAAACAACTGATGGTGGTTATATAATTATTGGATTAACAAAAGATGTTTATGCGGAATCTGATATTTGGTTGGTGAAAACTGATAGTGAAGGTTATGAAGAATGGAATCAATCCTTTGGAGGAAATGAAAATGATGAAGCTATGTCAATTTTGCAAACAGCTGAAGGAGGATACATAATTGCGGGAAAAACTAATTCTTTTGGATCTGGATTTGTGAATTATTATATGTGGTTAATAAAAACAGATGAGAATGGAAATGAATTGTGGAATCAAATATATGGGTATAATTTTAATAATGAGGGTTACTCAATTCAACATACCACCGACGGAGGTTATATTATTGCTGGATATACAAGATCAAATGCAGATGACTTCTGGTTAGTAAAGACAGATGAGAATGGAAATGAATTGTGGAATCAATCGTATGGAGGTTCCAATTATGAGAGAGCTTATTCAATTCAACAAACAATTGATAATGGTTATATTGTTGCAGGTGTTACTGATTCATATGGATCAGGTGGAGAGGATTTCTGGATTGTTCGAATTAGTCCTGAAGCAGTTGAAAGTGATAATGAAATGCAAATATTAAAATTCAATTTATCCAATTACCCTAACCCATTCAATCCATCAACTACAATATCTTTCTCAACTCCTGAAGAAGGAATAGTTGAGCTTAGCGTTTGCAATATCAAAGGACAGAAAATAAAATCACTTATAAGCAACCAAATAACTGTAGGAGAGCATTCAATTGATTGGAATGGAAAAGATGATTCAGGGAAGAAAGTAAGCTCAGGTGTTTATTTGTATAAATTAAATGTAAATGGTAAAACTGAAGAAGTCAAGAAATGTTTGCTGTTGAAATAATAGATGCCACTAACAAGCGTGTCAGTTAATTATCACAGCACACGCGAAACATTAGTCGCATTAATTTTGGTTATTGTATAGTAATAACATGAAGACTTAAAGATAATTATTTAATAACTTTCATTAATTTGTTTTTTTACTTTTTATTCGATATTATCCTGAATACTAAATAATTCTGCTACTCCATCCAAAGTTTAAAAGCGGTAACTTTACGCTTACTTACGATCACATCGGAGTGTTCAGGGTCCAAGGTTAATATTAACCTACTTGAAAAGAAAGATTCTATTTTTCTAATCGAGGCAGCAGCTACAATCATCTGACGGCTGATTCTAAAAAAATCCTCCGGATTCAAGCCATTTTCAATATCGTCCAAACTCTGATCTAAAACATAATTATTACCCTTTAGCGTTTGCAGTTTTATAAGTTGATTATCTATGTAAAAGAGTGAAATTTTATCTACCGAGATAGGATGAAGCACAGAGCCAACTTTTACCAGAAAACGCGATTTATAGTGTTGCTGTCTATTTTGTAGACTATTTAGAATATCCATCATTTTTTTATTATCATTTTCACCTTTTAGCAACTCCACCTTGGCAAAACTCTTTTGCAAGCGTGATTCACTTATTGGCTTCAGCAGATAATCTATACTGTTTACTTCGAAAGCTTCCAAAGCGTACTCATCGTAAGCTGTGGTGAAGATAATCGGTTTTTCAATTTTCACTTTTTGAAAAATGTTAAAACTCAATCCATCTGCTAAATGAATATCCATAAAGACTAAATCATACTCGTTATTTTGACCAAACCATTCCACCGCTCGTTTAACAGAATCAAGCACAATCAATATTTCAGCTGCGGGTTGTAAATTTATGATCAGTTTCTCTAACCTTTCTGCTGCCGGTATTTCATCTTCTATTATTATTATTTTCATTGGTTAGTCGATCTCCTTTATAATAGGAACCATAACCCTAAAGCTATTTTCACTAGTTTCAACTTTCAGCTCTATTTCCGTGAAATAGGAAAAACGTTGACGTAGATTATTCAATCCGATCCTGGGTGAATCAATCTCATCTAATTTTGGTTGGTAGTTATTTTCTACAACAATATAGTCGGCATCATTAAAGACCTTTATTCTCAGAGGTTTATCGTTTGATACAACATTGTGCTTCACGCAATTTTCTATGAGCATCTGGATACTTGCCGGCACAACCAGGTTATAATTGATTTCTTGATCTAAATTAAACTCAACCACCAGATTTTTTTTGAAACGATGTGATAAAAGAAAAAGATATGATTCTACAAAACGGATTTCTTCTTTAACTTGAATCAGATCCTTATTCTTAATCTTAAGAATAAAACGATATACTTTGGAAAGTTCCTGCACAAAATCCTGTGCTGATGATTTAGACTCCTCAATAAGAGAAATTAAAGTACTTAGGCTGTTAAAGAGGAAGTGAGGATCAATCTGCTGTTTAAGCGAAATCAGTTCCGCCGTCAGGTTCTCTTTCTGCAGGGCAACCAACTTAAGCCTACTGTGCTCTAGCTCCAGAAGTTGTGACCTGTAATTCTTAATCATATAATATACTAAAGAAATAGCAATAGCGTTAAGTCCCAGTGATATGGGAGATATGAATAATTTTAACCGGAAAAAATGATCTAACATACCCAGGCTCATGATAAAGGTGTTTATGGAGAACCCCAGAAACAGAACGATTTTCGTACCCCTATCAAGATCATGATTACTACGAAGAGCAGTATAAACCTGTATTGTGAGTAGAATATAAAGAGAACCAGCGAGAAGTTTAATCCATTCAAAATTGTTATCAAAGAGAATAGCTGATCCAACTAAAATCATGATAATTAAGCTTAATATTATATTCAAATACTTTTTCTTTATGCGGAAAAAAGAGTTGGTAAAAGTTATAAACAGAACATAAAATAGTAGGATAAATCCAAAAACCGAAATCCTCCTTCCTATAGATGGATCGTTCAGATAAACAGAAAAGGGAGATATCCTCAGATGGAAAATTCCAGCAGCCGAGAGCATAAATCCAAATATAATGAGAGAGAAATCCTTTTTATGCAACATGAAAAAGATCATGATAGAAAGAAAACCGATTATCATTAAATTGGTGGAACTGTAGAAATCAATCTGATCTTTAACAAGTTTATTTTTGTTATATTTTAGAGCCAGTTCTCGAATCTCCTGCTGATTTCCAATTGCCAGTTCATCTATCATAAACCCAAAATGCATGGAGCTTCGCTCGAAGTAAACATAGATAACACTAACATTATCTTCAATTTCGAAAATATAAGGATGAGATCTGTAACTTTTTGCATATAAGGTATTATAATCTCCAGAGAAAGGGTGAAAGACTTCATTATTGTAGATAACCCTGTAGGCAAATCTGGAAGATGGAGTTAAGAGATATTTACCTGCAACATCATCGATATCGAATTCGACCTTCAACCAGTTAATTTCGCGTCTGTTAATAACATCTACCGATTTCCAACCGAAATCAGCGTTAGCATGCTGATCAAAATTAGCCGGCTTGATATCTGGGTTATATGCAACACTAATCTTAGTCGGTTTAATTATGGAATCGTACTCCTTACACCCCACCAGCATAAGTATTACAAAAATCAATATCACTAATTTCTTCATATTTTCTCCGGATTTTGGATTGGGTTAATTATGGCTAGCAAACATCCTAGCTAAATTACATCTTCTTTCCAACCAACCCACTTTTGCAAACCGTTTGCAAAATGTCAATCCAGTAATATTATAATATAAAAAATCAGATAATGCAGAACGGGTGAGGAGGGGGTGTCACTGCAAAATCTGATTATATCATTATGCGTTTTCTAATCTAGCTCCAGCTCTTTTCTATTCTTCAAGGCCTCGGCAAAGGAGATGTGTTGCTTGAATCTACTTAGTTTCAGCTTTCCACCTAAACTATCTACCAATGAGTAGATTACGGGCAATACGAACAGAGTTAGTACCGTGGCAAAAGCCAAACCGAATGCGATCGCTACAGCCATGGGTTTCCAGGATTCTGAAGCTGAAGAGGTAGAGAGTATCATCGGTAGAAAACCGGCGATAGTTGTTGTGGTTGTCATCAGGATAGGACGCAGACGAATAGAACCAGCTTCGATGAGAGAGTTCCAACGATCCATCCCCTCTTCCCTGATTTTGTTCACAAAATCCACCAAAACAAGTGAGTCGTTAACAACAATTCCAGTTAGAGCCACAAAAGCTATCATCGTCATAAGTGAAACAGGCAGTCCTGTAATCCACAAGCCAAACAGCACACCGATAATTCCAAAAGGAATAGCAGTCATCACAATAACCGGTTGAATGTAAGATTTGAACTGAGTTCCTAAAATTGCATAAACAAGCAGAAGGGCAATTAAGAATGAGATACCTAAAGAACTATAAGTTTTTTCCTGCTGCTCAGCTGCTCCACCATATTCTATCTGGTATCCGGCATATTTCTCAGAGATATTATCTAGTAATCCCGGTTCTTTTGATGTACCTTTCAGCATTGCATTCACTTCATTGGAACTTAGTTCATATTGTTTTCCATCAATTGTATAAGATTCAGTAGAACCAGTGATCATAAAGTAACGATCACTATCATAATGTTCAATTTGTGAAAAACCATTGGTTATCTCAATATCACAGATCTCATACAGTGGAATAGCTGCCCCTGAATTTGATACAAGTTTCAGGTATTTTAAATCTTCCAATTGTTCCACCTGGCTATCGTAAGCTTTTAAGGTAATATCTATCTCATCACTACCACTTCCACGATAAGTAGAAATTGTAGTTCCATAAGCTGCTGTACGGATAAGTGATGCTACATCACTTTCAGAAAATCCGTAGAATTTCAGTGCATCATAGTTTGGGATAATTTGAACTTCTTTATCTGTTTCAACTAATGAACTTTCGATATCTGTCAAACCAGCGATATTCTCTAAAATTGTAAGAACATCTGAATTGATATTCTTGAGAACATCCATATCACTACCCAGTATTCTCAATTCAAGATCCTCACCTGTTGGAGGACCGCCACGACCTAAAGTAAAACTATATGAAGTGATTTCTATTTGTTTATCAATAAATTCACGAATAGAATTTTTTATCTCTGTGTCGCTAAAAGTCATATCATCAACTTCGATAAAGTCTATCTTCACTTCGGCATAATTAGATTGGGTTTGAGTTTGATGATTTTCTTGCAACTGACCAACGTTTGTAACGATAGATTCGACATCACTTTTCTGTTCCATATTCAAAATGAAATTTTCTATCTTCGCAGTAACTTCATTGGTTTTTTCCAATTTTGCACCGTTTTCCAGTTTCAAATTCAGAGTAATATTCTGGCTAGCACTCTTGGGAAAAAATTCCATTCTAATCAATCCTGTAGCTACCAACGCTAAGGAAGAGATCAACAATACAACAACACCTAGCATCACAAATCTTCGATGTGATAAAGCCCATTTAATAGCTATCTGATATTTACTAATCAAATACTTAGTAAGTTTATTGGCACCCTTTTTCTCTTTAGGCTTGGTATGTGGATTTTTTCCGGAAAACTCTACCACATGAGAAGGCAAAACCAACAAGCATTCGATAAGAGAAGCTGTAAGTGCGATAGTAACAACAACAGGGAAAAGAGCTAAGAATTTCCCCATATGACCTTCCATTAGAAGCATAGGAATAAAGGCGCATACAGTGGTAAGAACTGCCGCAATTACGGGCCACATAATCTGTTTAATGCCAGCGATGGTAGCATCGTGTACACTAAATCCCTGTTCGATCTTCCGCTGGATATTTTCCAATACAATAATCGCATCATCCACAATCATCCCTAAAACCAGGATCAAGGCGAATAAGCTTAAATTATTTATCGTGATCCCCATTAGGCTCATAACGATGAATGTAAGCAGGAAACTAAAAGGTAGACCCCAGGCTGCAAAGAGTGCATTTTTCCAACCTATAAACATCCATAATACGATGAATACCAAAATAATACCCATAATGGCATTGGAACCTAAAGTGTTCAGACTGTTTTCCACATCTACAGACCCATCATTTCTTATACCGATCTGGATATCTGGAACTTCCTCACCAAATTCTTTGATTAAATCTTCCAGATCATCAACAACCGTTATGATGTTACCTTCCTCTTTCTTATAAATAGTTAAGGTAACGCTTGTATTCATATCCAGCTTACTGATCGTTTCACTCTCTTCTAAAGTATCTTTTACAGTAGCCACATCACTGATCAAAATATTGGAGCCATTGGTATTCACTTTTAAGACAGTATTTTCAATCTCATCAACTGAGTTGTATTCGCCCATACTACGCAAAGTAAGCTCTTCATTATCATAATATACACTTCCACCAGGAACGTTATTGTTTCTACTTGCTACAGCACTTTGCATTGCTGTAAAACTAATACCATAGCTCTCCATTTTCTGGGTATCAGCATCAATCACAATTTCACGTTCACGGGTTCCAGAGATTCCCACTTTAGAAACATTTTCAACTTGCAGAATCTTAGTTTCCAAATTCTCAGCAATTTCTCTTAAGCCATTTTCGGAATAATTTCCGGAAAAGACAATACTGCAAATGGAGCTCATCTCTTTAGTATTAATTCTTGTAACCTCGATATCAGAAGCATCTTCCGGCAAGTCTGTAATTTTGTTCATTTCACGATTAATTACATCTTCGGTATCATCCAGATCGGCATTTTCATCCATGTCTATGCTAACCACAGCTCTACCTTCAGAGGCTGTAGATTCCATAGAATCCACATCATCCAGATCAGCTAATTCTTCTTCAATTTTATCAATGATTTCGGTTTCTATATCTGCTGGGGATACACCGGGATAACTTACCGAGATCACGAATTTTCCCATATCCATTTCCGGTGTCTCTTCTTTGGGTATATTTACTATTGTGTAAATTCCCATCACAAATACAATTACCATAATTATATTGATCAGAACCGGATTCTTTACGCTAAAATTTGCAATAGACATATTATTCTCCTGGCAATGCTACATCGTTTTGTGAAGCAGTGCTTTTTGTTGAAACCAGGCTACCCTCTTTCACCTGATCCATACCTTGGATTATCACGTCATCACCAAACTGTAATCCACTTTGCACTATGCAGGTTTCAGATACTTCTGTAAGAATATCGATCTCTCGCTTGTGAACTAAGTTTTCGGAATCAACTACATATACAACCTTAATACCGTAATAATCTACCACAGAAGATGGATTTACAGTAATCACATCCTCATAATTATTAACCGCGATTTTACCGTTTACCAATTGACCAGAGAGAAGATTTATCTCGTTTTCAGCTTCAATTTCGATCGGGTAATTAAAGTTATCACTACCAGGTTTTAGACCTATTCCTGTAATAACACCCTGGAAAGTTTTATCGGAAAGTGTTGTTGTAAGTTCTACAATACTATTTTTGGTTAGTTTCTGGATAAGAGAAGGACCAGCACCTGTGCGGATCACTACTCTGGAATCATCCACAATATTAGCGATCTCTGTACCCATTGCTATATAATCTCCCAATTTAATTGGAAGTGTAGCGATTTTGCCTGATACAGGAGCTGTGAAGAGAGAATTACTAAGTTGTCGTTCAGCTAATTTCTCATTCGCTTTAGCTCCATCATAAGCTGCTTTTGCAGTTTCGTATGAGCTTTTTGCTAAAATATATTCCACTTCTGAAATAGATTCTGTTTCATATAATTCTTCATTGATCTGGTATTTGATCTTTTCTGACTCATAATTTGCTTTAGCTGCTAAAGTAGAAGCTTTGGCTTGAGTAAGCTGAAGTTCAATATCTTCGTTATCAATTTTAGCGATCTCTTCACCAACCTCTACATAATCACCCAGATTTTTGGAAACTGATACGATTCTTCCACTCACTTCTGCGATGATAGAGATATCTGTGACACCCTCAATCATTCCTGAAATACTCGCATATTCTACTACATCAGCAGGTTCGATTGTTTTTGTTACTACCGAGATCTCACTGGTTTTGTTTGCTGTTGGTCTTTCACCTTTATCAGATTTTCCGTCAACATCACTTCTTCCTTCAGCATCTGTTCTTGCTTCGACATCACTTCTCCCATTAGTATCAGTTTTTCCGTTCCCGGTCTGGTTACTCTCTGCTTTAGCCCCACAGGCAGAAAGAGTGAAAGCTAAGATTAAGGTCAAAGCTATGGTCAAGGTTGAGTTTTTAGTAAAAGTTTTCATTATTTGGCTCCTTTAAAAATTATTGAATTAAGGTTTGAATAATCCACTTCACAGAGTAGTTTATTCAGATTAGATTTATCTCTAAGATAATCGTATATTGAGCTATAGTACTGGCTTTCTGTATTAGAAAGCGAGATTGATGAATTCAAGTAATCGGTACTGGATAATTCTCCCAGTTTGAATTCTGTAGTTGACTGGTTATAAATAGATGTAGCATAGCTTAAAGAGATTTGTGCTGAAACCAGGTTTTTGGCTGAAGTAATAAGCTCTAACCAGGCAGTTTCGCTTTGCAATTGTGTACTGTTCTTGCTGTCTTCCAAATTGTTTTGTGAAGTAAGATAATCATATTTTTTAGAACTATAGTTTAACCCTTGATCAACCAATGGGAAAATAGGAACACTTATACTCAATCCAATAGATTGGGAATCTTCAAAGTCATCTGTCGTTGCATTATCAATCCAGCTTTGTGATGCTGTAAGATCTACAGTAGGCAAGAATGAAGTTTGTGCTAAGCGCAAATATGATTTTGCAGTTTCCACACTGTTTTCACTATTTTTTAAAGTCAGGTTCTGTCCCATCACTGTATCGGATAGTTTTTCATTAATTGCTTCGATTTCAGGAATACTGTATTTAGATAATTCTTCAGCTTCGTCGATAGAGCTGTTAACTGAGATCTCTTCCGGAATCTGATCTTCACTATTCAAGTAGTTATTGAAATCTTTTAAACTAGTTTTGTACTGTTTATCAGCAGAAAAGTATGATACATCACTTTGAGATTTTTCTAATTGGAATTGCATAAAATCTGAACTTGAGATTGCACCTAGTTTATGCTTTATATCAGCTGTTTGTAATTGTATGGTAGCTCTTTCTAAACTCGTCTCAGAAACATCTAAGAGTGCTGCTGCTTCTAAAACTGAGAAATATTTGCTTTCTACATCAGCCAGTAAATTTACTTTAGCACTAGTGAGATTATTCTCTGCAGTATCTTCCTGAGTGTTGGCTATTTTCATTCCATAAAGAATAGTTCCACCCTGAAAAATTGGCTGACGAAGATCTAAAGAGTAATTGGTATTCTCAAAATCAAAATCATCTCCATTGTAATTTCCACTCGCTGTTACAGATGGCAAGATTGCGCTGTACGCCTGGTATTTTGATGCTGTAGCACTTTTCAAATCATTATCACTATTTTGATAGTCAAAATTCTTTTTTAATCCCATCTCCTGAGCTTGCTCAAGATTGATCGCACTGAGTAAGCCGGTAATCAGTACCATAATCAACAAAAATATTTTCTTCATTTTCACTCCTCACTAAATTAATTTCACTTACGAAAATAACATATCCTAAGAAGTGCATTTTGGGTAGCGATTAAGTATGAGCGGGAGAATTTTCGGGTTGAGTGAGTGTAAATGCCATTGGATGAATTAAAAGATTAGTTTTGGGTTGTACTTGACATTGATATTTTAAAAGAAAAATTTGTTAAATACAATAACATGATTTAAGTGTTGATGTAATAGTTAGTGAAGTTCTTACATTGTTCTTTTCTATGAATTATTGAAAAGTGAAACTAATTACATTCGAAATTGTCAGTAATAAAATAGTTTATAGTTTTCTTAGAATTTTTGCGATTGATGCGACTAACAAACAGCTCCACAGCCAAGCAAGAAGAAAAGCAAGGAGAGCGTGGCAGCTGCTAAACATTAATCAACATTCCGCTTCGCTCCATGTTGATTAATGCCGTCGTGCCACTAACAGATACTCGCAACAATATCGAAGCGGAATGTCGTTTAACATATACGTCCACGGGAACTCGCAAATTAGCACCCGTTGACTTTGATTTGCTCGTCTCTTATCATCTCACTTATCGCTGTGGGATTGTGAACAAAACCATGCTTATCGTGTGATGACGTGGCACGACGGCATTACAAGCAATAAAATAGGAGGAAAAGATGAAAATATTATTAGCAGTCTTCTCAATAATATTCTTTATGAATATCTTAAGTGCAGATGTTTGCTGGGATAATGGTGTTCCACTTTATGAAGGTAATTTTATTTATAGTACACATTCAACTAAAACAGATGCAAACAATCTTTT
>Ga0307991_1001713_pt1 | contig 15202 bp, 15 predicted proteins | sample EllFjometagen131_FD_203146 | JGI IMG/M metagenome (GOLD analysis project Ga0307991, IMG submission 203146) | Marine microbial communities from Ellis Fjord, Antarctic Ocean - #131 | ecosystem: Environmental > Aquatic > Marine > Unclassified | place: Southern Ocean | collected 2014-10-08
AAGATATACCTGGAATATCAGAATCATAGATGCAGCGGTTACAAATCTTCTTTGAAAATGCAGAATTTAAATCCATAAATGATATGCGTTATGAGAGTAATTAAATTTAAACCCCTTTTTTATATGCAGATTTAGCGAAATAAGGTTATGGGATTCCAAACCTGTTGTAATTATATTTGTTTTCCCATTATAATAATTTAAGATCGCACTAAAAAGTTCTGACCCAATATTCATCCCCCTATATTTAGGATCTAAAACTAAGAATCTTAATCCTGCAACTTTTATTTTAGAAAAACTTGTATATTCTTTAACTACATTACTAATAAATGCTCCAATTGGTTTGCCTTCTTTACGACAGATAAGTACATCGTTTTTATTTTCAATAGAAGTTTTTATTAAAGAGCCATAAAGCTGATCTATAGTTTTCTTATCAAATTTTTTATCTAAATAGAAACGACCTCCTTTGTAATAATTTTTTGAAGAAATATTAACAATCTGCTCAATTTCTTTTGGTAAAATATTGCCAAATTCGTAGTTTCTTGTAATATTATGGACATTTTCAGATAATACAAATCCATCTAACCAATTTAATATAAATGCAAAACCCAACTTTTGTACAAATAAGTTAGCAATAATGTTCAAACTGGGAATATCTGCAAACACAAATGTTGTATTATTTGATTTTAAGTAGTTATAAATTTTGGGCTTTATTTCTTTTACTATTAAATCTATTTCTTTTATTTCTAAATTACAATCAATAAAGCAATTACAGATCTTTTCGCAATTGAATTTGAAATGATTCGTATCCCATTCAAGCTTATGAAACTGAAAGTATAGTTGTGTAATCCCATTCTTAACAATAATGAATGTTTCATTATGTTCCTCATCAACTTTTGCTTTCGTATAAAGGAGGTTTGTTTTTTGAAATTGATCAACATTAGGCCACATCGAATAAGGTTCATTTTTAGAGTAGCCGATTAATTGTTTAAGCATAAATGTATTATTTTTCAAATCAAGGAGTTTAAAAAACGAAGTAGAATACCATTATTGAATTTAGAACTGGTCTTTTAGCCAATTAGCAGTTTTTAATATACCTTCTTCTAAGTCAACTTTTGCTTTAAATCCAAGAATCTCACGTGCTTTATCTACACTTGGTACCCGTATAGCAATATCTGCTGATAAAGGAGCTTCGTGTATAATTTTAGATTCAGATTTCATAACTCTACATACTGTTTGTGCCAAACCAAGGATTGTTATTACGGCTCGTGCATTTCCAATATTAAAGCTTTGTCCAATTGCTTTAGGGTCTTCAACACAACTGATTAAGCATTCAACAAAATCGTCAATGTAGCACCATGCACGTATTTGATTACCGTCGCCATCAATTTTTATAGTTTCATTTTTTAAAGCCCTTTTAATAAAAATCTGCATAGCACCTTCACCTGTTTGCCCCGGACCATAAACATTAAAAGGGCGAACAGTTACAACAGGCAGTTTATGTTGTCTGTAATATGCATGTGCGAGATGTTCTCCGGCCAATTTTGATACTGCATATGTCCAGCGAGCCTCCCCAGCTGAACCAGCAACTGTTGCATCATTCTCTGTTGATCGAAAAGCCACAGGACCAAACACTTCAGAGGTTGAAAAATCTACAAATCGATCTTTTACACCATTAATTCGTGCGGCTTCTAATGCATTTGCCGTGCCTATCATATTAACCTGCATTGTATGTACTGGATTTATAATTACTGTATCAATACCAGCAATACCAGCAGCATGTATGACTATATGTGCTCCCTTCATTGATTTTGTTAATAAATCAAAATTAAGCACATCTCCTTTTATAATTTTTAAATTTGGATGGTCATTAAATTCGCTTCCAGATAGAGTATCCCTGTAAAAATTATCATAAGCAATAATTTTATTATTTACTATATAGTGCTTAATAAGAGTATTTGCAATGAAGCCAGCTCCACCGGTAATAAAAATAGTTTTGTTCTTCAACATAATCTTAAAATTTATTTATTAAATTAGAAATATATTTTACTTGCTCCTCTGATAGTCTTTCATACAATGGAATCGCTAATCCACATGTCCAAGATTCATAAGCAAATGGAAATTCTTTTTTGTAATCATGTTTATATTTTTCAAAATAGTATTTAGTTGCAGGAATGCACGGAGCTCCATAATTAGTTAATACTCCTGCATCCTTTAAATAATTAATTAGTTTATCTCTTTGCTCGGGTTCATCTAATAAAATATGAAAAGTCTGCCAAGTATGTTTTGCTCCAACAGGTATTTTTGGTAACCTAACAACTGGATTAGCTATTTCAGCAAAATAGACTGAAGCTAATCTATTTCTATATTCAATGTTATTGGGTAATCTCATTAACTGACTATGTGCCAATGCGGCCTGGAAATCAGTCATTCTATAGTTGAATCCAAATGTCACATAATTAACAGGACTTGAATTTGGTTCAAGCCCATGATTCCTCAATGTTTTTATTGCCTTATCAAATTCTGGTATTGAAGTAACTAGTAAGCCACCTTCTCCTGAAGTAATAGTTTTCCGGGGATGGAGTGAAAAAGAACCAAAATGACCAAAGCTACCAGCATATTTGGAATGCCAAGTTGCTCCTAAAGCACATGCTGCATCCTCGATAACTTTCAGATTATACTTATCAGCAAGTTTCATAATAGCAGGCATGTTTGCACAAAGTCCAAATTCATGTACTGGAATAATTGCCTTTGTTCTATCTGTAATCGCTTTTTCAATTTTCAATTCATCAATATTGAAATATCTTGGATGAGTATCAATAAATACACATTTAGCCCCAACTAATTCTACAACATTTGCAGTAGCCACAAAAGATAGTGCAGGAACAATAACCTCATCGCCTTTACCAATACCTAAGGCAATTAATGCTAAATGCAAACTTGCAGTACCACTAGATACAGCACTACAATATTCATTTCCAATCATTTGTGAGATCGCAGTCTCTAATGATTTAACCTCCTTCCCCTGTACCAACATTCCACTTTTTAAAACCCTTATTACTTTTTTAATATCACTATTCTGAATATCAGGTCGCGCTAAGGGTATAATTTCTTTTGGCATTATTGCGTATAATTATTAATTTGCAAAAACGTATAATAGTATCTATTAAATCTCCGATTATTTTCCAGCATAAAAATTCTCCAACATTCAAATAAAAGTTCCCTCAACGAAACAATTATAATTTAATATTCTCTTTTAATAATTCCGAGAATGCCTTAAGGTATAACCGCCCACCCTCTTCTGGGCCTACAACAAATTTATTTATAAGCTTATAAGCATCATTTCTAATATGTTCAATTTCATCATCTTTCCGCATTGCAAATAGAATTGATTCAGTAAGACTTTCAACACTATTGTCATGAAAAAAAATTGCATTTTTTCGATCCTTCCAGGGTGTGTATTCATTATATCGTCCAAAAACTAATATCTGAATTTTTTTATTAAATGAAAATTCCTGACTAACAGCATCAAAAGCGGTTCCCCCAATTCCCAAGTCACAAAAAGGAATATAGTCCATCACATTGTTTTTCGATCCAAGTAAATGTACAATATCAGAAACCGAGTATTCTTCTATTAGTTCTTTCATTTTACAAATTATTTCTTCATCGCCTGAACCAATATAAAATATCTGAACATTCCTGCCTTCTTTCTTCAATTTTGCAGCACTTTCAATAAGTGTGAAAATTGGTAATCCATGGATTTCTAATTTTGTTTTATTGAACCTCCCTAAATAAATAATAATATAAGGTTTAATCTCTCTTTTTACCAAAATCGCCATATCTTTCGGCATTATATCAATATCCTTTTTTATAGTTATCAAAGGTAATTTGATAAAATTTGACGGAAAATTCTCTTTATACTTTTCATTCCATTGTTGAGGACCATAGCAGTCAATAGCTGCGTTAACATGTTTGTGAATAAGCCTATTTAGCCATTTGGGCATCAACCTTATATCACTCCCTCTTGCTGTAACAACAATTTTTTTCTTAAATATCCATTTTGCAGGTAATGCAAATAATACCGAGGTTGTCCATTGACAATGAATAATATCTGCTTTTTTACTGTGCTTTAACACATTGATAATGAAGGAAACTATAAAAAATGGTATTTGAATATATGCTAAAACTCTCTTTTTACGATAAATTGGCTGCATTGGATCAACCAGGCATTCATATTTAACCGGCCAAAAATATCTAAAACGTTTCACTTTTATATTTTTGTCAAATACCTCATTAATGGGTGCCGGATAATAATGTGGAGTAACTACTGTAACATCTGCTCCATTGATTGCATAAGATTTAGCTTCTGTTAAAACAAATACAGCAGAAATATTATTAACTGCCTGAGATGGAAACCCTGGAGTTACAATTAGTATTTTTATATTAGACATACAATCTCTCATTATCTTGTATATCCATCCACATAGCAAACAATAAAGATTGAAAACCAAATAAAAAACTAAATATAAATGCCAAAACAGTTACAGGATTTGCTGGAGTTCCAGAAAATGTTAGTTTTAGAATTTTTATTAAGTAAGGTGTAGAAATAAGTAATAGAAAAAATGCTGTGTGATAGAGGATGAAAAGAGGATGGAAATTACGTAAAAAATACTTCCTCCATAAACGGCGAAAGAAACTTCTGAATAGTAACCATGCAATTCCAGGCATTACTTTACGAATCTTCATTTTTGATTGTTCTCCAACCCGATAAACAGGTTTTATAGGCACTTCCCTAATACTACAACTTGTAATATTCAATTTAACCAACATATCATTTGGCATTCCATAATTACGATAAATTTTATGTATATCAATGGATTTCAAAGCATCCAAAGATATTGCAGTATAACCGGTTTGCGTATCAGATACGCGCCAATAGCCAGAAGCTATTTTTGTCATAATAGAAAGGAGCGAATTTCCAAAATACCTTCCTTTTGGGATTATGTATTTTGCACTTCTGTGAATCAGGCGGTTCCCTTTTACATAATCAACATTTTCATTAATAACGGGTTTGCATATACTTTCTAATTCATCCGGATCCATTTGTCCGTCTCCTGCCATCACGGCTGTACAGTCGATCCGGTTATCTTTACACCATTTATAGCCCCGGGCAATTCCAGCACCAACACCGCTATTTTTCAGATTATTAATCAATATTAACCTGCCATTTTCCGGTTTATTGTTATATATTTCAGAAGGCATGAAATGTTTGATTTCATCTTTTTCTTGTTGATTTAACCAAATTTCAGCTTCATTATACTTATTTGGCACTATTTTCTTATTACCAATTTCTTTATTGAAGTAATTAGCTTGATCTTCATCAATATGGCTTATTATTATTTCCTGTGTTCTATCTGTTGAGGCATCATTTACAATTATAATCCTATCAACAAAATCTGGCATTGTTTCAATTACTTGCCCTATTTGCTTTTCTTCGTTATAGGCAGGTACTACTACGGCAATGGTTTTATTATTTAGCATAATTAATATTTATTTTTTGATTGGTTGGTTGATTGATTGTTTGGTTATTTACTCTTTAACTTTAACTAATCAGCTTTTAAAACTATTTTCTGTTATCTGTTTTACTTCTGTTTTACTATCAAGAAAGCTGTGTTCTATATATTTTTAATAATAAGAATTCAATAATTTAATTGTTTGATTATTTTTGCAGTAATACCTCCAACCATTGTGTATGAATTAACATCTTTAGTTACTGTACTATTAGGTGCAACAATGGAATGTTGATGAATAGTGACGCCCGGATAAATGATGCAATTACCTCCGATATATACATTATCTTCTATAGTAATTGGAGCAGTTGGTCTATACTTAATGTCTTTATTTTTTAACGGTAAGCCTGCCAGGCATTGTTTAGCACTTGAATGTGTCCAGAGCCCTGTAGATGGTCCAGCTATATGCACATAATTACCAATAGTAATATTATCACTCCAGTCTAAAATATTATAAACTCCTATATAACATTCTTTTCCGATTTTTATTTCTCCTTTACCATTCCCTGTTATCTTCACACCTCCTTCAATATGCGAGTTGTCTCCAATTGTTATGTTATTTATATTAGCATTACTACCAACTATAACATTATATCCCAGTTTAACATTTGTACCTACTTTAACAAAATCTCTTATTTGGACATTCCCTTTAAATATAGCCGTTTTACTGATTTTACAATTATGTCCAATAAAATTATGTTTGCGCAATTTATAATTTCTGAAAGAGTTAAATAAAAAATCTTTAATTACGAATTTGTAATAACCTAATCTCATTTTATTAAATTTAATTTTCTAATAATCCTGTAAAAGATGGTTTTCTTTGAACATGAATAGAATTGGATCAATCGTTTTGAAAATCCCATTTTAAATTGAGCAATTTTAGGAAGTTTATCTCTTTGTACCACACATAAATCATAATATTTATAACTATTTTTAATGGCCCATTCAATGGAATTCCACCATAGCAACTCATTTTGATAAATACTATTAGGAATTTCATTTTTTCTCCCTGCTGCCCAGGCATGTACAATAGAACCTTTAGCAAGTAGTAACAAACCAGAAACAGGAACATTATCAAAATATGCAATAAGGGCTTTCAAATTACCTGTATTGAAATAGGCATCGTATAAATCATAATAAAGATCTTTTGAAAAGCTATTTAAGCCCACTTTATTATCAAGTTCATGTTTTAGATGTATAAAAATATTTAGTTCCTCTTTTGTATTTATTTCATGTACAACAACACCTTTTTTTGTTGCTCTTCTGATATTATGTCTGGTATTCTTTGATACATATTCTTTAAAAATTTGATTAGATGATTTTTGTAATTGAATAATTGGTGTTTCATATACATTAGCCTTTCTATTTATAAAATATTCCTTTTCATTCTCATTAAATGGATTACTCCAATAATGTAACACTTCAAGTAATCCTATTTTATTATATCTAAATGCTTTTTTAATGTTTACTTGCCCTTTTTCCAGCACCCATCCACCATATGGAACCCCCCAATTCATTAATCCTGCATATTTATGATTACTAATTTCATGAATAGGACAGGCGCCAACAATTTGTTTATTCCTATAAATAGCGAAATAGTAAAATGATGAATTAATATATTTTGATATTATTAAATTAAATTGAACATCATGAAAAATTAATCCATTATTATTTTCTAAGAAATCATTAATTCTATTAAAATTTCTTTCTTTCTTGACTTTCATTTATTTACTAAACTCTCTTAAATTTTCAGTAATGAATTTCACTTCTTCATCAGTCAAATCAGCATGTAACGGGAGGGTAATAAATTTATCTGACTCTTTTTCAATAAAATCGCAGTTTTTAGCAAATGGCTTAAATAATGGCTGCATACTAAGAGGTGTGTAATGGCAACCAGTGGCTATCCCTTTTGATTTTAGGTAAATCATTAGTTCATCGCGTTTTTCGGACCGTATGCCAAACATTTGATAAACGTAATTTTCGGGTTCATAAGGAAGCAAAGGTTTAATGCTTTTGATATTTTTAATGCCATTTAAGTACATTCTGATAATATCTGAATGACGTGTATTCATTTGTGGCAATTTTTCTAATTGAGCCAAACCAATAGCAGCCGCAAGATCATTCATATTGTATTTGTAGCCTAATATGCTCACTTCATAAAACCAATGCATGGCATCTCTACTAGCATTAGTATAAGCCTGAGCTGTTTTCCAGTTATCTTTATCAATTCCAACCCAGCGCATGGCTTTCACATCTTTTAGAAGTTCAAGATCGTTTGAACAAATCATGCCGCCATCACCGGTTGTCATTAATTTTTTCTCTTCAAAGCTGTAACAACCTATATCACCCCATAAACCTAAGCGAATTCCATTGTAAAGACTTCCAGGCGTATGGGCACAGTCCTCAATTACTTTCAATTCTCTTTCCCTTGCCCAGGGCATTAGCTTTTCCATAGGGACAGGATGTCCGGCATAATGAACAGGAATACCTCCTACCATGCAATTTGATTCAATATTGGTTAAGACTAATGCGCACGCTGCAATAAATGCATTGTTATTAATTTCAACTGCCTTCAATACTTTCACACCGGTACCTAGATAACAGTTATCATTAATAATTATTGGGTAGTTTACGGTTGGATATATTTACTTTAAAGGTGATTTAGTTAGATCAATATGTGTAATAAATGTACATTGCATCGAAATCACTACGTTATTGCTAATTGTGATCTTATCTCGAAGATCAAAAAAACAGTTTTTACCAATATGGCAATTATTACCTATAAACAGGTTGGAATAATCTTTACAGTTGTGGAATGTAATTCCTGTTTCAATATCACAATCCTTGCCGATTTTAGCACCGTTTTTAATTAAGATGAGTTGAAGAGACCTCTTATCAATCCTTTAGATAAACTGATTAGCCACATCGAATCCGATAAGGTTTTTCTTAAAATAGAATTTTAATAAGTTATAAAGCGCGTAAATCTTTCTAAATTTTCGATACAAACCTAACCCTGTTTTCATTAAGTGGCAGCAGCTAAATCGTTCATATTGTATTTATAGCCCAAAAGGTTTATTTCATAAAACCAATGTAGTGCAATATGCTTTATATTAATCTGTGTTTTTCACAAGATACCCAGCTTTCTGTATCTCGTTAACTACATAGGCGACATCATCTTTTGTCATTTCGAAATAGCTAGGCAAGTTAATTCCTTTACTAAAAATATAATAAGATACTTTGTTATTCAGACAATTCTCATACATAGGAAACATACTAACAGGATAAAATAAAGGTCTCAAGGCAATATGTTTCTCATTCATCTCATCAATTAATTTATTCCTTTTCTCAAGAGATACATTCCAAGATTCTCCAAAAATAACAGTTGGTTGCCAATAAGAATTTTTTGTTTCTTCAGGTTCCGGATTTAACGCAATATCTTCAATATCTTGCAGTAATTCTTTGTACCAGTCAAATATTTGACGTTTTTTTTCAACTATCTCATCTGCTCTTTCGAATTGAGCTAGACCAAGTGCTGCTTGTATGTTAGACATTTTATACTTTAAACCAATTTCATCTACCCAAAAATGAATATGTTTTTTAGGTTTACGTCCTTGCCCTTCTATGATAGATATTTTTTCAACAAGATCTTCCCTTTTACATAAAATAACACCTCCCTCACCTGTAGTAAGCATCTTTGTTCCATGCAATGAAATCACACCCATATCAGCAATTGATCCTGCTTTTCTTCCTTTATACTCAGATCCAACCGCCTCTGCTGCATCTTCTATTACGGGGATATCATATTTCTTAGCAATAACCATTATTTCATCCATATCAGCAAGGTTTCCATATGGATGCACCGCTATTATAGCTTTTGTACTTTTAGTTATAACTTCTTCTATTTTCTTTGGGTCAATACACCAGGAATCTTCAAGTACATCAACAAAAACAGGCGTAGCACCTAACCATGAAATAGGTGATACACTTCCTATCCAAGTCATATCAGGCACAATAACTTCATCATCTTTACCTATTCCTAAAGCCATGAGTAAAATATGTAAAGCGCCATGACAACTTGATGTAGGCCATACATAAGGGACATCAAAATACTCTTTTAACTTATCCCTAAAGCTATTAAGATATCCATAACAATTATCCGCCCACCCATTTGTTATGGCATCATTGACATAATCGATTTCTTTTTGTGTTATAGATGGCTTTGCAAATAGTATTTTTTTCATTATTGTAATTATAGAAATTTGATTATTCAACTAAACCTTATAGCAGTGCCCTTCCCATTAACTATAAGATATTTCTTAAAGCTATTTACTTGAAAGACTACCATACAATTCTTTCACGGTTTCCTCATAAGTCATAAGAGGCTTATAACCAGTATCTTCAACTAATTTAGCTATTGAGAAATCATCCTCGCTTAGTTTTATATCGTTATATGGTAACTTTCCAAATTGCATTTTCTTACCAGAAGGATATAGTTCATACATTTTTTCGACATATTCTTTTAACCTCTTTGGCTGCCCAGATCCAACCCAATATTCACTGCCAGAAATTCCTTTTTGACAGATCAAAAAGTAGCCAACGGCACAGTCTTTTGCCGAAACTACATCAAAAAGCTGCTCTCCGGTAGAAAACGCTAATTCATCGCCATCTATTAACTTTTGTAAGGTTACTTGTAAGAACGAATCTTTATTATCATCTGGAGCCATAACATGAGAATGGAGCACATATATTAAGTCAATTCCTAATTGATAGGATTTTATTTGTAACGCTTTTTTAGCTGCAATTTTTGCAACAGAATATATAACATGTCTATTATATTCTTTATTCTTATGATAGTCTAATTCAAGGTATTTATATGTAAAAGCTTCTTCCATTGTTCCTACTTGGATAAATTTCTCACACCCTATTTCATTGGCAACTTCTAGAGCATTCACTGTCCAAGTAACATTTTTCATCTGAGCCTCTATATCTAAATCAGAAAGTTTACTTTTACCCCCCCAGGCAAGATTAAAGAAGACACATGAGTCCCCTGTATCCCAACTAATTTTTGAAACTTCCTTCTGCAATAGCGAAATTTCATTCATATTAACTTTTAAATATTGAGCACCATTCAGTTTACCTTTTCTTATTGCACTAATATCTTTATAGTCCTTACGACCTAAAGCTAATACCTCAATATTTTTCTGAATCAGATACTCAACAAATACAGAACCTATAAAACCAGTTGCGCCTGTTACTATTGCTTTCTTCATGACTAATCAAGATTTTTAATTAGGTCTTCAAAATTGCTTGACAGTACAAACCCAGTATCATTAACTAAATTATCAATATTAAAAACTCCATTATCCAACTTAGTCTTAGTGCTAGCTGTGTTATCAGCTATCCCTTTTTTTGATTGTTCAAAAAGCTCAAAATACTGACGAAGTGTTTTAGGTTGAGAAGTGCCGATGAAATAGTCGGCCTTGTTTTTCCCTTTTAGCCCAATCAAATAATAGGCTTTAGCTACATCCTTGGTTAGAATTATATCAAACAATTGATTATTATGGGGTGTTTCATAAGTCTTTCCTTCATTTATTTTAGTCAATACAGAACTAATGTATCCGCCATTACTAAACTCAGGATCTAAAGGGACAGACAAACGTGTATGTATATAGTCTATTTTTTCAAGGTATGAAACCATCCTACACATATCACGGGAGGCTAATTTAGATATAGCGTAATTTGTTTGAGAAGAATTATATGGATTATTTTTTGAGGGATCTTTTAAGAAACCTTCCGCGAAGGTTTCCTCAATAGTACCAACATTAACAAACTTGCTACAACCTAACTTTTTAGCTGACAATACAGCATTGGAACAACAAATAGCGTTATTGAATTGATCTTGAAATTCGCCATCTGTCAATTTATTATGTCCTCCCCATGCAAAATTATAAAATACACATGAGTCACCAGGCAACCAACCTATCTTCTTTATTTCCTCATGCAATGAAAGTATATCTTCCATTTTGACACTGAGAAATTTTATATTATCTGAGTCAAATTTTTTGCTAACCTCGATATCGTCTAGTTTTTTTCTGTCCAAGCATAATACATCTATTCTTTCTTTTGACAAATACTTTGCAACAGCCATACCGACTAGTCCTAATGCTCCAGTTATAATAGCTTTTTTCACGGTAAATAATTGTTATATAATAATCCCTTCAAACTTTATATCATCTATTAGAGGATGATTATTATCTCTAATAGATATATCAGTTATTGAAAGGGGTAGTTTGATATCTAATCTTGGATCATTTATGTTTAAAGCACTCTCATTTTCTCCTGAAAAGAATTGAGTTGATAAATAAATGATCTCAGAATTATCTTCTAAGGATTGAAAACCGTGAGCAAATCCTTCAGGTATCAATACCATCTTCATATTTTCGGGACTTAACTCTACAGAATCCCAGTGTAAAAAAGTTGGTGAATTTCTACGGACATCAACAAATATATCCAAAACCCTACCTTTTATACATCTTGGCATTTTCATTTCGGCATAAGGTGGCCTCTGGTAGTGCAAACCTCTTACTGCTCCTTTCTTATAATTCTTTGAGAAGTTCACATTAATTATTTGTTTGCCTAACAACAGCTCTTCCATCTCCTTTTGACAAAAAAAACGAGCAAAGATTCCGCGCGAATCCTCAAAAGGATTGGTTTCTATAACCCAAGTGCCATCAAGCCTTAATGGTGATATTATTAATTTCCCCAAAATATTTATTAAGAATAGTCATCTACATATAACCTTCATCTCCTCTTAGAATATTGTCAAATTACTTACAAAGATTTTAACGAAAAAGGTGTGACGTTAGGTTGCTAAATTCTACCGCAATTCAATTTCCATAGTTTCATATAATCAGCAATTTGCTCTTGGCAAATCGTATTCACATCTTCATTTTTATACCTTTTGTACCAATCAACTGTAAATTTGATAGTTTCCTCAATATTTAAAACAGGATGCCAATTTAATTTCTGCTTTGCTTTATTGATATCCAATTCCAACAATTGTGATTCGTGGGGAGTTTCTGCATTTGAGATATCCTTCCATTCTCCATTTCCATATGCTTCAATTATTCTATTAATAAGTTCACCTACATTTACTGTATTTTCTGCTTCAGGGCCAAAATTCCACGCCTCAGCATATTTGGTTGGATGTTCCATCATTCTGGCGCCTAAAAATAGGTATCCGCCCAGAGGCTCTAAAACATGTTGCCATGGACGCACGGCAAGTGGGTTACGCACATTGATTATTTCTTTATTTTCAATTGCCTTGATGCAATCAGGTACAATCCGGTTTTCTGCCCAGTCACCTCCACCAATAACATTCCCTGCCCTAACAGATGCTATTGATTTTTTGTGTTCTGAATACTTCTTTGGATTGAAAAATGAGTTACGATAAGAAGCAATAATGATTTCTGCTGCTCCTTTACTAGCACTATAGGGGTCAAAACCGCCTAGGCTTTCGTCCTCGCGATAAGGCCAAATCCATTCTTTGTTTTCATAAACCTTATCTGTTGTAATCATCAAGGCTGTTCTTACAGAATCAGTCAAACGAATGCATTCCAATACATTTGCGGTGCCTAAAGTATTGGTTTCAAATGTCTCGATAGGAAATTCATAACTTTCCAATACTAGGGGTTGAGCTGCCAGATGAAAAATAATCTCGGGCTGTTCTAGTAGGAATACCTCTAAAAGCGCCTCCCTATCCCGAATATCCAAACGGATATCTTTTATAGACTTAGATACCTTAGATAAAACAAAATTGTCATTTCGAGATTTTGGGTCGAGAGCTACTCCAACAATATTCGCCCCCAGATGGTGCAGCCATAGGCTGAGCCAAGAGCCTTTGAAACCGGTATGGCCGGTTATTAGAACTTTTTTCCCTGTATAAATACGTAAACCATCCATATTACCAGATTTTCCAAGGTGGATTTTCTTTCCATATTTTATTCAACATCAGGTTATCTCGGTATGTGTCCATAGATTGCCAAAATCCTTTGTGCTGAAAAACCGACAATTCATTATTTCCAACAATAGTATCAATGGGCATTTCTTCTAAATCAATATTTGAGTCGTCAGGAATCACATCAAGAAATTCTTTCTTAAATATAAAATATCCTCCGTTAATTGGTTGTTGACTTTTCACATCTTTCATTTGTTGATTGAATTGATGCACCATATCCCCATTCAATACCAAATCGCCAAACCTACTGGGAGGAAAAACACCTGTTACTGTCCCAATAGTATTCATAGTTTTATGAAACTTAATCAAGTCAGTTATATTTACATTGCTTACGGCATCTCCATAAGTTAACATAAACCGATCTTCAGTTATATATTTGCCGGCAAGCTTGGTACGGTAACCTGTCATAGAATCATCTCCTGTTTCAACTAGCGTCACTTTCCAATCATCTTCTATAGCGCCGTTATGTATTTCAATACTCCCGTTATTTGAAAGATCAACGGTGAAATCAGAGTTGTATTTATAATAATTAATGAAGTAATTACGGATCAGGTCTCCTTTATATCCAAGAGCGAGTATAAATTCTTTAAATCCAAAATGGGCATAATGCTTCATAATATGCCAGAGGATAGGTTTACCTCCTATCTCAACCATGGGCTTGGGCTTGTATTCTGTTTCTTCACGTAGCCGGGTTCCCATTCCACCGCAGAGGATAATGACTTTCATGTTTTGAAGTTTGAATTATGAATGTTGATTTTAAGTATGAAATATTAATGATGAGTCGAAGTGTGAAATATTGTTTGGCTATGCAAAACACTTATCGTTTTATTAATGGATTAATAGATTCCACTATGAGTTCAACAGTTGCAGTAACTGTTAGTTCGGCTGTATTTATCTGTAGGTCGGGCATTAGGGGTGTTTCATATGGTGAATTGATTCCTGTAAACTCTTTTATCTCGCCGGCTCGGGCTTTTTTATATAACCCTTTTCCATCCCGTTGTTCGCATACTTCTAAAGGAGTGCTTAAATAGATATTAAAAAGATTTTCTTTTCCTATTATTGTTTTAGCCATATCGCGTATTGCTCTCGTTGGGCTTATAAAGGCACAAATTGTTATAATCCCGCTGTTTAAAAATAAATTTGCAACCTCAGATATTCTCCTGATATTCTCATTCCGGTCTTCCATTGAGAACCCCAGGTTGTTATTAATCCCTTTACGAACAATATCGCCATCGAGCACCTGTGTCAAATACCCTTTTCCATGAAGTTTGGCGGCTAGGGCAAATGCCAGTGTCGATTTTCCTGAGCCGGATAGTCCGGTGAACCAGATTACGAGGGCGCGTTGGTTTAAGAGGTGCTCTTTTTCTTTGCGGGAGATGGTTTTTTCTATTTGTGGAAATAAATTTTGCATTTAGATTGTATTGTTACATTTTCCACTTGTTATTTAAGAGCTTTCATTTTTTTTGAACGATCAAAAAAAACGAAACAAAAAAAAATCGCCGGCTAACATCCTCGACTACCCGATGAAGAAGTAAGAAGTAAATAGTAAAAAGTATGTAGTAGCAGGATGTTCCAACCTGAAAATAGCAATCTGCGCCAAGTGGGTCCCAGTCTGCGG
>Ga0307991_1001714_pt1 | contig 15194 bp, 17 predicted proteins | sample EllFjometagen131_FD_203146 | JGI IMG/M metagenome (GOLD analysis project Ga0307991, IMG submission 203146) | Marine microbial communities from Ellis Fjord, Antarctic Ocean - #131 | ecosystem: Environmental > Aquatic > Marine > Unclassified | place: Southern Ocean | collected 2014-10-08
AGGACGCCATTTTTTCAGAGAGTAAGAGGTAGCGGTAGCAAAAAAAGAAAAAAAACCTTTCTGGGGGCAGATTTAGAGTTTTTGAGGATATTCGGTAAGGGAAAAGGATTTTTTGGGGAGGGTGCTCCCCCTTCGGGGGGTGGGGGGGATAAAAAAGAAAAAAGAGGGGGGGAAAGATTTACCTTGACCCCACGAAGAATTAAATGCTTCCAGGGGCGTTGTTAGTTGCCTGTTAAAAACCTGTTCGTAAATACTAACTGGGGGAGTTTTGAACGAGTAGAGAAGAGCGCAGCGATGAACGGGAAGAGTGAAAAACGAATACTTCCTGTTATTTATGAATAGGTTTTTAACAGAGGAGAATACGAGCGAGGGGCCCCGATATACCCCGAGCGTCTTCTGTGCTTCGCAACTAACAACCGGCTTCCTCCGGAGAAAAAAATAAAAAAAAATGGTGGAAGAAATAGGAAAAAATCCACTTTGCCCTCCCCAAAAAATCCTTTTCCCTTACCGAATATCCTCAAAAACTCTAAATCTGCCCCCAGAAAGGTTTTTTTTCTTTTTTTGCTACCGCTACCTCTTACTCTCTGAAAAAATGGCGTCCTATGGCAAAACCTACCCGAAAAACTTGACCCCTATCTTAAAACGAGATGATACCCTCTGGGTCGGTGAGAAAACGGAATTTTCCTCAAATTATGCTTTCCCCAGGTAGATTGTTTTAACCCTTTTTCCCTCTCTGATGACCAGGTACTTGTAGAGCCGGTATTTAGGTTCTCCTCTGGAGGTGTGTCCGCAGCGGATTTTCTTCTCTACTACTCTGCCCCTGTGTCCCCGGATAGTAACTGATTCTTTCTGGTTGTATGGGTCCCGCGCTCTTCCTCTTATCCAGCCCATAATATCCCCCTTGTTATTCTCTATAGTTTACCATACATAAAAGAGAAAAACAAATTTACTGATCAGAATTTTCTTTTTTTTGGTTTCTTTTTGGTTCGTTGACTGTGATTGACTTTGTTTCCCTACTGCAGTTCCCCGAGGGAATCAGGATATCTGCTGCCGGCAGAAAATCGATTTACCCAACATACCTGGAGGAGAAATCCAATTTTAAGGGGTGTTCTCGTATGTCTCCCCTGGTTAAAGTGTCTTATATCGCAAGGGTGGAGGGGCTTCCTCTCTCTATTGTGCTGTTTGGGGTGGCTCCCCTTCTCCGGGCTCGGAGAATGTCCTGAAACAGTTTTGAAACTATAATGAAATGCCTACTCCTGGTATGCTAAAACCTTTTTCCGGGCGGTGGAAAAAAAGTTTTTTTGCAGTTCCCCCCCCAGGGAAACCCCTGGAATTTCCTTTTTTTATGTGAGGTTGGAGTGGGTAATGCTTGGTGCTTAATTCTAAATTGCCCGATTCCCCTTGCTCGCCTGGGGGCTCGCTTGCAGCCCTGGGGGGCTGCTTGACCAGGGGGGGGCTTGGCCGCCCCCCCTTTGTAGAATTGACCTGGGGGAAGGTTGCCTCGCTGGGGCTCGGCGGAAAAGGAGACCAGGGGGGAGTGGTATCAGGGAAGCAATCCGCAGGAAGCAGTGCGGAGACGTGGGCTTGCCTGCCTGGGGGCAGGCCGGAACCCCCCACATTCGCAGCCCCCCGGGGGGGGGCTTTGAAAAAGGGGAATTTCCCCTTTGCCTTTTTCCTCTTTTCTTTTCTCGCAGAATGTCGGTTTTAATCCGATTTTCCGTTAGGTTTTTTGTAGGGTGAGAAACTTACTACAGGGCTTCGGGGGGAGTGGGAAGGTGTCTTCTTTATTTCTTGAATACTTTGGCGTGATCCCATTCTTGCTCGAAGAAACTTTGTACTTCCTTTACTGTATCGATATCCCGGATTAAAAAGGATAGTTCAAAGTTTCGCCGGAGAGAGCCGACAGAGAGATTGTGAGAGCCGGCGAGAAGGGTTAAACCGTCAACCAGAATGATTTTCGCGTGGACAACTCTTCTTCCTTCGAGGTAATGAACCTGGATTCCGGCGTCGAGAAAGCATTTCGTTGGGCGTCTGTTGAAGACCCCAATGGATGTTGCATTATATCCGCATTGGAGCATGATTTTTACTTGGACCCCTTTTTGGAATTTCTCCAGGAGAGTAAAAAAAATTCCCTTGGATCCTTCTTGCTGCCATTCTTTTTGTAAGTGCATTTTGAAGGTGGACAGATAAATAAATCGCCGGGCGTTAGAGATAATCTCTATCGCTCGGCGTTCGAATTTCTCATTCTGGACAACTTCAATCATGTTGGTTAAGCATTTTCTTTAGTTTCTCCAGGCCCAGTATTCCGCCGCCGATGAGACCAACGATAACACTTTTCCAGAGCAAGGAGGCAATCTCTCCCTCAGGGGAAAAATTCCCCTTGAGAAAAGTCAGTGCGGCAATCATAACCGCCAAAGACGTTCCCGAAAATCCCTTGAATACTCTTAACATTACTCTACCTATCATTTTTCTTTCTCCTCATATTTTTGCTTATTCCTTTTTTCATCTTCCGTCAGATATTCTGTTTCTTCCTTGTTTAAGGATAACCCGGGGTGGACTGCTTTCCAAATTCTTAACATTCCTGCTCTACTGCTGCAAGGTAACATCATTCTGTTCCCCCTATTGGTATTTTGATTACACAACCGCAAAAACCTCCGTCTCCCTGGGATTTTGAGAATGGGTCTTTCGGGATTATCCCTCCATAAATTCCCAGGGTTATATCTATAATCTTGAAAAATTCTTTGATGTCTTCTTTTTCTTTTAATTTATTTAAGAGGTTGACTTCCAGGCCCAGGCCATATTCGTCAAACTCTGGCAGACCAAATCCTTTAGCGGTTAGCCAACCGTCGCAAAAATCTTTACTCCGGACTCCGGCCATTCCGGTAAAACTTTTGAATCTGAATGAGTAGGCCCACGAACCTTCAATCGAGCACCACTCCGCCGCCGAAAGAGAAGAAGAAAAACTGGTCAGAAACAAAAAAAATAAGATTAGCGTTAGCGCCGCTTTTTTTCTACATTGCCCCAACAACATTATGTATCACCTCCATTAAAACTTTTATTACATAGTCCTTCGTTTCTAGTGGTAATTTTTTAGCTAGGCAAATAAAACAGCCGGGATCATATCCGGATTTCTCTTGGCTTGTCTGTAATTTCGCAACGTTACCAATTCCCCAGTTGTATGCTGCCAGGGTAAAGCAAAGCAAGGAGAAAGTAGAATTTACAATCCAAAGCGTTTTTACTTCTGAAAGGTTTGTTCCCTTAAAGAAGACGTGCTCAATCCAGGAGAAATATTCGCAGCCGGTCCGGATATTTTCCTCGGGGTCAAAAACATTCTTGACCTTGTAATCTTTGCAGACCCCGGGCCCCAACTGCATTAAACCTTTACAATTAGCCGGTGAGACCGCTTTCTCGTCAAAACTACTTTCTGCTTTTATAATTGCCATTATTACAGAGAAGTCAATATTGTACTCTCTACTGTGCTTCCATGCAATCTTTGCTACTTCTGTCTTTTTCATTTTTAGAATTTTCTCCTTCGGGTTTTGGTTGTTCCGTTCATTACCAATGCCGTTGATTAAGTGCCTTTATACCACTTTTCCGTTTCTAATTAAACATTTTTTCCCTCTTGAATATGCTTATGGGGAATTATAAGGGGGCGATAGCCCTCTTATCCTATGAGCGGCACCATGCCCCCCCCTCCTCGACATAATATGACTCTTCTTCTATACCATAAGACCTTGACCTTATAGTTTTTGTGTTTCAAATGGAATTTATTAACAAAAAACAGGGGTTTATTAACAAGTTGTTCACAGGTTATTAACAGGTTATTAACAACCCCCCAATATCTTGTGGTTTTCATTTCTCTGTTGCCCTATATCTTGTGGTTTTGTGTGTTTTTGGTCTCTTTTTCTCTCTTGTTTTGGGTGGGGTGAAACAGTTTGGAATGAAGGAAGGAAAAACTCTTGCGGCGGGCGGTTTTTTGTATTTTGCGTTTGTCATTTCTTATTGACCTGGTAAATTACCAGGCAATCAAAAGTCAAGGTAATTATTGCAATTGAAATACTTAAAATATTGTTTGTCATTTTTTTGATCCTCCGGGGGAAGGGCTGTTCCTACCCTTACCCCCTTATACAAAATCGTTATGATTATGTATAAGTTGGAGGAGTTGCTCCGGGGATCGTATCAATTCCCATTTTATAGAGTCCGTATCTATAATGGAAGAAATTTTCCCCTGCGGCGATAACGTGCGTTCCGAAAGTTCCACCAGCGATTACTGGAGAAAGTGTTGCTGCGGCGTCATCCCAGTCGGTGAGTTCTGTGCCAGTGAGGGCGCTGTAGGCTGTTTCTGCTGCCTCCCAGTTTGCGCGTAGGTCTCCGATACCCATTTGCATAAGGTAGGCGTTCCAGATTTGAGCAGAAGGAGTTACTGCCTTGATGAGGTCTTTGTCAACTGAGGCCCCCTTCTTCTGAGCGGTTCTGTTCGCGAAATACATTCCTCCTTTTGAAAGGAAGTAGACGTGGGATCGAACCTCTATCTGTGAAACAGATTTCGGGTTGGTTGGTTTGAGCCACTGCCGGACACATGCTCTCCCTTTCCAGGGAAAGTGGACCATGATGTCAGCGATTTTTCCGCGTGCTTCGGCTGAATATAATGGACCTGCTACTTTTGCCATTTTTTTTCACCCCCTCTTTGTTTTCATTTTGATGATTGATCAATAAAGTTATACCCTACAATTATTTTTTTGTCAATCTATTTCAATATTTTTACTCCACACAATATTGACTATGATTCTTTTTGCCATTCCTCCATAAATGTATGTTTCGTCTGTTTGGGGTGGTGTTCCCTTGACTGCGTTGGCGCTGTAGTAGGAATTATGCAGGTCAAATTCTATCCAACTTCCGTCTTCTCCGGTGCCATAGTTTCTCTTTAGTGAGACAAGAAACATTGGGTCGCTTCTCCAGGAGGCGGAGCCGGTGAGGAAAGGACCACCGTGCCATTTATCGTTGGCCTTGATTTGTTCTTCTGTCGGGTTTGGAATGTAGATAAGTCCGTTTTCGTAACTGGTAAAGTGAGGGTATCTTTCTGCTTTTAGGTCTACTACTGCGTATTTTGCTGCTTTGTAAGGGCCGAGGAGAAATTCTCCGATTCCTTTGATCCCAAAAAGTGTTATTAAGTATTTTTTCGGGCCTGGAAGATATTTGATTGCGGAGAAAAACCCGGTATGATGAGCAATTTGGGGGTCTGGGTCTACTTCCCAACTTGCGTTATCCCAGGCGGTTGCTGCCTGGCTCCAACCGGTTTCAAAATTGTCTGCTACGATTACTCCTGAGGATCTCATGTAGGCAGTTTTCCAACGTATGTTTATTTCCCCGGGCTCAGGACAAAGGGGGTGCTTGACGTCGTAGTAGAAATAGGGTAATGCAGTGTGTATGAAGTATCGGAAGTAATTATCGTCGAATTGCTCTAATTCGTTTTGGTTCCAAAAATCTTTTTTTGTTTCCCAGGTTATTGCCTTCCAACAATTTATGCAGGCCTTGAATGCTCCTCTGACCTTTTTTTGTTTTGGCGTGGGTGAGTGGACCTCGATTCCTTGCTGAGGTGGGTAGTGGAATCTTGCGCGCCGGTTCGTGATTCGGATTCTTCCGGATTCTCCATACCTTTGATTTTCTCCATACTTGAAAAGTCCGTATTTGGTTTTGTAAAGGGTGGACCAGATATTATCCAGGTAAAAAGTGTTCTCTGCGTCGGCGTTTACAATGGTTATAATTATCTGGTCGATAGCGTTTTTATCTGCGTTTGCCACTTTTGATATATCCCATTTTATAGTTTCCCAGGTGTCTGCGTCGGTGATGTTTGGGGTGATCTCCGTTGTTATTCCATTACTGTTGTGGATTCCGATTTTAATGTTGCTTCCGGTTCGTGAGGCGTAGAGAGAGAGTCGGATTTCTGTTATATCCCAGAGGTTAATCGTTGGGCTGGTTGGGCTAACTGTCCTGGTAAGGGTTTCGTCTAAACTGCCGGTTTGTTCTGCTATTCCTTTTAGAGAATATGAACCTTGTTGCTTAATTGTGGCTTCTGAGTAGCATTGGATACCGGGGGAGTACTCTATCATTTCTATTTCCCATATTCCTACTTCAGTATTACCTATCCAAGTACTATTTACTACAAGACGGTAGTAGCGATATGCAGTGAAATTAGTAAAGGTATAATCTTCCCAATTATCATCATTAGCGTGTTGTCCTGTATAAAGGTCATCCCAATCAGAATTATTGTTAGAACCTTGAATCTTAAAATCTTTGAACCTGCCCTGATTTACTGCATATTGTTCAGGTTTTACTCTAACCTTGCTAACCGTTTTTTCATTTCCGTCTCCAAAGTCATATTTCCACCAAGCGGGCAGAGCGGCGGTTCTATACCACCGAGTTACCACATTATTATCGCATGCTTTTGAGGCCGCATAAGTTGCGCTGTATTCAGAGTCCGCACTCGGTGTTCCACCAGAGAGAATATCAGAGCCATACCCCCCGAGGTCGTTGCTTACGTAGGCGGCTTGGGCCAGTTCGTCTGATGAGTATTCCATACGGTCCAGGATAATATCTTTTGAAAGTCCTCCGATGTGTCCGCATTTTTGATTCTCTCCGTAAGGGAATGTTCCATAAATTGCTTTCCCTCCCGGGGTAAATAGTTTATGCTCCTTGGTCAGTAATTTTGTGAAACTTTCTTCTATCTCTGCCGGGATATTTTGTCCAATTACTTTTGCCATTTTCTTTATTTTTTTATTGGTATTGAGAAATTTCCTGATCCCAGAAATCCTGGAATCCAGTTGTGAACCAGCGGACGCTTCCCTTGCTTGTGCCATGGGAGTTTTTGACTTCTACTCTGTAGTATATGCTTCTGAATGGGGCTAAACTAATAATTTTCTTCGAGATTGTTGTTTTTTCTCTGTATGGTCCTTCCCAGGGGGTAGATTTTGTACAGTCCCGGTTTTGTCCATAACAGAATCGTACTTCGCAATCTTCTCCCTGATCCCAGATTAACCGGCCATTGATTATTGCTGTTATCTTTGTAACATTGCTTGGGTTACAAGTTGAGCAGCCGGGAAGTGTTCCTACTGAGGAGAGGTTGAAGGTCTTGTCTTCTCCGTAGGCAGTTCCCAGGCGGTTTCTTATTTCTGCTCTGAAGTGGCAATCGATGTTGGGGGTAATATCCCAGATGAGGCAGTTGAAATTTTCTCCCAGTTCTTTGTCCGTCCACCAGGGCGTCTCGAAAGTATACTCTGCACCATAGCCCCAGACAAATCTGTACTGACATTTTTCTTTTCCGTCGTTTTGGATGAATCCTTTTAGTGTAACTGAATAGTCGTTATGGTCTTCGCTGCCTACGGTGAGCACTTCGGGTTCTCCTCCGGCTGAAAGGGTATTAAAGGTTAGGTCTTTTCCGATGTTTGTTCCCATGATGTTTTTTACTTCTGCTCTGAAATGGTAGAGGGTATCGGCGTCTAATTTTTGTATTCCTCTGCTGTATTTTTCCCCGGTGTGTACCGGTTTTTTCCAGGCGGCCTTACTTCCGTAATCTGTTGTTTTTCCCCATTGGAACCTGTATTCGCAATCTTGCCCCAGGTCATCGTTTACAATTCCTCTTATCCTGGCGGTGTCATGCTCTATCTCTATTGCCGGTAAAGTTTCACAGAGGGGTTTTCCCCAGGTTGGGTAGGTCTTAAAGGTGATGTCTTCTCCGCTTGAAATTCCCGATGAGTTCTTTACTTGGACCCGGTAGTGGTAGCCGGTGTCTACGTCCAGGCGCCAGAGTTTAAGATGAAAATGCTCGAAATTTCGGAGTGCTCCTTTCCAGCCGGTTGTCTTTTTGTAGGGAAGAATTTTTCCGTATTCGAACCTATACTGGCATTCTTCTCCTCCGTCGTCGTCTAGATATCCCCGGAGTTCTGCGGTTGTGTATCCTACTGTTTCGGCTTCTTTGGTGGTGCATGTTGGAAGTTTTGTCGATTCTTTGGTGGTGAGGGATTCTATTTTTCCGCTGAAAGTTCCGGCAGAGTTCTTGACTTGTGCCCGGTAGTAGTAGGTAGTTTCGGGGTCCAGGTCTTCTATTTTTTCTTTGAAGTTTTCATACGAGATTATTCCTGCTCTCCATATTGTTTCTTCTCCCAGGGCGGCTGTTTTTCCCCATTGGAATCTGTATTCGCATTCTTCCCCTCCGCTGTCGTCAAGGTACCCGTTGAGGGTGGCTCTGTCTCCGTAGATGTCTTTTGCTGGGCTGGTGCTACAAGTGGGAAGGTCGCATGAGACCGGGATTAGTTCAGCCGGGTATGTTGGTAAGTAATTCTCTATATTAAGATCTATATAATCCCATATGTTGTAGCCTGGGGCTCCATTTTCAATGTTTTCGGCGTCAATGGTCATTGCAAATCTAAAACACGTTTTTCCTTCTAAATTTATTTTTTCACCAGGGATTTCTAACTCTATCCACCCTGGCAGTTCGTAGTCGTCTGGGTTGATCTTTGCAAACAAAGTTCCTGAATCCCAATTTCCGAAGGTTGGGGCGGTATCTTTATAGAAAATATATAAGTTTACTGTGTAGGGTGAGCGTGCCTGTTGTGGTGTCCATAGTTTGATTTTTAGTTTTGCTTTTTTGGGTTGGGAGGATAGTTGGCTGGTGTCGAAAGGTAGGATCATTCTTTGTGATCGTACTTGATAACTTCCGAATCCTCCGTTTATATCCATTCCGGGGCTTCCAATTTCTCCGCTGGAACATCCTTCTACTGTGGCGGCTCTAAAATTTATCCATGCTTGGCTGTAATAGGCTGACATGCCATTCTTATACATACATACGTCTTCTTCTTGAACAAGGCCTTTTAATGTTTTGAAGGTATAATCCTCTCCGCTGAAAGTTCCGGCGGAGTTTTTGAATTGTACTCTGAAGTGGTAATCCGTGTTTATGAGTAGTCCTGTAATGAGTTGGCTAACAGTGCTGAATGTCCAGGCGCCGGGTCTCCATGCGGTATCGTTTCCGTAGGTGTCGGTTTTTCCGTACTGGAATCTGTATTCGCAGGGCTCTCCTCCGGCGTCACTGAGGAATCCTTTGAGAATTGCGGTATTTATCGAGATGTCTACTGCGTCTCTGGTGTGTCCGAATGGTACAGTTATTTCTGGGGTGGTGGTGAAGGTTTTGTCTTCTCCTCCACTTACTCCATGGGAGTTTCTGATCTGTGCCCGGTAGTGGTAGGTTTTTCCTCCCTCCAGGTTGCCGATAAATTCCTCAAAAACATTATCGGTTTTTTTTCCTTCGTACCAAAAGGTGTAATGGTCGTAGTCGGTGGTTTCTCCGTACTGGAACCTGACTGCGCATTCTTCTCCTCCGTCATCGATGACCTTTCCATGAAGTTCTACTGTGCTTGGGTTAAAGGGTGTTACTCCTACCGTTTCCGCAGCGGGTAGGTTTGGGGGTTGGTAACAGAAGGGGGGTGGTTCATCTCTGAAATATAACCAGGTTGCCTTGCTCATAAAGTATTCAAAATAATCATCGTACCCTTCGGGTGTGTTGTCTTTCCACCATTGCCGGCTTCTTGGTCCGATGTCCGGGGGGGTTACTCCGCCGGTCTTGGGTTGGTTGGTAAAACAGAGCAGGGCGTCTCTTGCTGCCTGGGGTACAGTTTTAGCCATTTTTCTTTCTCAAAATTTCTATAATTTCCCCGAGTTCTCGGTTGATAGTGCTGATACTTTTGTTCATATTTTCCAGGATATTGATTCCTTTGATGACGATGTAGGCCAGGAGTGCCGGGTATATGCCGATTTTGACGATCATCGATAAGAGTTGTTCTATAGTCATTTTTTATTTCCTTCGTAGGTGTGCATGGTAGTGGTCCTTGATTTTTCGCGGGGTGTCGTCAAAGATTCCTACTCCCAGTTTTGCAAATTGGCATTTAATTCGTATTCTTTCGTCATCGGTTGCAGTGGGGCTGTGTCGCTTGATTACTGCCATGGGGCAATGGCAGGTTTCACAGTCCACAATCCAGAGGAGGGTGTCTTCGTAGTAGAGTGTTGTCTTGAGTTCACGGGTACAAAGAGGGCAATTTTCTTTCATTTTTCCATTTCCTTCCGGAGAAAAAACTGGTACCCGGGTATTGTTGATCCCAGGGCTTTTTTTCTCCAGGCGTTTTTATCGTCTTCTGTGAGTGCTTGCCAGGCTGCTACTGCGGTTGCAAATTTTCCCCTGTTTGCCTGCTGATTTTCTGTCTGTGGGTTGTCCGGTATGAAATATTTATATTGTTCTTGTTTTCCATATCTTATCCTGTAGATGATTGTTTTTCCGATCTGTTTTCTTGCCTGTGCTCCCAGGACCAGAGGGGGGGAACCTTCTATTGTTACTCCTTGGCCTGTTCCTATTCCGAATGTTGCCTCGTTGAATTTTGCCTCGTTGAATTTTGCGGCGTAGGTAACCTCTCCGGTGGTAGTTGGTAGGTGTGCATACCGGGGAGGTTTCTCTCCGTATCTTTCCTGACTGTATCTGAATTCGTGGTATTTTGGCATGGCATATTTTTCTTATTCCAGTTTTGCAAAGATATTGTCTAGGTAAAAAGTGTTATCCCTATCGGCGTTTACAATGGTTATAATTATCTGATCGATAGCATTTTTATTTGCGTCGGCCACTCCTGAGATATCCCACTGTGGAGTTTCCCACATGCTGGGGGCCCCAACGTTTGGGGTTGTTTCCGTTATTGTTCCGTTGCTGTTATGTATTCCTATTTTGATGTTGGAGCCGGTTCTGCTTGCTCGCATATCGTATGAAATTGTTTTGAAGCCTGATAGGTCAATCGTTGGGCTAACTGTCCTGGTAAGGGTTTCGTCTAAACTGTCGGTTTGTTTTGCGATTCCTTTTAGAGAGTAGGATCCCTGTTGTTTGATTGTTGCTTCTGAGTAGCATTGGAGTATTGTCGTTGTCTCCATCATTTCCATTTCACCAATTGCTATGCCCGCACCACCATCAATTTTAGTTATCTCTATGCGGTAGTATGTATAAGGGGTAAGATTTGAAAATGAGAAAGTTTTTTTCTCATTTTGTGTAAAAGTAATTCCGCTTTGTGTATCTAATGTGGTCCAATCGGAGCCATTATTACTACCCTTAAATGTCCAATCTTTAGGGTTTCTATCCTGATAACCGCTCTCATTGTTATCTTGGAGTGTGTATCTTGCGATGACTTTTGAGGTCGGGAATTGATATTGTAACCAACCCGGAGCTTCAGAAGCAGTAAACCATTTATTATTTATGCCGATTGTATTATCAAAAGCGAAGTAAGCGGCAGCATATTCTTTGCTTGCGCTGGCTACTCCGCTTGGTTCTGTATTGCTGGTCATTTTAGGAGTAACGTCAGAGCCATACTCTCCGGGGTCGCTGCTCACATATGCCGCTTGAGCCAGTTCGTCTGATGAATATTCCATATAGTCAATTAACGTGCGTATGAACCATTCTATTGCGTCTAATCTTGCTTTTACATCAGTATGACTTCCCCTTGGGTTAATACCCAGTTCGGTTAGTACTGCCTGGAGTTCTTCCTTGAGAGCATTTACTAACCAGCCCTTGATCCAATTCACGTCATCTACTACGTCGGGATAGTCGGTATCGGTGAAGATTGCAGCCGGATATTTTGGGTATGCGTATGGCATTTTTCTTTATCCTTCGAGGGTGGTTACTCTTGCTTCTAAATCCTCTATTCTTGCTTTGACTGAGTCAAAAGTTCCCCTGGGGTTTTCTCCCAGTTCTGATTCTACTGCCTGGAGTTCTTTCTTGAGGGCGTTGATATGCCAGGCATATGCAAAATTGACGTCGTCCTCTTGACTTGGGAAGTCCTCATCTGTGAAAATTGCGTCAGGATACTTCGGAAATGCGTATGACATTTTTCTTTTCCTCCTTTGGTTTTGCTACCGTGTTTGGACTCCTGATATATTTTATTTCCCAGCCGGATAGGGTTAAGATTCTTTCCATTGCTTGGGCGGTGAAATAGTTGCAGTGGTTTGGTGGATCGCAGTACCACCATTCTACAATGTTTTTGTTCTCATTCCATATTTGCGTTTGTATGTGAAGGGTTCCTTTTTTTTGTATTGCTTCCCTGAGGTCTTTTAGCGTTTGTAATGGGTCTGATAAATGCTCTAAAACTTCAATCATTGTAATGGCGTCGTAGAAGTGCCACCAGAGAAGATAATCGGGTGAGAGGTATTCTTTTTTTGGTAGCCCTGGGAACGTGTCGCAGCCGAATGCGTCATATCCTTGCTTTCGTAGGTATTCTGTGAAATCTCCGAATCCGCAGCCGAAGTCAAGTAGTTTCTTGGCCTTGGGGTTATAGTGGAGGATTCCGTTCAGGTGTATTTTTAGGTTGCTTTCTTTTTGTCTATCTTTCCAGCCGGCGTCGTGTTCGTTCCAGTATTTTTCGTCGTAGTATTCTGGGGTTGCGTGATCCTCTGAAAACCAAAAATTGCAGACAGGGCAATGGTAAATTTTGCAATTGTTTTTTTCTGTTGCCATGTCTACTTCCCGGTTGCAGATTTTACAGTTCATTAAATCGTTCCCAGTTCCATAAGATAATCTATTGTTTCATTGAAGACGTCCTCGGGTTTGATCGTGAGCATGCAGGGTGAAGGTACTCCTTTGTCGCATTGTGCTTTGTGTGAGAAGCAAGGAGCGCAGTCCATTTTTGCAGTAATGTTTTTGTGTCTTTTGAAATACTTACAGCGTAGTTCGTCTGGGAATGGTCCAGTTAGGGATAATGAGGGAATATCGATAGCGTCTGACATGTGCATTATTGAGGAGTCAACTCCAACGAGAAGTGAGCAGCGTTCCATGACTGCGGCGGTGAAAATCATATCCGATTTTCCGGTGAGGTAGTGGATATTCTTATGCGCTGCGGTGTGTGAAAGTCGGAGTTCTTCTCCACAGTGGGGGCATTTACAGAGGTTGGAGGGTGGAGGAGAGAGTAAATTTGGGTTGATATTTTCTGGTTTATTTGGTAGAAGTGTTGGTATTTTTCCGGCAAGTGGGTTGTCTCCTAGGATAATTACTTTCAGGTCTTTTTCTGCAAGTTTTTTTGCTAGGGTGATTGTGTATTCTTCTGGCCATGATCGAACCAGGGAAGAAGCCCGATTGTGAATGGCAATAATTTTATCCCTGTCTGGATCGATTCCGGTATCGGTCCAAAACTTTCCTGTCTTGCTGCGTTCGTATGCAGTGAGGTATAATCTTTCTCTTTTTTTCTCCGGTTCTTTTGGTACCGGCAAGCCGGCACGTTGAAAATGTAAGTCGGGCGCTGGGGTTTTCTTGGAGTTTTCATCCCAGACGATTACGCCGGCAAAGTCGATTACTTCGTCGTAGAGGGAGATCATTTCTCCTGCACAAAAAGGGGTTGCGGCAACGAGCATGTCCACGTTGGGGTTATTCTGGAAGATTTGAGCGGCGGTGTGGTGGCAAGCAACGTGTATTTGACAGGAAGGATATTTCTCTTTTAGTGCAGCGATGACCGGGGTTGTCATGAGGGTATCTCCCCAGCCACCGAATATTGAGATCATAATTTTATGAGGTGGTGTGAGACGTCCTCTTTTCCTGATACTGTCCGGGGTGATGTCTTCCATTCCTTGATCACAAAAAAAGTCCCTCCAGTGTTTTTTTTCGCAGAGTGCTATGTTCTGGAAGAAGGTTACCTCCTCGGTAAATAAGTTTGCTTTTCCTGGTAATATTCCGAATCTTTCTACCGGCGCATATAAAAGATACATTTAGATCTCCTTTATTATTTCCTCTGCGAGTTCTCCGAAGAGATACCCCATTTTTTCCTGTACTTTTATTTCTTTTAGAAGGAATGTTATCGATTCTTGCGGTGACCATGATATTGTTAATTGGTTGTCATTGGTTTTGACTATTTTTGCTTTAGGTTTTTGGCGGCGGGGGAGGTATTCTTCTTCTCTTGCGATCAGTCCTATTGTTCCTGCTGCGATTTCTCTCGTTTTGTAAAGTGCTCCCAGATATTCTTTTTTGCTTCTGCTTGATTTTTCAAAGATTCCCCAAATTTTCATTTTTTTATCCTCCGTTAATGTTCCGTTTCTTTTTCTACTTATACCTTTTTTTCTTTGTTTTGTCAATTCTTTTTTTAGGGTGAGGTTCATCTTGATATTTCTTCGGGTGGTGGGGTAGGAGGTGAGGTTGTAGCGTTTGGGCGTCTGGATAGACCCCTTTAATTCTTTGTGGGGTTGAGGTAAATCTTTACCCCCCCCCTTTTTTTTTCCTATTTCTTCCACCATTTTTTTTTAACCACTTTTCCTCTGTTTGGTGTTGACTTTTCCTGGAATAATTAAGGAATTTTATGTTTTTATCAGGGTATCTTCTCTTATTCCATTTCCGGTTTTATTGGAATTGGGATAAGAGCGACAGTATCGTTTTCTCGATTCTGTCGGATACCCTTTACTTTGGCTCTGTGTTTTTGAGCCATAGTGATAAAAACATAATATTCCGACCTGGTGATTTGTTCTTTTTTTTACCCCAAGGAAATCTATGTTTTTATCAGGATATCTTCTTCTATTCCATTTCCGGTCTTATTGGAAGTGGGATAGGAGCGATAGTATCGTTTTCTTGATTCTATCGGATATCCTTTACTTTGGCTCTGTTTTTTTGAGCCATAGTGATAAAAACGTAGGTTTCCGTTGGGGTGATCTTTCCCTTGGGTAATTAAGGAACGGTATATTTATTCGCCTCGGGGTCGTATTCCCGAGGGAAAAATATTTGGTTCCGTCAGAGGTAGTTGGTTTTACGCCTGAAATAAATTCTCTTGTTCGATTGAATGGGTAAAACCAATGTCTGGTGTTAGTAGTCCTGAACGAGTAGAGAGGAGCGCAGCGATGAACGGGACGAGGGAAGGGCTATGTTTGTTTATGAGAGAGGAAAACCGTTAATTTAAGGGTGAGGAATAAAGGGTAAGTGTAGCGGTTGGTAATTGGTTGAGTGGTTTTGTCTTTTTCTTTCTTTCGGTTTTGAGCGAGTAATGAGGAGCGTAGCGACGAGTGGGAAGAGTGAAAAACCGATATAAAACCGACATTCTGCGAGAAAAGAAAAGAGGAAAAAGGCAAAGGGGAAATTCCCCTTTTTCAAAGCCCCCCCCCGGGGGGCTGCGAATGTGGGGGGTTCCGGCCTGCCCCCAGGCAGG
>Ga0307991_1001715_pt1 | contig 15185 bp, 11 predicted proteins | sample EllFjometagen131_FD_203146 | JGI IMG/M metagenome (GOLD analysis project Ga0307991, IMG submission 203146) | Marine microbial communities from Ellis Fjord, Antarctic Ocean - #131 | ecosystem: Environmental > Aquatic > Marine > Unclassified | place: Southern Ocean | collected 2014-10-08
TACCTAACTGCTCGCTGGAAAGACCGTCTTCAGAATCAATTTCTCCGATCACCATCGCAATTATTTCAGCTTCAGTATGCCCCTGGCCTAGACTAGTCACAAGTAATACATAAACATCATCTGAGCTATAATTGCCGCTGATTAATGCTAGCGCCACATCTAACGCATCTTGACCTTCATCAAAATTTAAAAGCAAATCAAAAGCATCAACAGCACTAATTTCCACAGATTGCAAGACTGAGGCTACTGATTGCAAAGTGAATCCGGCTGTTCCCAAGTCAGCGCAAATATCTTCTAAAGAATCCCCTCCTACTTCTGCTTCAAATTCCACTACTAAAAACGATGCCCATAGCTCCTGTGTGCTAGTTGGCCCATTTTCGGGATCAACCGTACCGATAAAAGACTCAATGATCTGCAAATTGGTATAGTTATCATCCGATAGAAGCACTCTGACAACAGTAGTAATCACTGTTTCACTATCATAGCCGGCATCTATTAAAGCCATGGCAACATTGATAATATCCTGTCCTGCTCCAAGCTTTGTTAAAATTTCGTATGCCTCTTCAAACTCAATATTGATTCCTTTAAGAATCGTTGCAATATTTTCTAAGGTAATCCCGGCTGAAAACAGATCATCAGCAATATCGGCAAGCACCTCTCCTTTGTCTGTAAAAACCTCCACTAGCTTAGCCGCCATATTTAGCTGAAAATCAGTTGGGCCATTATCGATGGAAACTTCTCCCAAAAGTAAACCTACAATTTCAGACATATTCTTGCCTTCAGCTTCCAACACTGGAATAACCATATCAAGAACAGAATCAATATCATATCTTGCTTTGATCATCGCAAGCGCTACTCCGGCAACATCCGATCCTCCGTAAGCATTAAGCAATAATTCATATGCCTGAGTAAAATTAACCTCCATACTGTAAACTATCTTTGCATTATCCTCCAAGCTGACTCCAGCAGCAGCCAATGCTGTACAGATATCGCCAATAGATTCTCCCGCAGCAGTTAATACTTCAATCAGAATACTTGTGTTTAGTAATTGTTTGCTCGTAAGACCATTCTCCTGGTCAACTTCTCCGATAAACATTGTTATGATATCTTCAATACTGTAATTCTGATCCAGAAGTTCCGGTACGACCATTTGGAATAAATCCGACATTTCATAACCGGCCTCATTAAGGGAATTAATTACAGCTACTGGCTCCTGCCCTTGATTCGCATTTACTAATGCTGTATATATTTCTAAAAGGCCAATTTTAGCTTTTTTTGTTTGATAAGCTATTTCAGAAATACTAAAACCTACATTAAGAAATCCCTCACAAATATCACTCAAAGAACTCTCTTCAGACAAAACACTAATCAGATAGCTTGCGTTTTTCTTCTGAAAACTTGAGATCCCGAATTCTACGTCTACCGGCCCTATAAGCATATTAATGATTGTCTGCACATCATGACCTTGAGATTTTAATTCGGCTACGATAATCTCGAAAGTATCATTAGCTTTATAACCAGCAGCAATCATTGCTGTACAAACCTCAATGATATCTTGTCCTCCGCTTGAATTCATCAACGCTGAAAAGATATCTTCAATCTCCACACTAGCTTTTTTCATTATTTTCGCAATATCCTTTATGGATAAATCCATATCCAAGAAAGCTTCACACATTTCCTGCAATGGCACCCCATCAGCAATCAAAAACTTTACCAAGTATGAAGCATTATTGGTCTGGGTGCTTGTCGGCCCATCTTCAGAATCAATAACACCGATAAGAATATCTATAATTTCAGCAACACTATAGCCCTCTGCCTTTAAATCAGTTACTGCTTTTTCATATACTCTAGTACTATTATACCCGCCTGCTTTTAAAGATGAGCATACTGTGTCATATTCCTGGTCATCTCCTCCGACTATGCCCAAAATAACAGCAAATGCATCCTCAAGACTCACAGACGCTTTTTTTAATACCTTGGCTACTATATTCAGGCTAAAGCCAATATCAAAAAGTGTCTCTCCCATCTCAGACAAAGAACCTTCTTGTGAAACCAATAACTCAATCAAAACAGAAGCCCTGCTGAACTGCTTACTACCAGGATTTTTGTTCTCCTCGACACTCTCAACCAGCATGGAAATAATATCTACATCACTAATATCTAGAGCCTTAAGATCCGCCACTGCAAGGTCAATCACTGTATCTATAGAAAAACCTGCCTCAGTCATAGCCACAGCCACTATCGCATGCTCACCCCCAAGAGCTCCAACTAAAGCATTATAAGCATCCTCAACCGCCACCTCATTATCTTTAAGTAAATCAGCAGTATTGCCCAAACTAAATCCATTAGCCATAAAAGATACTGAGATTGCCGCTAAAGAATCTCCTGCATTAATCATCACATCCACTAATAATAGAGCATTTTCCATTTGTTCTTTACTTGCACCGTCCTCAGAATCAATTTCCCCGATAAGCAACGAGATAATCTCTGTCAATCCAAATCCCTGATTCTTAAGCGCCGGAACACTTAAAACAAAAACCTCATGCGTACCATAACCATTACTGATCAAAGCAATTGCCACATCAGCCGCGTTTTGCCCGCCCAGAGCATTAAGCAAAGTTGAAAAAGCTTCATTAAGAATTACGCCAATTCCATTGAGCACAGTAGCTGTATTCTCAAGATCAAAACCCGCAGTTAGCAATGCTTCACATATTTGAACAACACTGGTTTCGTTATCTTGCATTACTCCTGATAAAATAATAGCATTGTTTATTTGATCTGATGTTGGACCTTCCTCCCCCACCTCTCCTATTACAATAGCTGTTATTTCCTCAATACTGTGTGTTTCTGATAGTTTACTTACAAGACATTCAAATACAGAAGCGACATTGTAAGAAGAGGCAAGTAAAGCGCTTAAGACATCCACTATTTCCTGTCCTCCCTGTACATTGATCAGCAGATCATATGTAAATCCTATCGCTATATCAGCCAAACCATAAATCTTTGCTATTTGATCAAGCCTAAAGCCGTTTTCAGCCAATGATGCAGTGATTTCCTCCAAGGTGAATCCTGCCTCTATCATACCCAGCACTAAATCACGTTTGAGCGAATACGATACTGATGAAATCTTTTCAATAAAAATCTCCTGCATCAGCCCCTTAAACAGGTCAGGATCGATTGCTTCGCCCAGAATTGTTTCTATTATTTGCTGATCGGTAAGCTCTGAATTGACCTGTTTCAGATGATTTATAGCAACTTTAAATACATCTCCAGAGTCGAATTTAGCTGCAAGCAATGCTCCGACAATTTCCTGCAAACTCTCTGGCCCCAATTCGTTAAGCATAGCTTGAAAGACATCTTCTAATGAAAAATTCGCATTTTTAAGAATTTCACCGATTTCCGCCAGGCTATATCCATTGTTAAGATATGCTTCAATTATTTCCTGCGCACCCTCGATATTCATCATTTCAAACGCAGAAATAATCATTGCACTTTTTTCATCAGAGCTCATCATAGTTTCCAGATGCACAATATCAGTATCAGCAGGGATAACCAATACATCTTGATTCTCTTCATTAAAAGAAGGCTCAAGAGTATTATTATCCGTATTTATTGATTCAGGCAGTTGTTGAGCAAAGGCAACACCCGTATAGCAAGTACCTGTAATAAAAAATAAAATCAGAATAATTAATATTGTTTTCTTTGACATCTCTGACTCCTTTGCGTTTTCAAAAAATAGAATAGATGAAATATAGTATGCAAAAAAACTAAAATTATAGAACTAAATAGAGTTAATATTATGATTTTTATTATGATTTCATTAAACATTACAATCACCTTCTTTAGAATTTTATAAATAAATATTTTACTAACAAAGCAGATTTAACTGTTTATTCTGAGCAATAACTCCTTTCATATTAAAAACAAAAACCGAGTTGCTATACACCTGAGCAACTCGGCTATCTTTGCATATATCCCTTAAATCGTTATCGATTCGCCAGGCGATCTTTGCATATGCTTTAGACCCGTAGCTTTGCCCCTTAAAAAGTCTAGTTATAAACTTTTTAAGGGATTCATTTGACTCATCCATAATCACAAGCCAACAGAATGCCCCTGTCTTTAGACAGGTTTGCCTTTTCGGTTATTAATTTTAAAGATTTTACATTGTATTTAATCTACTAATTAAACAAAAGCATGTTCTTATAATCCCTCATTAATTAGCAGCATTAAAGAAACTCGAGGCGTTGAAGGAAGGGTACTTTGACTTGAAAAATAGCATTATTTGGAAATATAATAATAAATAATTTTATTTTCCCTCTTCACCTATCGCCTTAATGCATTTTAAAGACATTTACAAACATTTTACTCCTTATTAAGTATAGCATAAAATTACTTTTCTGTCAAAAAAACAGGCAAATAGCTATATAGCCTGTGATCAGTGCTCTTTTCACCTAACAATCCGCTGATTTAAAGAAAAGCGGCCACCATTTCTCCTGATGACCTCCTGATTAATATCTAAAAAGATGTTTTACCCTAAAATCCAGCCCCGCCTGGGTAACTATTCTAAAATTACCGACTGCCCGCATTCATCGCAAATTTCACAATCTGCCCGACTTTTAACACCGCATGCAGGGCAATCCCAAATGCCGTCTTTTACTTCAACTAGAGGTTTTCCTTTGCTTCGTTTTCTTTTGACGCCAAAAGGAAATGAAGGCTGGGGGAAGTTTCATCTGGGGCAGGTATCGCCCCTGTATCAAATACACACTTAAGTAAAAAGGCCACCATTTTCATGATAACCTTTGTTTTTTGGTCGGGGCGAGTGGATTTATATTGAGCTTTCAGCTTATGGAACAACGGTGAACATGAGTTGTTAAACGAAATAATCCTGTATCTACAATAAAAATTTCACCAAATTTTTATTGCATTAGATATCAGGGGAACCACCAACCTGTCGCTCCCTACCTTCGCTCCCACTCTTTTGTACCTTTATGAAGACTACGGGGACTACGGCTTAACGCTCACTCCTTAAAGGGGAACCCTTATGTTTCCCCTTTAATATTTCCCCTCCTTCCATGCCCAAGAATTAATCGCCGATAAGAGGGAACAATCTTCCCTCCTAAAACCTCCTTTTTGAGGTCGGTTAATCAAATTCCCTTCTTTAAGTAAAAAGGCCACCATTTTCATGATGACCTTTGTTTTTTGGTCGGGGCGAGTGGATTTGAACCACCGACCTCTTCGTCCCGAACGAAGCGCTCTAGCCAAGCTGAGCCACGCCCCGACACTAATTACTTGAATTTTTAATACAACTATTCTAGCTCCCGCATCAAATCTGCGGGATTAATTCGCATTTTGATTTAATCTCACTTCGTTCCATAAATCAAGTGCTCATTGAACAAGCTGAGCCACGCCCCGACACTAAAATTTTATCTCAATACTTTTACACCGACCTTCCGCCTTAGAATGCTCTTAGATTCTCTATCGTATCTTAGATATCGTTCTTCCTATACCCAATATGCGGTAGTTTAACATGATATCATCAATTCGTCAATAATCAGCTGCAAAGTCAAAATCTTAGATTAAATTTATATGCCCCGTACAAGGAGTTCTTTGGTGAGACCTTTTGATTGGCATCTAGATACTCATATCTCTGATCAAATGCCAGGCCCAGACTAAGTTTTCCTTTGAATGACTCGTTAAAAGCATGTTCAAGCCCCACCCCTGCCTCAAGATCACTAATACGTACAACATCTCCTCTTCTTGCGCCGCTGGTGACATCAAATTCTTTGGAAAGAAAAGCAAATTCAAGCAATACTTTTGTTTGATCTGTTATGCTGTATGCAATGCTCGGCTCAGAACTTAAAAAATTGAGGGTTAATCTTTCGTTTGGTTTATATCTGAATCCAAAATAAGGGATAAGCGAATTCTTGTACCCCGGACGCAACCACACACCACAGGCAGTAATAAATTTTTCGCTTTTCAGGAATATAACAGAGGCAGAGTAATCAAGCCCAAATGCTTCATCTGCAAGACTATGATCTGAGGCGCTGTTCCATGAAGGCAAAATACCAAACCCCAAAAAAAGATCATTATTTTCGGTAAAAGACATGGGAAAACGAAACCCTATTTTGAGGTTCTTTGACTGCAAGGTATCAGGCAGATCAACATCGCTATGATTATTTATATTAAATTGCTCAAGACCAATGCCCAGCTTAACAGGAATCTTCTGAAAAAGGCTGTAAGTACTATTTAAGGAGATTTGAGAACGGCTTAGGCTAAAATCACCTGTGCCATGTTTCAAATCACTTTTGCGGATATAACGTATTTTGTGACTAAAAGCAAAAGTTTTCTGCTCCTGCGCAATTGATATACCGCATAATAAAAAAATAAGCAAAAAAGCAATACACAAGCATGAGAATATCTTAGGCATTATAATATACTATTGCATGTATCCCATTTTTTTTAGATAATCCTTTGAAAGTTCAGGACTGCCTGATTTCTGCTTTTCAAAATAGCGAAATACATATTTTGAAAGCATGTCTATCTCAAGATTAACTTTATTGGTTTCTTCCTTAAAACCTAAAGTGGTGCTTTTTAGTGTGTGCGGAATTAAGGCAACTGTAAAATAATTTTTCTTTACTTCAACGATTGTCAGGCTTACTCCGTCAATAGCAATCGAGCCTTTATCGACAAGAAAGGCTATCAGGTCTTTCTCAGCCTCTATCTGCAGTTCGAATTCATCAGCCCCTTTTATCTTTTTACGTAAAATCCCCACCCCGTCTACATGCCCTGAAACAATATGCCCACCGAAACGTGAATTTGCACTCATGGCTCTCTCCAGGTTAATCCCGACCCCTGCCTTTAATATCTTAAAATTGGACTTTTCCTGGGTTTCCTTCATTACATCAAATCCTACATGCTTTTTATCAATATTAACCACAGTCAAGCATACGCCATTGACATTAATACTATCGCCGAGCTTTGTTTCGCTTAATACTTTCTCAGCCCTGACAACCAGATGCATCAGCCTGCCGCTTACAATTCTTTCGACAGTTCCTATTTCTTCCACAATACCGGTGAACATAAAAAAAACTCCGTTTTTTTAGCTAATAGCCCATAGTCAATAGTTAATAATAAACGTCTTGTCCTAAAATAGTTGCCTGTCCCGCTTCTTTGTGGAGGGGACAGTTTTATTACTCCACTACCAATCTGTTAAGGAATTCAAAGGATTTTTAAGCGATTCCATGATTTTAGATAAATTTGGTCTGAATTTACGGGCCACCCATAAGGGTGCGATGAATGCCTGATCCCGCCGTCTTTGGGCGGGAGAGTTTTCAGAGCACCGTAAATTTAGGGCTGATTTATCGCTTACGATATTTTTCTATCGGAAAAAATCATGTTAAGTGTAAAATCATTTGAATACCTTACTACCACGTACCTCTCATCGTTGAGGAACTCTTTACTCCTTATTTTCTGTCAACCTTTTTCAGCATAGCACAAAATCTCTATTGGCTATTAGCCATAAAATATCAACTGTATTTAACTTTCCCCTCAATCAGCAAATCCGTATCCAGCTTTGATATTTTTACTTTATCAAGAATAATCGCTTTTTGCAAATCCGCGATTCCGTTTCCCGCCACGGTATTCAGACTATGAACACCTCCGATTATTTTAAATGCCGTAAAAAAACAGATCTTGTCTACAATCCTTGAATCAAAACAAGAACCGTTTATCTTAGAGCCTCCTTCAACAAGCACACTGGAAATCTCATGCCGATAAAGCTGGTCCATCAGGTATTTTAAATCCACATCCTTAGATTTTCCTTGCGGACAAACCAGCACATCCACACCCATATCATTGAATTTAATTATCTTTTCTTTTGAAGCTTTGTCTGTTGTCGCGATCATTACAGGAGCCGGAGACTTTTTGCTGAAAATATTAGAATTAAAAGGTGTTCTAAGATGAGAATCAATAATTAGTTTTACGGGGATGTCATTTTCAAGCTTATTGCGATATCTACAACTCAAATATGGATTATCTTTTAGAATTGTATTTATCCCGACCATAATGCAGTCATATTTTTTTCTTAAAATTTGTGCCTTGGTGCGTGAGGCAGCCGAGGTGATCCATTTCGACTGTCCGGTAGAGGTCGCAATTTTTCCGTCTAAGCTCTGGCCTGCCTTAACACATACAAAGGGGCTTTTAAGGGTTATATATTTTATAAATATCTCATTTAATTCCTCAAAGTCCTTTGTTTGTTCACAGGCTTCAACCAAAACACCGGCTTTAAGCAGTTTTTTTATCCCTCTGCCTCGGTTTATAGGATTAGGATCTATCAGTCCTATTACTACTCGCCTGATCCCTGCTTTAATAATACTATCAGCACAAGGAGGCGTGCGCCCAAAATGAGCGCAGGGCTCTAAATTAACATATAACGTAGCTCCTTTTAGGCTCTGTTTTGCTTTTTTTATAGCATCTATCTCAGCATGATCACCACCGCAATATTGGTGATATCCTTTGGCGATAATCTTGCCGTTCTTTGTTATGAGCGAACCTACCAACGGATTCGGACTAACACGACCAATGCCTTTTTTAGCTAAAGCAATCGTCATCTTAAGATATTTTTTATCCTGATTATTCATTGTTTTTTATACTTTGTCTTTATGAGTTTATTTCACGCAATACGATATTTATTATTCACCGTATTCTTTTTTTTGCGCTTCTCTCATTGTGTCAAGAATGGAATATTGAACTTCAACTTTGCCCATAAGAGGATAACCTTTACCCGCACCATGGCAATCAGAGCCTCCACTCATGAGAAGTCCATAATTCTGAGCCAGCTGCTTGTAGTGATTTGATGCTGAGGCATTATGGTCTGTATGTAAAACTTCTATTCCCATTAAGCCGTATTTTATAAGATCAGGGATAACTTCGTCATGACGCATGTTACCCGGATGCGCAAATATAGGTATTCCCTTTACTCTTCTAATCATCTCAATAGCCTCTTGAGGCGATATTATCATTCTCTTTTCGTAACAAGGGCCGTTTCTTCCAATAAAACGGGAAAACGCCTGCCTTATGTTGCTAATATGACCGCCTTCAAGTAATGCCCTGGCTAAATGCAGCCTGCCCACAGCCCCTTTTTCCCGGCTCAGGGCCATAACCTGTTCCATCTTTATACCAATACCCAGATCATTGAGTTTTTCGACCATCTTTTGCATACGCTCTGTACGCGCATTACGAATTTTATTTAATTGATCCTTTAGCCATGGGTCCTGCCAATCTAGCAAAAGACCGATAAGATGTATCTCAAAATCATCAATTTCAGCTGCAAGTTCCAATCCAGGGATTATCTCCAAACCCCTGTCCTTGGCCTCCTCCATCGCAGGCAGAATTCCGTCAACACAATCATGGTCAGTAATTGCAATTGCCGTCAATTCTACTTCTTGAGCATATCGCACAACTTCCTCAGGAGAAAAAGTCCCGTCAGAATAATTGGTATGCACATGTAAGTCTATATATCTATTAGGTAAATTCACTTGTTTTTCCGTTCTTGTTTATTGATTTTGTCTAGAACCCCGTTTACAAAACGGCCGGATTCATCATCCCCAAATCTCTTTGCAAGATCCACTGCTTCATTGATAGCCACTTTAGGCGGAATTTGCTCCAGATAAATCAACTCAAAAGTAGCCATGCGAATAATATTGCGATCAATCACCGCCATACGCTCGATCCGCCAGTTATCAGTATACTTTGTTATAAGCTTGTCTATATCATTGAGATGCTTAAGCATTCCCTCAACTAATAACATAGCAAACTGCTTTACGGCATCTTCTTCAATGTTTTTCTGCCAGTAATCATTGGAAATTTCCACTAAAGGAGCCGCTTTTCGGATATCAACAGAATAAAGGATCTGTAAGGCGCATTCTCGCGCATGCGTACGTTTTCTCATTTAAATTACCCTACCATTCCCATCAAATTTGCCATCTCAATGGCCACTCTTGCCGCATCCTGTCCCTTATTACCGCTTTTTGTTCCCGCGCGATCAATGGCCTGCTCAAGATTCTCAGCGGTAATAACCCCGAAAATAACCGGCACTCCAGTATTCATAGAAATATTGGCTATTCCCTTTGCCGCCTCATTAGCAACAAAATCAAAATGCGGTGTCTCCCCTCTTATAATTGCCGCAAGGCATATTATAGCATCATACTTTTTGGACTTTGCCATTTTATTCGCAAGGCACGGCATTTCAAAAGCACCCGGTACCCATACTACCTCAATCTTTTTTTCATCGGCCTGATGTCTTTTTAATTCAGTTACCGCTCCTTCAACCAGCCTTTTAGTAATAAAATCATTGAAACGAGACACCAATATACCAAACTTCTTTCCCTGAGCATTCAGATTTACTTCTACTGTTTTCATTTTTCCCTCCTTTAATGAGCACATAACTTATGGAGCATCAGTAATCATAAGTTATTGTGCGAATTAAATCCCGCCGTATTATGGCGGAATATCCAAACTTTAATCAACCATAGAAAGCATATGACCTAATTTATCTTTCTTTGTTTTTAAATATTTCCTGTTTATGTTTGAGGGCTCTATTTCAATCGGAACCCGCTCCACTATCTTTAGTCCATAGCCCTGCAGTCCGATAATTTTACTGGGATTATTAGTAAGCAGCCGTATCCTTTTTATACCAAGGTCGGATAATATCTGCGCCCCAATGCCGTAATCTCTAAGATCTGCTTTGAATCCCAGCTTTTCATTCGCCTCCACAGTATCCAGCCCATGATCCTGTAAAGCATAGGCCTTGATTTTATTGGAAAGGCCCACGCCTCGGCCTTCCTGCCGCATATAAAGTATTACGCCAGAGCCATTTTTATTTATTATTTCCATTGATCTATGCAGCTGTTTTCCGCAATCACAGCGGCAAGATGCAAACACATCACCGGTCAAACACTCAGAATGAACCCGAACCAGAACAGGATCTTTGAGCTTTCCTTTTACAAGTGCCAGATGCGGATGTTCATCCACATCAGAGTGATAGACATGAAGCTTAAAAGTTCCATAAGCAGTAGGCAACTTTGTTGTCGTTACCTTTTTAATAAGCTTATCGTACCGATGCCTAAATTTTATCAGATCAGCTATTGTCCCTATTTTTAATTTATGACGTTTAGCAAATTTCAAAAGTTGAGGTGTTCTAGCCATGGTTCCGTTTTCATTGAGTATTTCACATATTATCCCGGCTGGTTTTAATTTAGCCAGTTTCATGAAATCCACACATGCCTCTGTATGTCCGGCCCTAACTAAAACTCCTCCTTCAACAGCTTTAAGTGGAAAAATATGCCCCGGACGCACTAAATCACGCGATTTTGATTTTGAATCCATCAATACCTGGATTGTTTTTGCCCTGTCATAAGCAGAGATGCCCGTAGCAATAGCATATCTGGCATCAACAGAAACAGTAAAGGCTGTGCCCATTGCTGACTGGTTCTTTCCCACCATGGGATGAATATCAAGATCATCAAGCCTTTTCCCTTCCATAGCTGCGCATATAAGGCCACGCCCGTATTTTGCCATGAAATTTATTTGCTTATGCGTAACATGCTCTGCGGCCATGATCAAGTCGCCTTCATTCTCGCGGTTAGCATCATCAAGGATAACGACCATTTTGCCTTTTTTAAAATCATTGATTATTTCTGATACATTATTAAATTTCATAAATGAATACCTTATTTATGGAACGTAGTGAACATAAATTAGTGTATAAATTTATCCCGCCGCCTTTTGGCGGGGTTTATCCCGCCATGGAGGGATAATTTAAAATATATGATTTATGTCATGTTCATCCATAAATTATATATTCAATAAAAAAAATCCCGGAGAAAATATCTCCGGGAAATAATCAGACTGCAAAATAAATCTGCGTATCTTCTCCCATCTAGACTTTAACTATTGGCGAAGGAATTACACCTTCTCAGTCCTGCCGCATTCTGGCCGGAGTCGCAGGCTTACCCCTATGGGGCTTACTGCCAGCAGGGAATTTCACCCTATCCCGAAGATTTCATAAATATATCACTAAACTATCTACTTGTCAAGTTTAGCTTTTGCTTTTCTCTAAACCCTAAACGCTATACGCTAAACGCTAATTTCATCCGTTTATCTCTTGAATTGCCTTTTTATTGTCTTCGGCAACAAAAATTATTGTTGCCGGAACTCCTGGTACGCTTGATGCTGTTCCGTAAAGATATTTAATATCTATATCCGCGCTTTTAAGCTTTTTTGCCATGTCTTTGAGCATACCCACTTTATCCTGCATCTCAACAACCACAACTTCCTCTTCCTTGACTTCTTCGATTTCTTTAACTTTTAATATTTCAACTGCTTTTTTGTTATCTGAGGTCTTAAAAAGAAAATGTGCTTTAGAATTATCCACATAGGCACAAACAGAATCGATATTAACTCCTTTATCACCAAGCCACTGACTTACATCCGCTAATGTTCCAATCCTATTGTCTGCCACAACATGAATTTCTTTCCCTGCTCTTGCTTTTGACATGCAACCTCCCTAAAATAGCGCATAACTCATCAGGGCACCCGCCCCTTTGAACTATAAACGCAAATTAATATCCCAATAAGACTTACTATAATTATAGCTATACACACATCAGGTTGTCAAATATAAAATTTTCCGCATTATATCCCAGTTCATGCCTCTTCAAGAGCGATTTGCAGCATAACTTCCTCAATATAAGCATCTTCATCCCCGTTCAGGTAAAGCTCTGCGTCATCCTCAATCAGAAGCGCAGTCTCTACAAGCTCATTATCCTGAAAACTCGCTAGTGTGCCTCTAAAAGACGACAAAAAAAATAATTTATTTATTTTCTTGCTAACCTTCTATGTTTAAATAAGCTACATGTTTAGTATTTCTGTTTAATTTGCTTATACCGATAACAATCTATTGTATGGTCATTGACCATACCCACTGCCTGCATAAAAGCATAGCATATAGTGGCACCCACAAACTTAAAACCCCTTTTTTTTAGTTCCCTACTCATTGCATCTGATTCAATAGTGGTCGGGGGTATTTCAGATAGTGTTTTCCATTGATTTTGCCTTTGTCTTCCTTTTACAAAAGACCAGATGAATTTATCAAAACTTCCATGCTCCTTTACCACCGCAAGGAATGCCTGTGCATTTATCTTAGCAGCCTGCACTTTTAATCTATTCCTGATGATTCCGGGATCATTTAAAAGGCGCTTTATTTTTGCATCACTCCATTTGGCTATTTTTTTTGGCTGGAAGTTATCATAAGCAATTCTATAAGTAGCTCTGCGCTTTAATATCGTCAGCCAGCTAAGTCCTGCCTGAGTGCCTTCAAGCAGAAGCATCTCAAATAATTTCCGGTCATCATGAACAGGGATTCCCCACTCTTTATCATGATAATCAATATAGTCTTTATCATTAGTAAGCCAATCACAGCGTTTGAGGTTTAAGTTCTTATAGTTCATTTCTCTTATTGGCTCTTTTTCTTAATTATCATGCTGTAGGAGATGACCATACCTCAAGCTCCATTTCCCCATACTCACAATACTCTATGCGATAAGGGATTACCTGTATAATTCCATAATTCGGATCATCCGGGACTTGGAATATTTTCTCAAGAATACCGCACCAGAAATCATGTCGCAAATCATGACTGGTATTTAACTGTGCTCTGCCTTGTATTTGAAGATACGGCTTTATTTCATTAGGATCTGTGCTGCCGCAGGTAAGATGAACTTCCGGATTGTTTTTTATTTGCTCAACTTTACGGGATTTGACAAAAGTAGCGAAATTAATAATTAGGTTTTCTGAAGTGACAATCATAACATAGCACACCCAGGGCTTTCCATCTCCAGTTAAAGTAGCCAGGCTGTCCAGCTGAGGGACTTTTAAAATTTCATGAATTTTTTTTCTTAGCTCACTCATCCTTACCCTCCTTTTGTTGATATTAAAAAATTAACTAATTATTCAAAAAATCAAGATATACAGCAACACTCAAGGCTATTGCCGAAAGCCCGAATATAAATAAATAATTTATTCTTTCTTTTTTTGAGGTTAGGCTGCAAAGAACTCTTTGAATCAGATTATAATCATCGCTATTTAACTGCTTTTGAGTCTCCAATTTTTCAAGAATATGCCTTCGCTTTATCATATCAGCAGTTTCCTGTAAAATCTTAAACTTGTATACAAAAAAAACAAAAAATCCTCCCACCCCAACATACCAGGATATCTTTGAGTAAACAGGATTAAGATGCAGCAAAAAAACGGTTATCCTGATAGCTATTGCAGATATAATACCAATAATAAAAAAAAGCCAGGAAGAAAAACCTCCCTTACATTGACTTCTATTTATACAATTTTCACACTTTCTGTCATTCATCCTTTTCCTAACAAAACAGATGTTACCTATTTATTCAGCGCACAAAAGAAAATCCTATGCGAAGTGCCTCAGTACGATTTTTATAGTCTATTAAACTTTCTGCCAGAGCATTAGCGTATTGGACATTAAGATAGAGTTCAATATTATTTATATTCATGGGATAAGTAAAATTAATTTCATAAGAATTACCTTTTCGAGCACTGCGAAAATGGGAATCCACAACAAGTTTCTCTGCATAGCCCATTTTTACCCCTAAATCAAAATATCCCCGATAATCACAAAGGTCTTCATTAGTCTCGTTACTATTTTCTACATATGTCCAAATTTTTGGGGCTATCTGCAACCCAAACGAGCTTGACTCTTGATAAAATATAAAATTCGGCTCTAAATAAATATGATTTGTACTCCGGGAATTTTCTTCACTCTTCCCATTGGATTCATGCTGATATCCTAACTGTAGCAACACGCTGGTATGTTTTCGACTGCCAGTATATAAATCAGAAGACAGAAAAAATAATTCCGGTTTATAGCTTGTATCGTCAAAAGGCTTTGAGTCTGACTTAAGATCCCAAAAAGAAGTTTGTGTATAACCAAAATAAAATCCTTCTTTAAAGCTATTCTCAAACGATTTTTTTTTAACAGGATTGTAAAACTTATATTTAAAGCTTATTTGAAATTTACTTTTGGACAAATTGGTTCCCAATAGAAAATAGAGCGGTTTATAAACACCTAAATTTTTTAAATATGGCTGATAACGTGTAAA
>Ga0307991_1001717_pt1 | contig 15170 bp, 13 predicted proteins | sample EllFjometagen131_FD_203146 | JGI IMG/M metagenome (GOLD analysis project Ga0307991, IMG submission 203146) | Marine microbial communities from Ellis Fjord, Antarctic Ocean - #131 | ecosystem: Environmental > Aquatic > Marine > Unclassified | place: Southern Ocean | collected 2014-10-08
CCTTCAACTTTAAACACTCTGCAATTTACCGCCCTATGCCCATAACGTATTACCGCTTGACAGTTAAGAGGATAAACAACTTTTTTTGAACTTAGGTAATTTACTTCATTGGCCATTAAAGTTTTTTTATATAAAAGAGCATGGTCCCATTTCTTAGACACATAAAGAATATTATGTTTAAAATCTAGTCTAACAACATAATAAGGGCCACTTCCCCCTATATCTATACCTCTTCTTTGACCTATTGTATAGAAATATAGACCACGATGCTCACCTATTTTTTCACCTAACAAATTTCTTATTTCTCCAGGATTGTTAGCTAAGTGCTCTTTCAAAAAAATATTATGATCTCCTGACAAAAAGCAAATATCTTGACTTTCTTTTTTTAAATACGGTAATTTAGCTTTATTAGCAATTTTTCTAAGCTTACTTTTTTTAAACTTTCCCACAGGAAAGATAATTTTTTCTAGTTTTTCTTGACTAAAGTTATATAAAAAATAGGTTTGATCTTTTAAATTATCTCTGGAGCGAAATAATTTTTCCTCTAAACTTATACTAATACTAGTTTTAAGTAGTTTAAAAAAATAATTTATAAAAATATTTCTATGATATTTTTTTTGTAAATAATGTCCTGTAGCTAAATGAGTAGCTCCTAGGTCTTGAGCTTGCTTTAAAAGTTCACCAAATTTAATAAGTTTATTACATTTAACACAGGGGTTAGGAGTTAAACCTAATTTATAGCTGTTTATAAAGTAATCAATTACTTCTTGTTTAAATTCATAACTTATATCTACAACTCTAAACTCAATATCTAATTTTTTAGCAACTTGTCTAGCGGCTTCCCTAGCCTCTTTGTCGCTAAAACCTAAGTACATATACAAACCCATGACTTTAAAACCTTTGTCCTTAAGTAATTTTGCGGCCACCGAAGAGTCAACTCCACCTGACATAGCTATAGCTATAATTTTTTTATTTTTTTTCATACTACATAGAATTGAAAGTTTCTAAATAACTTTTAGCGGTTTTCTGCCAAGAAAAATTTAAGCTTCGGTCATAACCTCTTTTAATATAGAATTCTTTTAAATTATTATTATCTATAAGCTGAGAAATACTCCAAGCAATCTCCTTTACTCTAAATGGATTTATAAGTAAAGCACTGGAACCTGCCACTTCACTTAAGCTAGAATTAAAACTACAAATAACTGGAGTTTTTACTGCCATGGCTTCTAAAATTGGAAAACCAAAACCTTCATAAAAAGAAGGAAACACAAAAACCTCTGCTAAAGAGTATAAAGCTTTTTTATCTTCATCTTCAATATAGCCTAAAAATATAATATCATCTTTAAACTCTGACTTATGCCAAGAGTTAATAATATTTTGATAGCGCCACCCCTTAGAACCAGCAATAACTAATTTAACTGCTCTTAGATCAGGTCGCCTTCGTCGTAAAATATTATAAGCTTCTATTAAAGACACGATATTCTTTCTTGGCTCTAATGTAGATAAGGACAGAATGAATTTTTCTGCTAGTCCTAACTTATTTCTTACTCTTTCTTTTTCCTTATTAGATATCTCATCAAAAAACCCTGACTCTAAGCCAGAATAAATGACCTCAATTTTTCTCTCAGGAATTGAAAAAAGCTCCATTATATCTAAACCAGTATTTTTGCTAACAGTCATAATCTTATCCGCATCATTGAGGATTTTTTTTATATTTAAAGCTTTGTGCCAAGAGTTTTTTCTTTGACTAAAAAACTCTCTATAGCGGATAAATGATAGATCATGAACAGTTACTACATTCTTAACATCTTTACTTAAATTAAAAAAATTAAAATGTGGTTCCCAAAATAAATCCAATCCTCCCATAACTTTATCTAGCTTGGGGTAATTTAACCCTTTTTGCATTATATAGTTGAATATCTTGTTTGGATAACTTGTTCTTATAACTTCAACCTCTGAAGGTAAGGTTGGTAAATTTACTTCAGATAATGAATTATAATACAAAAAATATTTATTTTCTTTATCCAATTCTAGTAAATTTAAAAGCAGATTATAGGTAAAAGTAGAGACGCCACTAAAATTTTTATCCATTAAACTTCTAATATCAACACCTATTTTCATAATTACTTAGCTTATTAACAATTGATAAAATAAATAAAATAATACAATAAATAAAAAAATCTTATAAACTACAACAAATTTACTATCCTGAAGATCAATTTTTTTAAGTTTATTTGTAATTAATTTTCTTTTAAAAATATAGAAAAAGAGAAAAATACAGGTAATTAAAAAGAAAACTGAGGTTATTAGAGAATAATTATACAAATGATTTCTATAAAAAATATTTGTTAAGAGAATAAATATAAATGAAAAACCAGAAATTACAAATAATGGATAGCTACTAGAGAATAATTCAATTCTACTTCTTGTATTTAAAAACTTATCTTTATCAGCTATATATTTAAAAGAAAATAACTTGGCAGAATTTAAAAAAAATAGAAGATAGAAAATTAAAAAATAGAATATAAAAGACTCGACTTTAGAGCCAATAAATAGTTTATCATCAAAAAATAGTATAAAAGAAAACAATATATACAATACTATAATTAAATAATTGCTTAATTTATTATACTTAATTAACTTAGACATTGTTATAATTTATTTCTTATAAACTTTATCAATAAAATTATTAATCTCTCTTTTAAATCGCTCTTTAGAAAACTTTAAAGCATGTTCTCTAATTATTTCGGGACTAAAGTTTGTTTTAGAAAAGTTTTCTAAAACCTCAACTAAACTACAGGTCTCTTGTTTAGAGAAAAATAAACCCGTCTTCCCTTCTATAACAGTTTCCGTGGCCCCACCCTTATTATAGGCTATAACTGGTCTACCTGAAGCCATTGATTCAACTACAGTAATGCCAAAATCTTCTTCTTGTGGATTGATATATGCCTTTGCTTGACTATATAACTCTGCTTTTTCACTATCACTTACCCTACCTAAAAATTCAATATTACTACATCCTTTGGCAATTTTTTCTAATCTTTTTTTATCAATACCATCACCAAAAATTTTTAATTTGTAATCTGCTCCTAATTTTTTAAAAGCTTCTATAACTAAATCAACTCTCTTGTAAGGAGCTAACCTACAACCAGCTAAAAAATAGTCTTTTTCTCTGTTTGATATTTTAAACTTATCCGTATCTACGGGCGGGTAAATAACTACACTATCTCGTCTATAATATTTTTTAATTCTAATTTTAACATTCTGTGAATTAGCAATAAAATAATCGACTCTATCAGCAGCGTTTCTGTCCCACATCCTAAGCCAAGTTAAAATTAGAGAAATAACTTTTTTTATATACTTATTATATTTTAATTCATTCAAATATTGATGCATATCAGACCACAGATAACGAGTAGGAGTATGACAATAGCAAATATGCATAGTATCAGGTTGAGTAATAACGCCTTTGGCAAAAGAACTAGTATCAGAGATAACTAAATCATAATTTCTTAAATCAAAAAATTCTACCGCCATGGGCATTAAAGGTAAATACCACTTATAGTGACTAACTCCACCTGGTAGTCTTTGAATAATTGAAGCTTGAATATCATAAGTGCTATAATTTTTTAAAATGTTTTTCTTGTCATACAATAAAGTATAAATAGTTGGATCGGAAAACATTTCTAAAAAAGTTTGTAGAACTTTTTCTGCCCCACCATCTTGGGCTAAATGATCATGAATTAAAGCTGTCTTCATAAAACTAAATTACTTCCCTTTTTTTAATCACTGCTAAGGGAGTTTTAAATAATATATTTAAATCCAAAAGTAAAGACCAGTTTTCAATATAATAAACATCTAACTTTACCTCTTCTTCAAAAAGTAAATCACTACGACCGGAGATTTGCGCTAAGCCAGTTATACCTGGTTTAATTGTTAAAGTTTTTCTATGATGATGTTCATATTTAGCTACTTCTTCAGGTAAATGTGGTCTAGGTCCGACTAAACTCATTTTTCCAAAAAAAACTAAGAATAATTCAGGTAATTCATCAAAAGACCAACGACGAATAAATTTTCCCACTCTAGTGATCCTGGGGTCATCTTTAATTTTTACCATCGGTCCATCAGCTCTGACATTTTTATCTGCTAATTCAGCATATCTCATAGAATCAGAGGCAGGTATCATTGATCTAAACTTAAAGTATTTAAATAACTTTCCACCCTCACCAACCCTGTAGACAGGTGAGCCATCATCTTTTTTGGCAAAGAATATTGGTCCCTTAGAATCTAGTTTAATTAGAATTACTATTAATAAAAGCAAAGGTGATATTATAATAATAATAAGTGAAGAAACTAAAATATCAAAAACTCTTTTAGCAATTCTTCCCCAACCATCTAAAGTAGTACGCTTAACCTCAGCCACAGGAATACCAGCTATCTCACTAACTTCTGTTTTTAAAACTTTTATCCCTAACATATCAGCAGCGTATTTAAAGGTTAAATGATTCTCTGAAGCAAAGTCATATAGTTTTAAAATATCTACTTTTAATAAGTTAGGGTCAGCTTGTATAATCTCATCAACCTCATTGTTTTTGATAAATTCTAATAATTCAGACCAAATATTAGTGTCTATTTCTTTAATCCTTTTAACCACTTTAAAGCCAGAGGTCTTTTTACTAGAAAATTCACTAATTAAATTATCAGCAGTTTTTCCAGCTCCAATGATTATAACTTTTTTCACACCCCAACCAAATTTATATGAACGTTTCTTTAACCAACTAACAAATACTCTTCCCAAACTAATATATAATATTGAAAATAGCCAAAAAGCTAAAACAATAAAGCGAGAATTAAATAGTTCACGTCTAAAAAATATTAAAATAACTATAAGCACTAAGCCCATTGAACAACCAATAAACACTCGATGCAATTCCTGACCCAGTTTTTTATTGCTCTTTACCACATATAAGCCTGATAGCACGAAAACAATTAACCAAAGCAAAGCGATAATAATAAGAATTTTGAAGTAATATCCAAAAGCAAGGTCAAACATTATTGGTCTAATATCAGTTGTAAATTCAGCAAAACGGAGATAATATGAACTAATACCGGCAACAATAAGCATTAAGAAATCTATTGGTAAAAGTAAAGATGTAAAAAATAAATCAGCTCTTTTCATAAAAAAAAATTTAAATATTTAAAGTTATAAAATATAAAGTAAAGGAAGGGCTATAAGCCGGATTCTGTCTTAAATGATTATCTATCTAGGTTATTTGTTACCAAATAACTCGGGCGAGCCACTTTTTTCCCCTAAGGGATTTGCTCTTTCTCCAAGCAGGGTTTACCACAACTTTCTGTCACCAGAAAGAGAGAATTGTAGCTTAAAAAAACACCAATTCACTTTTCACCTTTCGCTATCTTTATTGAGAGCTAGTATAGTCTCTGCGGCACTTTCCCTAGAATTACTTCTGGTGGGCGTTACCCACTGCCATTTTCCTTGCTAAAAGCAATTCGGAGTCCGGACTTTCCTCTTTATTTAAATAAAAATAAAGCAATCATTCGCCCTTCCTTTATGTTTATAGTAGTATATAATCACTTAAAAGTAAAGATTATTCTAATTAACTAGAGATTATTATTTCTGCTCAAACGTATTATGTATTATACTTTTATAAAAATGGAAGTTGCAGGGTTACAAGTTATTTTCAACATTAAAGTTTAATGCATCCAAATTCTCATTTCTAATACTGTTGTGTCGCAAATCAATTTTTTTTGACTTTTTCAAATTAATAAGACCACTCCCCAGGATCTTACATATAACACATTAAGATTCCTACTTATTAACTCCTTTTAACTCCTTTATAGGAAGTATTAAAATACTACTTAAAATTAATTTAATATTTCTTTTATTTTCGAGAAATTTTTTAATAAATAGTCGGGACGTGCTTGTTCTAATTTATTATTTTCTTGAGCTCCAGTTTTAACTGCAATAGAGATAACTCCTGCGTTTTTTGCCATCTTTATGTCATTTACAGTATCACCTATGTAAATAGTTTCACTAGGCAAAACATTTAATTTTTTCATAATCATATTTAATCCATTAGGCAGAGGTCTTTTGTGTGCATAATCTCCAAGAGAAAAAACTATTTCAAAATCTTTAAAATCTAACAATGAAAGATTTACTTGAACTTCTTGTTTAATCATGCAACTCAGAACACAAATTATGATGTGTTTATTTTTTATATATCGCAATGTCTCATTGGTTTGTGGAAAAACTTTCATTAAATGAGTTGCCTTTGAAGGATAAATTTTTTTAAATTCTTCATAACAATAACTTGCTTTATCCTTGTAGCCTTCTGGAAGATAATTTTTTACGTAATCAAAAATACTCACACCAAAAGCAGAGAGTAATTTATCTCTCGAGCCTAATGGAATATTGTTTTCTTGAAATACCTTTTCAATACATTGAATAATGGCTCTATCAGTTTTAACAAGCACGCCACCTATGTCTGTAATAATTAATTTAATCATAATAAATAATAGATAAATATATATTTCCTTAAAAGCAAAAATTAAGCTAAAATATAATTATTGTTAATCTATGTAATTATATCACATGAAAAAAATCATTAAAACGAATAAAAAGATTATCTTTTGGATTTGGCTATCATTAATTTTGTTAGCTTTTTTAACTTATACTTTTTTTCCTAAATTTTTTAGCCCCAAAGCTATAATGATCTTTATTGATAGCTATTATTTAAAGGCTTTAATAATCTTCTGCCTATTTCTATTTATTAGAGGCTTTTTACTTATTCCTCCATTAATTATAACTATTAGCAGTTTAGCAATTTTTGATCCTTTAACAGCTTTTTTAGCTAATACACTAGCTATATTAGTTTCAACTTTTTTAATCTATAAAGCATCGAGATATTTGGATTTTGATATTTATCTTAAAAAATTTGAAAAACCTATAAACCAAATAAAAGATACTTTACAAAAAAAAGAAATAGCTGTAATAAGTGCTTGGAGCTTTTTCTCTTTCTTCCCCACTGATTTAATCGTCTATACTAGTGCCAGTCTAAAAATTCCTTTATGGAAATGCTTACTAGGAGTATTTATAGGTACTGCAATAATTAACGCTATAACTATTTATTCCTTAGGTTCGCTAATAAATCTTTATAAATTATTCTAATTTGATATAGTATTAAAAATAAATTACTTTCTCAATGCCTCAATTGGGTCTAATTTAGCTGCTTTTCTGGCAGGATAAACTCCAAAGAAAACTCCAAAAACAAGAGCAAATATAATTGAAACTAATAATGATTTAAAGGTAATTACGAAATTCCAATCTAGTCCAATCTGATTCAAAATTAAAGCTAAAATCCAAGATATAATAATACCAACAATTATTCCAATAACAGCACCCAGACTAGAGATAACAAGCGATTCAAGTAAAAACTGCCACATAATATCAATAAATTTTGCTCCAACAGCTTTTCGTAGACCTATTTCCGCAGTTCTCTCTGCTACTATTACATACATTACATTGAGTATACCTACTCCACCAACAATTAAAGAAATAACTACAATTGCTATAAGCATTAGGGTTATAATTGAAGTAATTGTATTCAGCATATCCATCATTTCATCCATAGTAGTTACTCTAAAATCATCTTTAGATTCATCAGAAATTTCGTGGTTTTCACGAAGTATTTGCCTGGCTTCGTCAGCGGTTTGTTTAGTTATATCAGTATCTTTTAATTTATGAAGAAACATTTGTACATAATCTATGCCCATCATTTTCTTTTGTAGAGTTCTCAAAGGAATATAAATATAGGAATCAAAATCTAAAGTCATAACCTTACCTCTTTCCTTTAAAACACCGATGACCTTAAACTTTTTTTTATCTAAGGTTATAAACTTTCCTAAAGGATTAGAGTCAGCAAATAAATCATCTTTTACTTTAGCACCCAAAACCACCACTTGAGATAATGATTTGTCTTCTACGTCATCAAAAAATCGTCCATAGTCTATTTCACTTTTATCAATATTTATATACTCAGCACTTACTCCATAAAGTACTGTTTTTTTAGATTCATTTAAATAACTAGCTCTCTTTTGACTAATAATAGCAGCATAACCCGAACTAGTATTAGATAATTTTAAAATATCTTCAAAATCATCTAGGGTTAAAGTGGTCACTTGAGAGCCATAGGCTTGAGCAAAAACACTATCAGTTTCAGCCTTAGCTCCCTTTTTATTACTAGGCACCTTAGTTTCAGTTTGAATAAAGTCACTACCAAAAGATTCTATTTGATTTAATATTAAACCTCTAATTCCCTCACCTGCAGAAAAAACTACTATAACCGCCGTAATCCCAATAACAATCCCTAAGACAGTTAAAAACGTTCTTAACTTATTACCTAAAATAGACTGCCAAGCTAATTTTACTGTATCCTTTATTAACATAAATACTATTTAACTTATTATTCGTAACGTAGTGCTTCAATGGGGTCTAATTTAGAAGCTTTAATTGCCGGATACAGTCCAAAAACCAAACCAATTAAAGTTGAAACGGAAAGTGCTAAAGTTATTGACTGCCAGCTAATTATATAATTCCAATCAAAGTCTAAATATATTATTACCTGAGCAATTATCCAAGAAAAGATTACACCTAATACCACACCTACAAGTCCGCCTATTAAAGTTAAAAAAAGTGATTCTGTTAAAAATTGTTTAACAATGTCAGGTTTGGAAGCCCCAATTGCTTTCCTTAGACCAATCTCTCTAGTTCTTTCTTTCACGCTAACAAGTAAAATATTCATAATACCGACTCCACCAACTAAAAGAGATAATGAAGCCATGGCAATTAAAAAATAAGTAAAAGCGTCAGTTATAGATGTGAAGGCTGATAAGGCTTCTTTAGCGCTACCAACTGTAAAGTCATCATTTTTCCCATCATTATCATAAATATCATGCTTTTCTCTTAAAGTAGCCTCAATATCCAAAACAGCTCTGTCTAAGTATTTACTATCTATAGCTTTAGCTCTGATCAGACTTAAGTGTTTAGCTCCCACGATAAAAGATTGTAAAGATTTCACAGGCACAAAAACTTGATCATCATAATCTTGAAAACCTACAGTTCCCCTCTCCTTCATTACACCAATAATTTCAAAATTGTGTTTTTTTATACGTAACCTCTTACCAATTGCATCACTATCACCGAAAATCTCTTTTTTTACTGTACTACCTAAAACTACTACCTTAGCACTGGACTTACCTTCAGAAATTGAAAAAAATCTACCACTACTAAGCTCCCCACCCTCCACTGCTTGATAATCAGAGCTAACTCCACTAATTGTGGCGTCATAAGTAAAATTTTCCCAACTCAAAGTTCCATTAGAACGTAAAAGACCATAAGCCACTCCTAAATCAGGTACATTAATTTTATTTCTTAAAGCCTCTAAATCCTCTAAGTTTAAAGTGGTTATAGAAATTCCCATAACTGATGCCGGTGGAGAGTTTTCATCTTGTCGTCCTCCTGGTAGTACACTAATAATATCAGAACCTAAAGTTTTTACCTGACTTAAAATTATATCCTGTGCACCTGCTCCAATAGACATAATAATTATCACAGCACAGACACCAATAATTATACCAAGGACTGTTAAAAAACTTCTAGTTTTATTGACTAGAAGGGACTGTAATGAGTTTTTTATAGCAAAAAATTCCATAAAATTAACTTATTTTATTTCAACGAAACTCCAGGTTTAGCTATCCTCTGTTTAGCTACTTTCTTATCTTCTACAATTAATCCATCTTTAAGTTGTATAATTCTCTTAGCATGTTCAGCCGTAAAAGTCTCGTGAGTTACTAAAATTATAGTATTACCCTGATTATTGAGAGTTTGTAAAATTTCCATAACCTGTATTCCTGATTTTGAATCTAAATTTCCCGTAGGTTCATCGGCAAAAATTACTTCCGGCTCATTAACAAGTGCCCTAGCTATTGCCACTCTCTGTTTTTCTCCGCCAGAAATTTGATTAGTAAAGTAGTTTAAACGATGACCCAAGCCAACGCTCTTTAATACCTTTTCCGCTCTTTCATTCATTTTTTTACGATTATCTGAATAAGTCAAAGGTAATTTAACATTTTCCAAAACACTAACTTTAGATAATAAATTAAAAGATTGAAAAACAAAACCAATTTTCTTATTTCTAAATTTAGCTAGTTTGTCATCACTCATCTTAGATACTTCTTCACCGGCAAACTTATATGATCCAAAACTTGGCCTATCTAAAAGACCTAATATATGCATTAAGGTAGACTTACCTGAACCCGACGGGCCCATGATTGAGACAAATTCACCTTTTTTAATATTAAAAGACAATTCGTGTAGAACTTTAGTTATAAGTTCACCACTCTTAAATTCTTTAGATATTTGACTTATATCTATTAAGGGTTTATCCATATTAATTATTGACTTTCTATATAAGTAATAAGTTCTATGTCAGCTTCTAAGCCAGTTTTAACTTCTATTAAACCATCATCACCACGTAGACCTGTTTCCACTCTCAATTCTTTAACTTCCCCATTTTCCATTATTTTTACAAACTTACCTTCACCATTTCTGTCTATTATAGAACGTGATGGGATAGCTATAACATCACTTAACTCAGCGGTTACAATATCAGCATTAGCTGTCATTCCTGGTTTTATTTGTTTGAAATAAGGACTATTTGAATCAAGTAGTTGTATTTTTACTTGATAGTAAATAACCTCAGATATCACTGTCTCAGCTGGAGAAATTGAAGCTACTGCACCACTAAATTTTTCATCAGATGAAAAAGCATCAAAACTTATCTCCACTTTGTTAGTCACTTTAATTTTGTTAATATCAGCCTCAGAAATATCAACTTCAATTTCAAAATCATTAGCAGTTAAAAGGTTAAAAACTGCTTTATTAGGTGATACTTGCTCACCTACTTCATAATTAACTTCAGAAACTTGCCCACTTATTGGTGCTTTAATTATATTATCTTCTATTTGCTTGCTAATTAAATCAAGTGATGATTGAGCTTGACTAAGTTGAGCTCTAGCTAATTGAACATCTTCAGACCTAGCCGGTGATTGCAATCTCTTTAACTCACTTTTAGCTACCAACCATGCCTCTTGACTAGACTCCACTTGACTAATAGCGCTTGTCTCACTTTTCTCACTATTTAACTTTACTAAACTTAAATTATTTCCTGCACTTGATATTGCTTCTGATAAATTTACCCTGGCTTGTGCCAGAGAATTCTCGGCACTGCTAACATTTGTTTGATATGATAAATAGGCACTATTCAAATTTTGTAGAGAATTCTCTACCGAACTTATCCCAGAGTTAATAGTATTTCTTTGATTAATAATCATAGAAATATAATTATCTAAAGCTTGTTGAGAAAAATTTGAAGAAGTAACTGAATTATCAAGAATATTATAGGTGCTATTTAAAGTAGAAAAAATCATATTCAACAGGCTTAAACTAGAAGCTAAAGAGGTAGATAAACTTGATTGACTAAGCGTGAACCGGGCCACCTGATAATCTTCTTCAACTGAAGTTAAAAGCTCTCGACTTGTTTTGTATAGGCTTTTAGTATTTATAAGATAACTGGAATTTTGTGCACTTAAATACGGCTCAGCTGTCTTATCATCTAAAATTGATAAGACAGAATCTAAAGCTAAACCAGAGAGCGATAATTGATAATTAATAATATTTAAAGCTTGATCTCTATAATTATTAATAGTTTGTTGATATGTGCTTTTAGTATTAGTTACATTAAGCTCAGCTGTTTTAAGGGCTTGTTCAAAACTGGTTACAGTAGAGTTTGAAACATCATTTAAATCGTATAATTTAATTTCCGCTTGACTAATATTTTCCTTATTACTTTTTTGTAGAGTTTCTAAATTCTTTATAGCTGACAAATAAGCACTCTCAGCCTGATTTACTCTAGCTTCAACTACAGCCACCTCAGAAGCAGAAGCTCCTGAAAGCAGTTTATTTAAATTAGCTGAAGCTATACTCATAGAAGACCTAGCTTCAGTTTGTGAAATAGCTAAACTACTTGAGTCCAGCTCAGCTAGAACTTGATCAGCTCTAACCTCATCCCCGGTCTTTACTAATATTCTAGACAACTTTCCTGATTTATTAAAATTAAGGTCAACTCCTTTAATTGACTTAATCGCCCCTACCTCACTGACGGTCTGCGTTAAAGGGCCTTTCTCAACAATAATAGAGCTATATACTAAATTTTCACTCTTAGGCAAAAGAAAGTATCCTATAGTAGCTAAAATCAATATAAACAAAACTACTAACCAAATTATTTTGTTTCTTTTTTTCATAAAAATTAAACTAAGGTTAAGCCAGCAACTTATCTTATTATATATAAATTATAGTCTAAGTATAGCATAATATGATAAATTTAATAAAAAATTAACTAACTAAACCAAGTCTCGGAATTTTTTATCATTTTTACTAATGATTTACAGGTTTTACTTTTAAAATTTTACTTATGGGTATAAAAAATATTACTGCGTTTACCATAATCAAAATAAAAATTGCTAAAATTGCTAAACTCAGTGAATAAAGATCGGCCATATAACCAATTAAAGGCAAAAGCCATAGTTTATTTAAAGACTTGAAAAGCTCTAAAATAGAACCCATGGTAGCCCTATTCTTTGAGCTTAAACTTTGATGAAATAAGGTATTAGCAATTGGTGAGCGAATATTATCAATCATTAAAACTAAGAAAAATAGAGCCACCGCCCACTGAGATGAAAAACCTAAGCCCAAAACTAAGAGAGGTAGAGCTGCTAAAAAACTAGAGTAATTCATAATTTTTTTTGCTCCAATTTTTTCTTCTAACTTAGTAGTAAATTTAACCAAAATAGCCGCTAGTATTAAGAAAGCGGAATATATTAAACCAAAATATTGCAATTCAATGCCAACGCTTTTCATATAAGGTTGAACAAATTTATCTAAAGCAGCTAAAGCTCCAGCGAAAAAACTAATATTTATTATTACTTTAATAACTAATTTATTGGATTTCAAATCTTTAAAAGTTTCTTTTAAAAAAATAAAATTATATTTCCAACCTAAGCTATTACTTTTCTTGTCATTCTCTATTTTAACCCAACTTAAAGTTTGAACAAAATTAATAAAGGCAGGTATAGATGCTATAAAAAATACCCAAGAAAATCCTAGCTTATAAGCTAAAAAACCACCCAGTAAAGCACCTAAACTCTCAGACAATCGAGCGTAAAATTTTTGATTAACCTTAACCTTGGTATAAGTCGGAGACCCTGGAGTAGCTTCTAAATAATTATAAATGAAAGCCGTTTCCGTACCCGAGCGAAAACTTTTCCCAAGTTCATAAATTAAATTAGCCAATAGAATGCTTACGAAATTAAAAGAAAAACCAAAAAATATAAAACTTACAAAAATTATAAATTTAGAAAAAATTATACTTCTTCTGGCTCCATAAAGATCCGAAATAATACCTGTAGGAATTTCTATAATAAAAGAAAAGGCTGAACCTATAGTAAAAATCCAAAAGATTTCCGCATAAGTCAACCCAAGGTCTTGAAAAAATAAAACAATAATCGGAACAAAATAAATTTGATTTTTTAGAAAAGAAGCTAAATAAAACTTTTTTATTTGTTGATTTATTTTCATATTTACTATTAACAAAAACTAAACACAAAATAATTCTATACAAAAAATTTATAATTATTATTAATAAACTATTAACACAATATTTTTGTTAAACTATTTAAAAATTAACTTGATAAATTTTTAATTTGTTTAATCATTTCTTGAGAGATTTTATCTAAATCATAATTTGCTTTCCAACCCCAGTCACCTTGGGCTTGACTATCGTCAATAGTTTTTGGCCAAGAATTAGCTATAGCCTGTCTATTATCTGGATTATAAGAGCAAGTAAAATTATTTACATACTTACTTACACTACTAGCTAATTCTTTAACAGAAAAACTAACAGCTGTTAAGTTATAAGCAGTTCTAACTTTAATTTTTTCTTTATCAGCTTCCATTAATTCAATAGTTGCCCTAACAGCATCATCCATATACATCATAGGAAGTACGGTATCCTCGCTAACAAAACAATCGTATTTAGCATTCTTTAATGCTTCAAAATAAATAGCCACAGCATAATCAGTCGTACCTCCTCCAGGTAAAGTTTTCCAGGAAATAATTCCTGGATATCTTAAACTTCTTACATCTAAACCATGTTTATAGAAATAATATTGACATAATAATTCTCCCGCTACCTTAGTAACTCCATACATTGTTGTAGGTTCTAAAATAGTTTTTTGTGGAGTTTTGTATAAAGGGGTAGTTGCGCCAAAAGCTGCTATAGAACTAGGCCAAAATACTTTTTTTACTTTATATTCAACTGCTAAATCTAAAACATTCTTTAAACTGTTCACATTAACATCCCAGGCTAAATCTGGTTTATTCTCACCCACAGCCGAAAGAACTCCAACTAAATGATAAATTGTATCAATTTTATATTTTTCAATTAATAATCTTAACTGTTCCTTGTCTCTCATATCAACCATCTCAAAAGGACCAGCCTCTCTAAACTCTTTACTTGGCTCTTTATGATGACCAACAGCTAAAACGTTACTATTACCATATTTCTCTCTTAAGCGTGGGATCAACTCAGATCCTATTTGACCCAAAGCCCCGCTAACTAGTATTTTTATCATATAAATAAATTAAATAATTATATATTAACTATATCATAACAAAAAATATATAAAAAGATAATAAAGCTAATTTATGCTATTATCAATATAATAGAATTTTCTAAAATTTATCTTATAAATTTAATCATTTAATACTATAAATATCTATGAAGTATTTTAAATCAATACTGATTATTATAATCGTTATGATAGTTATAACATCGGGATATATTCTTTTGATTAATAAAAAAGATTCTAAAGTAGAATATTCTCCAACATCTAAAATCGAACTTCCTGTAATAGAAAAAATGGGTCATACGCAATATAGGGTTTTAAAAAAATAAGGTATAATGAAATTGTTAATTCAATAATAATTTCATAGTATGGAGATACAACAAAAAATATTGGAAATATTCTTTCCA
>Ga0307991_1001719_pt1 | contig 15160 bp, 10 predicted proteins | sample EllFjometagen131_FD_203146 | JGI IMG/M metagenome (GOLD analysis project Ga0307991, IMG submission 203146) | Marine microbial communities from Ellis Fjord, Antarctic Ocean - #131 | ecosystem: Environmental > Aquatic > Marine > Unclassified | place: Southern Ocean | collected 2014-10-08
TACCTATGTTCAAAAATGAGCGAAAATCAAAGATACCTATAATTGGTGATTTCTTATTAATCCCTATGTTAACGACATCAATGTCGTCGACATATTGATGATTTACCGCTAATTTATATTCCTGCAAGCTTTTAGCTCGTAAAACAATATACCCATTTTCATTTATTTCTTTATTATATTTTTCCAGGTAACGGTCAATTGTTCGTTCATCTACCTTGTAAAAACTAGCAATCTGCTTTTTTGTGAAACGATAGGACCCCTCAAAAAGAACACCTTTTATACCGACAGCCTTTTCTATTTCACTCAGAGCCAATTGATTATTCATGATATTCTGTCTTTCCAAAGGTGAATTTGTTAAACTTTTCTTCATACTATTCTCCGTATCAGTTCCGTATCAATTCCGTTATAGTTCCGTTACAACTCCGTTATTGCTTTTTCTTCCTCTCTTCTTCCAACTTCTCTGATTTCTGGGTAATCACCTGTAGACACCTGATCAGTTTTCATTAGACATCTTAGTTTAAACCTCTACCCAACTACCAACCTACTATTCAATTCGTCAATCTTTCTAATGATATTTAAATTTATTCCAAATAGCAAACAATCTGGATTTGACTCCGACATCAATGTCGGTAACATCAGTATTTTCTACAGCTAACTTAAATTCTTTCAACCTCTTAGCTCGTAAAACATCATAACCGTTTTCGGCTATCTCTTTGGAATATTTTTCCAAATATCTTTCGATTGTTCTAATATCAACCTGATAGAAATCTGCTATTTGCTTTTTTGTGAACCTGTAGCTTTCCTCAAAAAGAACTCCCTTGATGCCAATTGCTTTTTCTATTTCACTCATGACTTCGTACAGGCAGGCTATATGGGAGAAAGGAAGCCTATTGACTTTGATTTTGGAGTTACTTTTACACCTAACGAAACCCTACGAGTAGGGTTTCACTTCCAAAATCCATTCCTTACAGTATATTGGAAATTCCTGGATTATTAAGTTTAGTAATATGGCTCGATAAACTGATATAGAGCCATTTCTTCTTTTATTAATAATTCAAGCAATCTAACTATAAATATCTAATGATATTTTAAATTTATTCTAAATAACAAAACTTCTGAAGTTGTTGAATATTTCCTAAGTTGATTAACTTAGTCATCAACAGTATCCGATATAGTATCAATAACTTCTGCTAACCCATTTGTTATTTCTTTAGTAGAGAAACGCAAAACGGTGTATCCAAGTTTTTGTAACTTTCTATCTATGTTATTATCATGAATAACTTGTTTCTCTTCCTTATTGTGGTAGGTAAAACCATCAGCATAAATGCATATTTTCTTATTATTCTCAGAAATATAAAAATCTGGAAAAGTTAGAATATTTGCCCTTATTACTTTATCAGGATAGTTGTAAGAAGTACCGTCTTTATTGATCCTTTTTTGAAGTTCAACATTTGGGAATTTGGGTGCCAATCCCATAAACAACTTCCTTTCCAAGGGGCTTTGACAAACGAAAACACATTCATAACAGTATTTATTTTTACCATGACAAGGATATATTTTGTTATACTTATAGTTATATTTACATTCTGAGTAAGTCTCATGTTCCTTTTTAATTTTTCTGGAATTCTCACTAATTTCTTTGCTTATTTTTGTTTCATTCCAACCCAATGTAAGATATTTTCTGTATAAATAATTCTGAATATCATCTGTATATTTATAAATACAATTATAACAATTTTTAAACTTGAGAGAACAATTAGTACATTTCTTATTATGAAGATGAAAATCTATAATTTCATAAGCTACTTCTGTTGAACATTCAAACTTATCTTTAATCTCTGATATATTCAAACAATCCTCTATCTGATTTTTTAAAGCTATCATTGAATCATTACTTTGATCAAAACTTATTGAAGGTAAATAAGCCTGTTTACCACCGAATTCAATTTCTAATGAAACACCAATTTCATTATTTTTTGAATCTAACTTTTTTACAAATCTAATCATATTTCGTTCCTTTTTTATATTTTGTAATATTTTCTTTCACTTTCAACAAATCTGACAGAGATTCTGCAAAAGGAAGAGCTGAACCACGAGCTTCTCTGAATCCTTTTAATTTTCTAATATCCCATTTAATATCTAAAAATTCTTTGCAAGCAGTACATTCAATATCATAAACTAGATAGCTTTCTCGAGTAGGGTTGCTGTAACCTTTTCTTTCAATCTCTTGTTTCGAGAAAATCCGGGGATTCTTTCGTGTAATCCTATGAATATCTCCAGTTACTAAATTGCCTTCAGAATGAAGCAGAATATAATCAGCTTCAGCAGTTTTTGTACTGATTGGTATTGAACCCCTATCACTGCCCATTCTAAAATTGTAATATCCATTCTTTATCAATACATCGTGCTTTTCATTTTTAAATCCAATAATAACAAATCTGTCAGATGGTGGTATAATCCTTTTATTACCTTCATAATCTTTAATGAATTGTGATAAATATTTTTCCTCTTCTTCTTTATGAATATGATATTTTTTGTATGAGAGTCTTTCTCTTTGGGAAATTCTATTACGCAAATTAATAACAACATTTGAAATAAAATCTCTTAAAAATTGTGTACCGTCATTATTTTGTGATGGTCTCACTGTAAATGCACCTAGACCAGGAATTATCTCATGAAAACCTTTCATTGTTTCAGACTGATCGTTTTTCCCAGGATAAAGAATGTAAGCTCCACCTGTTCTTCGAATTGCATCTTTATAAGCATGCATTTTTAAAAGATCAGCTCTTTTATAAGTACCTTCACGTTGTTCTATTTTTTCATCATCAAGATCAGGATTATCTTCTCCTACGATTTCTTTTAGATAGTCAATCTTGTACTTTGCATCAAAATGAATGTGTACAATTATTTCCTGTTTTTCTGCTTCTTCTCTCTTTATTCCTTCCGGCCAAAAAGAAAGAGTATAATCCGGTCTCATGCTTTTCGTCCAGCTACCGCCTTTGGGATATTCATGATGACCACTGAACGTTTTATTATAGCAGAATTCAATTTCTAAATTTCTAATTGGATTTTTGAAAACACCTTGTAGAATTAATTCTCTACCTGATCTCAATTTCAAACCTAATCCATCATTTGTTGGTTCTATAAGATCTTCCAATGAACCTGAGCTAATTTCAAAAATATCTTTTAATAAATCAATGAGTTTAAAGAATAACCAATATTCATAAAGAATAGCAATGTCCCGTTTACCTGCAGAATAAACATCTTCCCCGCCTTTCCAGATTAATTTAGCGGCTAAATCAAATAGCAACCAGACTCTTAAAATCTCCCGATAACCTTCTTTCCTCTGCAGAACAGGACTATTTAAGGGTAATGTTGTTGGTCTTGAAATCTGTCTGAAAAGATTATGATCAAGGACTTCTTCCAGCTGGATTTCTAATTGAGAAGCTTCCTTAAAAGCTCTCGAAGTTAAACTGTTATTGTTTTCCAGAATACTGCGAACATCAGAACAAAATGATGTAAAAACCTGCAGAGCATGTTTTATGAAGCGGTTTTCTGCAGTATCTACAGTCTCAGTCTTTTTTATAACAGTTATTTTAGCAGGTATGTCTTTTAGTATTTTTCTTTGTTTTAGGTTATGTGTTTCCGGTAGATCAATTCTATTTTTTCTGGATGCAATCTGTTTTAGGTGAGAAGAATTTAATCTGTTCATTCTTCTGATATCAATATTCTCTTCGATATCCGACCATTCAGTAACCGGATCTGTGAGTATTCTATTTACTGACTGTTTGAATTCATCTGAATCTAAGATGGATTTAATAAAAGCAAATCTTTGATATAAGGTTTCCGGATCTAGTTCCTGATCAGGCTTGAAACTCTGCGTAACCGGTGAAGTATGAAGCATCAAAAGATCAGTGCATTTCTCTGCAATAAATTCCAGCATGAATCTATAATCTTTTCTATAACTTGTTTTTACTGATCTAACTTCCAAATCAACTTTTGAGATTTTCTCAGAATTTTCGTTAACAATATCTAAAGTTAATGTACCAACAAAAATCCCCGTATTGATTCTTCCACATGATTTGTTTGCTTTTGATCTGTGAACTATTTTGTCTAGTTTTCTAATTTGGAAGCCCTTACTGAGTTTGTATTCATAAGTGCAACCTTCTTTCAGCTGCACTATTGCTTCACCATTTTCTAATGCTATTTCTGTATCTTCAATCCGAATTTGTGATTCTTTCTTGGATTCTGAAAATAATTCTAACTCTATCTTCTGATTGAGATTATTCTCTATCTCAATATTATAATTTGCTTTGTCCATTTTTTATGCTTCAGCGAAACTAGTAAAACCGTCTTGTATAACCCTTTTCTTCATGCGAATAATCTTTTCCATGGAGAGTTTGAAACGAATATTTTCTTCAATTTCTACAGCTTCATCAACCAGATTACCAATATTTTGATTTTTATCCTTTTTGGCAGTTAATAATCTTTGCTTTTCATTATCAACCAGACAAAGAATTGCCAGAGAATTTAAAACCGGTTCCAATTTCTTGCGTGATCCATGCAGTTTAGGTAAAAGTTTCTGCATTATAGCGGCATCTAACTTTTCATCAATTTCCCACATATTATCTTGAGTTATCAAACTCAACTTTGCACAAAATTTGCTGATTTCGAAAGCTGTTCTATATCCGAATTCAGCTCCTGCTATTTTTAGATATCTAAAGAATTCAAGCAATGTCTCTTTAACTTTATCCGAATCATCTGAGTTTTGGGCTTTAGCTTTTGCCAACTTCACGAAATCAGCAGCCATAGCTTCTCCTTTACCTTTGATAAAGTCTAAATCAGGTCTTGCTGGATTTTTCAAAAATTCATTAAGTTCTTTATCCGTTACTCTGAATTCTATAACATTTGCTCTATCCAGAACTTTGGGGCTGAACATGTAGGTCGTTTCATCAATATTAACAGTTCCGATTATAAATAAATTATTAGGCAGTTTGATAGAAGCTGGTATGCCATCATTCCAATCACCGTTTTCATCTTTCCATTCATTTGAATCTGGATGTAAAGGGATATCTTCTTCCGATTCCATTGCACTCAAAAAGTCGGCAAAATAGCGTTCAACATGACTTAAGTTCATCTCATCTAATATTAAGAAAAACGGTTTAGCTGGATTCTCTATAGCATTAAGCACAAGATCTAGAACACCATTTTCCGGTTTAACATATTTACCTGTTTCAAGTGCATTGGGATACCCTAATAAAGGTTCTCGGTTTGTCCAGTCAGCTCCTACTGGAATTAATTTGTATTGTTCCGATTCATTTGGATTGCTTTCTTTATCAATAAAAATCGTTACTGGAATTTCATCTCCTATTGAATATTCTTCCTTGATTTTTTTTGAGAGATTTTCCTTCTGTTCATCTGATTTATAGTAGAATATGTTTTTATATTCAAGTTTACATTTTTCTAAGTCAATACCGGCAATATTAGATTTCACATATTTATCTTCTTCACCAATTAATTGTTCAACGACTTCTTTTTTCAAGGTCCATCCAAAGCTATTTTCTACAGATTTCTCTGAATACTTTACTGTAGTATCAATAGCAGTTAGATATTTTGATAATTCTGGATTACAAATCCAAGTTACAAAAGCTTGAGCTAGTTTTGTTTTTCCTGAACCTGATAGTCCAGTTAAAATAACAAATGGTTTTGATAATAATGAAGCCACGAATCTTTTTATCATTCTATCACGAAATTGCAAATTGCAATTTTCCAGATTTGAAATGAAATTATTAACAACAAACATTTCATGTTCAATTTTTTGTGATTCTTCTTCACTTGCAGATATTTGTTCATCAATAGTTTTTTTAATTACTGTTTTATGATCACATTCTAGCAAAAATTTATAAAGCGGCTTAAGTAACTTAAAACCTTCAACCATATCAATATAAAAATTACTTTTCAAATCGATTATTTCTTCTTTGCTATATTCGAAGCAAAAATTTACACCTTGATTTAAAAGTAATTCATCATTATGTTTCAATTCACTTACTTCCAAGTACTTAATTGGAAATCCATTAGTATCATCAATAACTATTTTCAGAGAATGCCCATTTACAGCCAATTTAGTTAATGCCTCTAGTTTATTTTCATCAGATAAAATATGTTGTACAATTTTTCTAGAGAGTTTGTCAGCTTTATCACCTGTGTATAATCCAAACTTAAACATATTTTCACAGATATACCAAAAATGCTGTAGATCATTTGATTTATTATTTCTTTTCTCTCGATATATAGCAGCCCAAAAATGATGGTTAGGCTTGTTAGCCCTATTGGCATGTGAACTTCGGGCGCTTTTATCTGTAAGATTGTATTCACTAAGACCTTCTTGGATACAACTAAATAATCCTTCTTGAATTTCTTTAAAAGGATTTCTTACGTATTTGTTAAAAATATCCTTATTGTATTCTGAATCAGGATTATCCTTATATGATTGTAATAAATCAAATGCTTCCTTTTTAAATCCTTCAAAACTTTCAGGTATAACTAAATAATCTTTAGTACTCATAGATTCTCCCAGTAAATATCTTATAACTTCGTATACTTTTTTGCATTTCCTTTCGCTTTCTCAACCGGATATTTTTCTGCATTTTTCAGCATCTTGCCATTGGCTGCTTCTATCGGATCAATTCCCAGTTCATCACATAGACGAAGTAAATAAACAAAGGTATCACCAATTTCATCTTTAACTTCAGCGAAGGTTGCTTCATCCAGTTCTCTGCTTTCCTCAGCCGTTTTCCATTGGAAGTGCTCCATTATTTCGGCAGCTTCAATACTCAGAGCCATTGCAAGATTCTTTGGTGTATGAAATTGTTCCCAGTCTCTTTCTTTTACAAATTGTCTGATTTTATTAATCAATTCATTCATAGTTTTCCCTTCCGGTTTATATTAACTAATGAGTTATGAATTCTATCTTTATAATATGCCTGTCAAGCATAATCATGCTACACACTGTGTAATATAAACCTTCAGATGTTTTCTAAAACTTTGGAAGTGTAATTAAATCAAATGATACAATCGAAATTCAATTTTTACTTATATTTCTCTGCCAGTTATACTATCAGCTCCCCAAATTCAGAACTTACCTTAATTTCAAAATTATTCACAATTTATTTTTTTTCTAATTCACCTTTTATTCTTTCCAGAACCTTTTTTCCACCTACATTGTCAGGATTTAATTCAATTGATTTCTCATAATTTATAATCGCCAATTCTAATTTTTCTGCATTCACATAAGCTTCACCTAAACTATCATAGCAATTCCAGTTTTCCGGGAAATATTCAACATTGATCTTGAAAATGAAGATTGCTTCGTCGATTTTTTTATTCGCTAAATAAGTATATCCCAATTCATTTATTTCAGCTTCAATAACGGGATATGAGTAAACGATCTTATGTTGTTCCTTCAGTTCCGGATAAGCTTCCATTGCTGTTTCCAAGCCATCGTTATCAATTATATTTTGTAGTTTTACACTAAGGGTTTTAGACTGCAGATACACAAAATAATCATAGGCATATAGTTTAGGAAAGAGTTCCTTCATCTTTATTACATGTCTGCCTGACTTTAACTCTTCTTTAAAATCTAACGTTATATAATTAGAAAAATCATGAAACCTGTAGAGATGCATTTCCAATTTATCGGGATCGAAAATATTTGTATATTGAGTTGGGTATTTCCCTTCCTGATGTGTTGTAGCTAAAGCTTGAGCAAAATCGTCAATTGTAACTTCCAATTCCGGTAATTGCTGAAGCAGGTTGTCATAACGTACACAATCAGTCTCTTCACCTTCTTTTACTTCAGATTGATAGAAGTTAGTTACAATTTGGAAATCTCCACTTTTGCGGATATAATCATCACCTTCTATTATGACAGCATCACCTGTTTTATCCACGAACATCAGCATAGCATTATCTAAAGTTTGCAGATTATATTTATCAAATTCAGCAATGACTTCATCGATAGTGCTGCAGGTTTCCATTACGTGTTTGTTCATAATTCCCTGAAATCCCGGTTTACCCGCTGCCTTGGTGATAGGTTTAGATTTTGTAGCGAAACCATCAAAACAGAGTCCTGCTTCGTTCATACCACCCTGTGGGAAATAGTCATCAAACCCAACGTACATACAATCATACTTCTCACCTTCACCCGGCTGAATCCAGATAACAGTATTCGGATCTTTCCAATCCTCGTTGTTCCCTACTAATGTTTTTCCATCAACTGTTTTAGTGAACATCGAGCAGGCAAATGCATTAAGATAGAATACAGCAATTAATACAAAAATGAATATTACTTTTTTCATTTTTTCTCCCATTCATCCAGGGGTTCATTCAATTCTTCTGTGCCAGGAACTACAAACCTGCCGTCACGAAGAATGTCTATCTTATCACCACCGGCTGTAATAGCAGTGATGAAATCCAGATCTTCGTAAGGCAGGGTGATATCAGTATGACAATTTGTATAAGCCTTAGCTGGATCTTCTTTACGCAGGATACTTCTCTCATTATCGCGTGCTGTGATCTCTTTATTATCAATGGGATTATAGACGGCAGCATCTTCTTCCCAACTGAAGCAGGTATCTCCAATGGCAAAATGCGGTCCCATTTTTTCTACAATAAGAACCGGCATGATGGAGAGAATATTAAATTTTTGCGCCATCACATAAGCTTTTGTGTTTGTTCCAATGGCAAATTCACCAATAGGTAATGTTTTATGCGGGAAGAGCAGATTCTCTTCAATGTATTTTCGATTTTCTACAACTTTCTCAAAATTACCGCAGTTGTATTCATGCACATATCCATCTTTAAATTTCAGGTTCAGATCTACAAATTTAAGCTGTTTCAAATATGTCTCTTTAAGGTGCAGAACTCCATTTGTTCCAGCCAGTGTAGGCGAGGTAAAGACTTCTCCCACCGGGATATTCACATCTGCCCCGCAATTCACGAAATTAGTTTGTTTAGATGGATCCTTGAGCTCCTGCATTTTAACCTTGATATCAGTAAGGTTGCCGTTCTTGCCTTTCACATGAACATATACGGCTTTATCCAGGGCATCAACAATGTGCTGCTGAATATCTTCGTGATGGATCGTATCGATCATATTTATGGCATTTGTCTCTTCAAAGATCTCTTCAAAATTATCTCCAATTTCCGGTAATGGGAAACCGACAATACAAAAACTTGTAGTTTTGCGTGAGATGTAGTTATCCATTATCTGGCTGCGTTGAATACTCATTTGTTGAGAAAACTTCTGCTGTTCCGGTGATAGTTTCAAGCATTCAGGTTTATTAACTGGTGAAAATGGTTTTTCTCCAAATGTATCAAAGTAGATTGGACCGGCGAATTCCTTTAAAAAAACTCCACAATTTGATGTTGCCAATTTTAATATTTCAGAATGTTTTTTTACCATTTCTTTATCAAGATAGAGAGCACTGTCAAAACGGTGATCATAGCCATACTGTCTGTTTGGAGAAGTGGTGAACACCATATTAAACAGGACATTCAGATCATTTTTTTCAATGTATCGGGCAATTGCTTTGGCAATTTTCTCCTGGCCGAGATGATAATAAATATTCAAAGTTTTTTTAATAGAAAGATCTTTTTTAGCCAGATCATATCCACGGATGAAAGCTTTTGCTATTGAATCTGCCAGAATTTCAATTTTCTCATCAGGATAGGTGCTAAGAAATTTTGATGTCTGAAATTCATTGGAACCAATGTGTTTTCCGTATTGATAAAGATAGCGTGGATCATTCAGGTCAGCTTTCATCACAATGTCATGATACATCACAGTATCCGGACCATAATTTTTTGTGAAATTCAGGATCGAATCTTCCTTTGTCATCTGCTTGAATTCACTTAGCATCAATTCCCTGCAATCATCAAAGGTTGGAATTCCAGCCTGGAACAGCTCGAATACATCAATAAATATATTGTTCCATCTCAGCATATAATACTGCATATGTTGAAAAGATAAAGTAACATAATTTCTATAATTGATATAATAGGCAGAGAACAGAGGACCGAAATCATCACCAAAATTCTTAACGCAATATTCAGGATCAGCATAACTGCTGTTATAGTTTTGCGGCATTACTTCATTAAAGAAATCATGATTCGTCTGCTTTAATTCTTCCAGAGAATTTTGTTTAAAATAATCATCTTTAACTTCCTGCTCAAATTCTGCAAAGAACACGATCTTATCAGCAATTGCAAATAAATACTTCTTATATTTGTCTTCACTATCCTTAACTTCTGACCTGATCGTTTTTATTTTCTCTAAAGAGCTTAAGTATTCCTCACGATTTTGCAGGTTTTTTTGTTTGATTAATTTTTCAAATGACAGCATTTTCCCTCCATATCTATCTATTTTTTCTTACTATTAAATCCATATTTTGTTAGAATTTCTTCCATCTCAGCCGGATCATCTAACCATTGTCCCCACTTGCGGGAAATGTGTTCTGTCCAACTATAGGTTTTCCCGTTAAAAGTCTCTTCACGCTCATTTTCTAATTTGATCATTAATTTTCCATTCTTATAATAATCCTGAGCTAAGTAACCTTCATCCATCTTCTTCATAGCTCTTTCGATCTGCTCATCAGAAAACTTGGGATATTTACCATCAAAGCAGGAAAAATCTAAGGGGTAACGTGGGCGGATTGGTGGATTTTCGTCAGGATAACCAACTGAAATTCCGACCATTGGGAAAACTTTTTCGGGTAGGTTATATTTCTTTATCAGGTTATCTGCCATAAATGGAACAAATCCCAAGTAGCAAGTTCCCAAACCCAAGCTCTCAGCAGCCAGCACTAGATTCTGAGCCAGATAGGATGCATCCTGCATGCCAAAGAGAAGCATAGCAGCATCGGATGAGATCATCTTCCAATCCCTCTTCTCCATAACTTTCTGCATGCGATGAATATCAACACAAATTATAAAATAAAGTGGAGCACTGAATGGATGTTTTGATCTTTCCCTACTAATTATCACACTTCCCAATTGCCCGGCAAAAGCAGCCTGCTGACCAGCTTTCACAATTGTTTCTATCACTTCTTCAGATGGAACTTCATCGGTGTATTTACGTATCGATCTATGATTCATTAAAACATCTATCGTTGGATTTGAGATCATATTTTCTCCTTACATTATATCAAATGTATAGCTAACTTTTAGGAAATAGGTTGTGTCTATCTCATCTTTAAACGTATTATTCACTGAGACCTGCTCTTCAAACCTGTCACTACCGGATGCTCCCAGATAGATTGCAGTTTTCGAGCTAGGTTTGTATGTGAATAATGGATAAACACCCAATCTTTCCCATTTCTCATCAATCTCAATCATATCATAATTAGTAACTTGTGCGATTACCCGAAACCAGAAATTCTTATGAAATTGGAACTTAGCTTTCATTTCATAAGATCGAGCAATAAATTTGTCGGCAATTTCCTGGTATTTTTGTTTAAATTCCAGATCAAAGAAATTCACAGGACGAATATTAAAAGTTGATTCATATTTGTAATAATCACCAATTTCTCCACTTGGATAATTATAATACAAACCTTCTCCATCAACCAGCAAAACATTTATGTTTAATTGCTTGATCGGTTCATAAGTTAAACTTAGCCAGGGATAGTACATATTGAACTCTTCACCCAGATAGTATTCCATTTGAGTTTCCAAACCTGACCAGACACTGAAATTATTCTTGAACTGAGCTCCGCATATCACTTCCCAGTGGTGTGAAATGATATCACTGAGATCAAACTTTGTTTTGATATATTGACTGGAAGCTATCTCCATATAACGTATGAAATCTTTATCTGTTTTCCCATGGATCTGGTATTCAAAATGAGTATTAGTGAAGATGCTGTTCTTGTCGTATATGTAACCCAGATCTGCAGTATAATCTTCTGTGATCCCATTTGATTCGAAATTTATGAACCAGGTCCCGTCATAATAATCCATATCGACTGAATAACCATAACCATATTTTGTTTCGATTTGATCATTATCATCTAACGTATCATTGGAAGAACCAACTAATTGGAAATCTGCATCAATTCTGTCACTGAAGCGGTTATTAGCATCCAAGCTAATAAGGTAGTTGTCATAATCATCAAAACGACGCATTGTAGCAGCTGCCCTAAGGAATGAGTTTCCATTCCGCAGTTTTTTACTCAAGCTAAGAAAGCCAAAAACTGCATCCGATTTCAAGCTGTCTGCATAATCAAATCTATCACCATAAATGTCTTGATCATTTGCTGCCACACCATAGAGAGATAGTCCAGCTATTGATCCTGAAAATTTTCCACCTAAGTAAGGATCTACAATGTTTCGCGTATTGAAGATGATCAGGTCTGTGCTGAATGGATTAGACTGTTCTATGAAAAATGGTCGTTTTTCCTGGAAATATCTCGGATAGCGGGTGTTTACATCAATCTCCAAACCATCTGCCTCAATAATATTGAAATCGGGGTTTATGGTTGCTGTGAAGGTAAAATTGGAATTTGGTTCAAAGAATACATTCAATTCCGGTTGAAATTCCGATTCAGTATTTTCCTCACCAGCAATTTTATCATTATGTTTATGATTATTCCCTAATAGAGATGGGATCAGCCTTAGGTTTATGTTATTGGGAAGTTCTGCAAACCTCAAAATTCCATAATTATCATAGAAATTCCCACCACCTCGTGGAACTGGAGATCCGCACACCTCTTCCGGTCCATCGGTAATATGACGTTTAAAGAAAACACCCCAATCCACATTTTTCCCACTTTTGTATTTGATACTTTCCAGTGGCAGAGCCAGTTCCAAGTAATAGCCTTCTTCATTCTTTCCGCCGGCTGAATGGTAGAAAATATCTATGGAAGGATCAATATCGTTGATCACAATCCCATCTGCCTGCTCTCCATTGGCATTGCAGCCAAAGTAATAAGCCTGATCGTTAGAATGGAATGTATCGAAGAAGAAATAAACACGGTCTGTTGTATAGATATGATCTCTACTACAATGATTATCACGCAGTCTACTTAGATCATCAAAATAGCATTTTGCCATACAATAAATATTTTCTTTATCGTATGCCAGGTAAATTTCAGTTCTCTCAGATGGTTCCGTATTATCTCCCGGTGATGTTTGATAAAACTCATCCCAGCTTACAGCTGCGCTCCACTCTCCTTCTTCAATAACACCATCAATAATGGGTGCATTTGTGATCATAGGAACTTCGATTATTTCTTTAGCTTTTAATATTGAAAAAGTAAAAGTTAAGATAAGAATTAAATTTAATATTATTTTTTTCATTTCTCTCCAAATATTTATAACTAATATTGCAAAATACGTACCAATACGTTAAATGTATGTTTTAATTACATTTAGTTATTATTATCTTACAATATATTGTCCGCAACAGCACACATGCTGTCCACCAGCGAACATTTTATCTACTATTGTTGGAACAGTGTCAACACTTTATACATCTAGTTCTTCTTATAAGACTTTTACTAAAAACAAGCAAGGATTCTCTTTTCCCCAAAGTTCTGTAAATTCTTCTAATGGTAAGAATCCGGATGCTTTATAAAATTCTCTAGTTTCAGCATAATTTTTATCAGGATGAGAAAAACTGAGAGTTTTCACAGTCAGGAATTTTGTACCGTTATTTATCAGGTCTTCTTCGGCAGAACCCAGTAATTTTCTGCCAATCCCCAATCGATGGAAATCTGGTAGAATACCACAAACATAGATCTCGCTGGTTTCTTTTAAATGAGTAATTATCGAGAAAAAGCCTACCTCTTTGTCGAACATATAAGCTGTGTAAAAATCTGTATCAACAACTCCTTTGATATATTCTTTATTAGATTCCGGAATACCAAACCAATCTGGCAAAGCTTCGATTATCATTTTACAAATCCGACTTTTCTCAGCCTTATTCTTTATCATTTTAATCTTCAAATTATTCTCCAACCATTCATCTTTGCAGATCTGGTAGATGAAGCAATGCACATCTTCTGTGAAATGCTGCATTTCTGGTGGAAAATGGTAAATACCTCTTCTAATCTCTTTAGCACCAACTGATTCTGCAATTTTCTGAGAAGCCACATTTTTCTCGTTCGGAGAAGTTTCAATGATCTGAGCTCTGGTATTATTGAAAGTATATTTACATAGAGCATCGAATAGCTCTTTTCCAAAACCTTTTCCCCAATATTCAGGTAATAATTTGAAGTCAGGGCAAGAGATTTCTTTCTCATTCGGTAAACCTATTTTACATTCTCCAATTCTCTCACCACTGGCTTTTTCTATCACTACCAAAGTTTGATTGAATTCCGTATTATCATGACTTGCAATTTGCTTCCTGACCTTTTCTGCCGATGTTCCAAGGCCATTAGGAAAACCCACATTTTTCATTACTTCCGGGTTATTCCACAGAGATAAATACATTTCCACGTCGGATGCGGCAGTTTTTCTTACTTTTAAACGTTTTGATTGAAAGATCATAACTTCTCCATTCAAACCTTGAAAAGGTTTAACTAAAATCCCCAGTTTACATGTGCTGGAGGAAGCAGGAAAGCCTTATCGAGTTTCTTCAATAATTCTTCAGATGCTTTAATTCCGTCTGAATAAACCAGGCTGCTGGCCGGCAGGATACCGAACCACATCCTGGTAAAAGCTCCCACAGAAGCTGTAAGAGTTGGCAGATCTTTTTGCTTTCCTTTTTTTGCTGATGAATTCTTGCCAAGTGTAATTACATAATCTCCCGCTATTCCATGCCATTTAATATCTTCTGCCACAAATTTTCCAATTGGATCAGTAAGCTGCAGGTTAAAACTGAAATCAGCACAATTCAAATGGGTTTTCTTCACACATTTCTGTAAATTCAGAATACGGAGCTGCCAGAAAGCAGTAGAAAAAATATAATTCTGATTCTCTGCTTTTCTGGTCATAGCTCTCACTTGAAATGGTTTTTCGATGAAATCCTGAATTTGAATTAAAGCTGGTTCAACCATTCTGATCATAATGACCTGCTCTTCGAAACTCTTTAAAAGAGCCAATAGATCCATTAATTGATCCAGATTTTCATAAGCCATCCATTGAATCCAGAACGGACCCT
>Ga0307991_1001720_pt1 | contig 15159 bp, 13 predicted proteins | sample EllFjometagen131_FD_203146 | JGI IMG/M metagenome (GOLD analysis project Ga0307991, IMG submission 203146) | Marine microbial communities from Ellis Fjord, Antarctic Ocean - #131 | ecosystem: Environmental > Aquatic > Marine > Unclassified | place: Southern Ocean | collected 2014-10-08
CAAAGCAAGCTTTAATGCCCATCTTAGCTTTAGGCTTTTTTAGTCCTTGATGGTCGATGGTTATTATTTAGTACAATGTTATTTATTTTAAAGTCAAGCTATCTAGTGTGGCATGTTCTGGGCATATGATTAATTCAAAATTGCGTCTAACATAATGATTCTTATATGAAATGTCTTTGATTTCAAAATCCTCCCTAACCCCATAAGCGCTAACTTAGTCACAGCATTATGCCGGCGCCTTTCCTGTCATGCCGTCGTTCTTACTGTCATTCCGGCGAAAGCCGGAATCCAGTCAAACAATCGTATTGTACAAATCCTGCCAATGCGGATTACTGCTTTCAATCAATTCCAGTTTCCATTTTCGCTTCCATTCCTTCAATCGCTTCTCTCGCTCAATAGCGGATTCCATATTTTCGTGTACTTCATACCAAATTAGTGAATTAACTTCGTAGCGTTTGGTAAAGCCTTCCACCATGTTGTTTTTGTGCTCCCATATCCTCTTGACGAGGTCTGAAGTCACCCCAATATAGAGGGTACCATTTCGTTTGCTTGCCAAAATATAAACCACTGGTTGTTTGTTCATTGACAATCCTCTGACTCGAAATTCGGAGCAGGCTCTGGATTCCGGCTTTCGCCTGCCTGTGCGTCGCACGTAGACAGGCCGGAATGACGAAAAATGGTGTTTTTCGACTTTTTACGAGTTTGTCAATGTTCAATGTTCATTTTTAGGCATGTGAACCAGTTTAATAATAGTGACCTCAGGAGGGGAAAGAAAACGTATAGGAGGTCCCCACGTTCCTGAACCCCTGCTTACGTACAATTTGGAACCATGAGGCAGATCTATCAGCCCTGAGTGATTAGGGAAGAAAAGTCGGGTAACCAAACTAAAGGGAAAGATTTGTCCTTTGTGGGTGTGTCCTGAAAGCTGCAGGTCGAAGAGACCGAGGGCCTCCTTTTTTACTGATGGCATGTGTTTAAGGAGGAGAACAAATCTCTCATTGCGGTTCTGAGAGAGCAGAGAGTCTTCTGAAACACCTCTGTAAGAGCCAAAGTACTTTCCAGTTGGATCGTCAATACCAGCCACTGTGATTATGCCCGCAGCATTATGTGTTTCTCCCCTCAGCACGGTAAAGCCCGCGCTTTTAAAAAAACGAAGGGCCTGATCAAGGCCGGCGTAAAATTCGTGATTCCCTGTAATTGCAAATTTGCCGTATGGTGGATTGACCGCCTTTAAGAGTTCTGCAAGTCCGGTTAGATTGTCAATCTGCCCATCAACGAGATCACCTGTTGACACCAGAATATCAGGGTTCCCCATTTTTACTGCATTCAAAATTCCCTTCAATCTCTCATGACGGACAATCAACCCAAGGTGAACATCGGAAATTTGGGCAATAGTAATCGTGCCAATTTCCTCGGGGATTTTTGGGCTACTTATTACCACGGTTTCAGTACGGATAGAGCGCGCCTCGTAATAACCTAATACTGCTATGGCTAATGTGGGCAGGAGCGCTGCGAAAAAGGCAAATCCTGGAGAAGGTGTCAGCAAATAGAATTCCTTATGGAGGATGATTCCCATTGTATATAATAAAATACGGTAAAGATCTATAACGACAGAGCAAAAGAAGAACAGAAATACGAGCCCCATCCATGAATATCCAATATAAGAGATAACCCGGGCAAAGGCATCAAACTCAAATCTTTCCAATAAGCGCACAACAAACGGCGCTCCAACCATAAGCACCATGAAAGTTATTAGAAAAAAGGCTATCACACCGCCGAATGCAAATGCGCCCCTCATTTTTAAGAAAACATAAAGGTGCAGCAAACTATAAATAGAGAAAATGGAAATGAAAAAAAGAATCCTCATAGTCGTTTCTCCCTGATATTTATTTTTTTTGTGGCCATTGACCATATCAAGATTAGACGCAATTGCTACATGCCCCTAAAATGAGGTTTTACCATCAAAACAAACCTTTTTCGTTTCTTTCCCCATTTTAATACATCACGTTGTTCCACATCTACAAGAAATTGCTCGGATACCTTTCACAAACACCTAACCCCTAACAATAGGGAAACTCGATAGCAAGAAAAAAATCCTGGATTGGCAATTGAAAGCGAGCTGATGGCATTGGCAATACACCAAGAGGTAATTATGTAACAAATAAATGCATTTGGTGAGACTCCCACCAATTGTAAGCACTGCTTTACAAGATTGAAATAGAATGGTATGAGGCATTCATGCGATATATTCGGCTGTCTATGTAACGGCCTGGCCAACCTTTCTTGGAGGTACTGTCGTGGATTTCAAATTGTGTGAAAAGATTAAAGAAAACATATCTCAGGTTATTGTGGGTAAACATCAAACCATCGAATTGCTGTTAGTGGCTCTTCTGGGAGAGGGTCACGTCTTGTTGGAGGATGTTCCGGGGCTGGGAAAAACCTTAATAGCTAAATCTCTTGCCAGAAGCATCGGCGGATCTTTTAATAGGGTTCAATTCACACCAGACCTGCTCCCTGCCGATATAACCGGTTTTAATGTCTACAATCAGCAAACAGGCCGGTTTACGTACCAACCCGGACCAGTTATCACCAATATTCTGCTTGCCGATGAGATTAACCGCACCATTCCCCGCACCCAGGCGAGTCTCCTGGAGAGCATGGAAGAACACCAGGTGACCATAGATGGGCAGACCTTTCTCCTGCCTCATCCATTTTTTGTTATGGCCACCCAGAATCCCATTGAGCTGGAAGGCACATTCCCCCTGCCGGAGGCACAGCTGGACAGGTTTCTTCTCAAAATTCATCTGGGGTATCCTGAAAAGGATGAAGAAATCTTGATACTGGAGCGATTTCGAGAGGATGACCCTCTGCATAAGCTGGAGGCAGTGGCAAGTCCTGAGCAGGTCACTGAACTTCAGCAGGCACGAAAGAAAATTCACCTCTCTTTCCCGGTACGGGAATACATCACGGATATTGTGAGGGCTACCCGTAACAATACATCCTTGCGTTTCGGGGCCAGCCCACGGGGCTCTCTCGGGTTAATGCGTACCGGTCAAGCACTGGCAGCCCTCAGAGGGCGCGACTATGTGCTGCCTGATGATATCAAGTATTTAGTGGGTCCTGTTCTTTCTCACCGATTGATCCTTAAGGAGGAGGAACGGTTGAGTGGAGGAACCCCGGAGTACCTTCTGGATGAGATGGTACGTCAAATACCGGTTCCCGCACCCACCACCTAAGATGATGGTCATGGAATTACAAGAAAGCAGAGTTCCGACCGTTTTCATTATCCCGCTGATGCAATTCTTTGTGGGAGTTCTTCTTTTTGTAGCATTATTGCACAACCAACGGGACCTTGCTGTTTTAGCGATACTGGTGTTAGGTGTCATGGGCGGTGTAAGGCTATGGAGCAGGATGAGCCTCTCAGGCATAAAATGCTATTCAATGGTCGACAAAGGGAAGGTTTTTCCAGGGGAGGTGCTCACCTTACATGTACGCCTGGAAAATGCCAAGTTCCTGCCGGTTTGGCTTCAGATAAAAATGTCTATAGATAGCTCGCTGAATCCTTCCCCCGATAATGCGACAATTACAAATGAAAGCGGCCTGCTGTGGTACCAAAGGGCACACTTCAATCATACGTTAGTTGCGCAACAAAGGGGTATACATCACGTAGGGCCATCACATATAAAAGTGGCTGATCTTTTTGGTTTTTTCCCCAGGGAAAGAGGTGAACAGGAGGACCTTCATGTTATCGTGTATCCACGGCTTGTTCCACTGAAACCAGTTTCCTTGTCACGGCGGGATTTTTTTGGCATTCCGGGGGCTAAAAGTCCCGTGCAGGATCCCATTTACATACTTGGCACCAGGGATTACCAACATTGGCGGCCGGCCAGATACATTCACTGGAAAGCAAGCGCACGCCATAATGTGCTCCAGGAAAAGACCTTTGAACCTTCGGAGCAGCTCAAGGTCCTCTTCGTCGTTGATGTGGATCAATTTGGGGAAAAAAATGCGGCAGAGGAATTCGAACACACACTTGAAACAGTGGCGTCCCTTGCAGTTCAATTTGACCAGAGGGGCTATGCTATGGGATTCGTGACCAATGGTGCGGTACAGGGAGGCCCGACAATCCTGCCGATAGCCGGAAATCCACAACAGTTGCCTGCTATTCTGGAGGTACTGGCACGGTTGCAAATGAAAGCAACAAGGGATCTCTTTGATACATTGCACCGCGGGCTCCAGCTGGTATGGGGGACGAGCTGTATGCACTTCTCATACGAAGAGGCCATAAAAGCACGCGCCATTGAGGGATACTTTTCGCGCCGAAAAATACCGATGGTGTTCGTGGTATGCCGGCCTCGCTCTCTCTCTGGAGATAATGGGCATACAGTGCGGAGTAAAGTGTATCCCCTGGATGAGATCAGGATCAAAGAAACGGGAAGGGAATGAAAAGCCAAAAAGGAAGCCTCTTGTTTTTAGCCAGCGGAGGGATGGAACTGACCTGGTTCTATGCGTGGGCAAACTTTATAATGGTTTCAATACTGCACCGACCCTTTCCCTTACCAGAGGCACTCGGAACGTTTGTGCTGGCAACCCTGCTTACCGTGGCTGTTTGGGGAAGGGGTTTTCGGGTGATTCTGGTTTTAGGGCTTCAGGTGTTCGGTTTTCTGCTGGCCACTTCAAGGATCGTACATGTGTTCTTCTATGAGTCATATCCTTTTTTTGACCAATGGTGGTTATTGACCTGCTTCAGCCAACCAAAAGATCCCCTTAAGTGGTTTATCCTCGTCATTACTCTTTTCTTTGCCCTCTTGTTTTGGGTAGGGGGGATAACCTTAGCCCGCAGGTCTGGTGAGTATTTCACCGTTTGCACCCGCTTTGATCTGGGAGTGGCAGCCTTCTTTTGTCTCTTGATAGTCAAATTCCTTTTCCTTATAAAAGGAGGGATTGATATCCAGGATTCCACACCCGAGCTGTTGCTGTTTCCATTTTTCGTATTTAGCCTGTTGGCGATCGGTATATCCCGGAATAAGAGCAGCGCCCAGAAGGATTTTCTCTCAGGCTACCAGGGGATCGGTGTGATCGTGACTTTTGCCGTGGTTGTTCTCGCCTTTGGTGGAGGCCTGGTGCTCCTTTTTTTGCCCTACCTGCGTGTAGCTGCAGAGATGGGCTATGGCGTGTTAAAGATTGCCGCCGCACCACTGGGCCCGATACTGATAACTATTCTGCGATTTCTCTTTATGCATAACCGAAGTAGGCCGGAGACGTCTTCTCCTTCACCTCACAGTGACCAGACAGGGTTTGTATCTTCAACTGAGAGCAGCTGGTGGACAGAGCTTTTTGGAAAAATATTCAGCTGGAGTTTTTTAGGTCTGGGTGTAGTGATTGCACTCATTGTGTGCGGCCTGGGTATATGGTATCTATTTCGTTGGTTCTTCTCTCGAACCGCTATAAGCAAAAAGAAACAAATCCAATGGAACCTTATTTTTGTGTGGGCCGCACAGCTATTCACAGCTCTGCTCCTCGGCTGGGGAACAATAGTTCACTGGGCCAAGGGCTACAGAAGTTCGATTCAGCTTTACAGCGCTCTTCTCAACTGGGGGCGCCATAGCGGGTTACCCCATTTTCTAAGCGAGACACCCACGGAGTATGGTGTGCGTCTGGGGCATCAATTTCCAACACTGACTCACGAGATAGGATTGATAGCAGAAAGCTTCAATGAGGAGGTATATGGCGAGATAGTTCCCGATGAAAAGCAATTCAGCATGGCCAAGCTCGCGTGGCAAAGGCTGCGCAGTCCCATTCATTGGCCTTCTCGATTTAAATCCTGGTTTTTCCAACCAGGAGAATAGGATCAGACATTTTCCCTCCCCTCACGTATCCGCACTCCATACGAGCGGTAGACAAGCTCGTAACTCAGAGTTTGGGGCTTCTATCCCTCTGTTTACCCCCCCCCGTCAAAGATGGTGTTGCACGGAGCCTCGTTGCGCCAGGCGAACCCCGCCTGCCCCATTTACTCCGTAGGTCCGGCAGATCATACTGGGGTGGAATTTTATTTTTTCTTTCATTCCATCGGGGTAAAATTTAGTCCTGCATCAGCGAAGGGCATTTTACCAAGGCCCTCCGCCTTGTACCTGTAATATTTTTGCTGTGTGCTATAAGCTGCGAGCTTGCTCTCTTTGCCCAATAAACCCAAAAGCTCGGTAAGGCAAAAAAGGAGACAAAGATCAAACGAAGTGTGACCTGTTGATTACACTGTGACTTTATTATTTGACAGCGTCCTAATAAAGGTTATCATGATGTATAAAGAGTTGCATCATTACATCATGGAGGGATTTGCATGGTACGCACACAGATTCAAAATGGAAGATGACCAGATTGAATGGCTGAAAACACAAGCCAGGGCGCGAGGGATCTCTGTTTCTCAACTCATTCGTGAGGGAATTGCTCTCTTTCGTGCAGATCAGGAACGATTTCCAGAAAATAAAAAAAGAAGGCACTTGCCGCTATTGGCCGCTTTTCTTCGAATATTTCTGGCATTTCTGAGCGACATGACGATTATTTGGCAGAGGCCTTCAGCGATGAGGCTCGTCATGAACAATGAACCGGTATTTGTGGACACTTCAGCCTTTTATGCCTTGATGGGTCGTTCAGATGCTCATTATGTGCGTGCAGCGGGATCATGGAGACACCTGCTGGAAAAAGACTTGCGTCTCTATACCAGCAACTACATCATTGTTGAAACGCTGGCTTTGTTTCAAAGCCGATTGGGTTTTAAGGCTGCAACCCTCTGGTACCAGGATGTGATGAGCCTTGCAGAGGTACTTTGGATTGAAGATTTACTCCATAATCTAGCCCATACACTCTGGCTGAGCCTTGGACGAAAAAAGGTAAGTGTTGTGGATTGTATCAGCTTTATCACAATGAGGCATCACAAGGTTCAAACGGCCTTCGCATTTGACAGGCATTTTGAAGAACAGGGATTTGAAATCGTGCGTAAAAGGGGCAAACCATGAACACTGACGCATGCTCTTAAATCCACACTGATGGAAGACAAGCTCTCCCTGCCAACCCAAATTTCCTCTTGCCTCTATACTATCAGCTTAATTGCCGGGACCTATTTGCTGCCCACATGATTGGGTATTGTTTTCTTGACAACCCCCAACCACATGCGTAAGCTTGCCACAATATAAATTCAGCTCTTTTAAGGAATGGTATTATGTTCACCCCTTGGAATGAAATTCGCCTTAAAAAGTACCTTTCCTCAGGCATACCTGTTGTTCCATTATGGCAAGATTTCTGCAACCTGAGTTGTGCTATTCCATTAGGGATCTACAATTCCAACATAAGGTTTTTCAAAAACATGTCGCTAATTTGTTGGTTCATCGACTTGTTAAAAACTCATGTACATAACTTGGATATGTGTTGAATTTAATAATGAAGAAAAAAGAAACTAAATACCCCATACCAATTCGCGAATGGTCAGAAGATGACCGGCCAAGGGAAAAGCTCTTAAAGTATGGTGAGCATACCTTGAGCAATGCCGAGCTGCTGGCCATTATGATAAGGATAGGGGCTCCGGGGAAGAGCGCTGTGGATATTGGGAGGGAATTGCTCCATAAGTTCAAATCCCTTCGGGCAATGAGTGGCGTTGATATTTCAGAGTTCAAGAAAATAGTTGGCCTCAAAGATGCCAAAATCGCCCAGATTAAGGCAGCCATTGAATTAGGTAGAAGGATGCTGAGCGAAGAGAAGGCCATTGAAGGGCCGATCAAATCATCCTCTGACGTGGCGGGTTTCTTGATGCCTATCATGGGGAACCTGAAAAAGGAGCGGTTTTTGTTGCTCTTGCTTGATAGGCGAAATGCCATATCAGAGGTAATGGATATTGAGTATGGCACTGTTGATCAGGCAAATCCATACATTCGTGATATTATCCAAATGGCTATCCGTTACAACGCCCCGTCCATCATTGTCGCCCACAATCACCCATCCGGCTCGATAACACCGAGTGACGCTGACAAACGATTTACCAAAAGCCTCATGATGGCAGCCAAGGCAACAGGAATCAGCTTTTTTGATCACATCATAATTGGTGATAACCATTACTTCAGCTTTGCAGACGAAGGCCTCATTGGTGAATATAAAGCAGTAGCGATTAGGGAATTGTAAGTTTACGGCTGTGCCGATCAAGTGAAAAATAGCCCCATTAAGAGGGTCCGAGTAATTGCGCGACATGGTCTTTGTGGTAGCCTTTCAAAATTCTTTACCCCAGAGTTATAGGAGGTGCTTGTGAGATCAATATTGGGTGGCCTAATCTGGGTCAGCCTGGCCCCTATATTCTATAGCGCCATGAGCGCCTCGGCCAAGCTGTCAGGGACCTACCTGAACGTGTGGCAGATCGGAGCGGGCCGCTTTTTGCTTGGCCTGATAGTGGTCCCTGTTGTTGTCAGGGCCTTAAGGATAAGCCTTTGGGGACAAAAGCGTTTCCTGCTTACCGTACGCGGCCTATGTGGTGCAACTGCCTTCCTTCTTCTGGTGGCCTCATTCCAGCGGATTCCCTTGTCTGTGGCAATGGTGTTGTTCTATCTTTATCCGGCCTTCACTTCCCTTTTTTCTGCCTGGGTGACTGGTGAGCCGACGCCAAAAGCTGCCTGGCCTTTTGTGTTTGGCGCATTCATCGGCACTACCCTCATCCTCTGGCCGGAGGAATCCGCCAGCGCTCTTAATCTGGGATATCTGTTTGCCATAATCGCATCTGTCCTATGTGCGTTTACCCTCCTTTTGGTCAGGCTGTTGGGCAGGGAAAATAACATTTACACCTTATTTTTCTACCTATGCCTAACCGGGACTCTGGCCAGCCTTGGACCGTTACTTATGCAGGATGGTCCGATCCTGCCCATGCAAGCCGCCGGCTGGATTGGTGTGGGCGCGGTAGCTATTTTCTCCATAGGGGCACAGCTCACTATCAACCAGGCTTTAGTCCACATCCCAGCGCCGAAGGTAAGTGTTATGATGACTGCCGAAGTACCGCTTGTGGCCTGCTTCGCGGTGGTTTATCTGGGAGAACCACTCGGCTGGCGGCTGGTGGTCGGTGCACTGATCATTTTCGGCTGTGGAATCGGCCTTAATTTACTTCCTTCCAAGTCTCCCGTGAGCTAATCGATCTGGAAATTCCGAGGAGAAATCCATGGCTGATTCTTTGTTTCGTTATAATCAGAATTGCCGCTTTGTACCTATATTCCTTGCCAAACCCACAACCACAGGCGTAAGCTTGCTACAATTTTATTTTAGCCCTTTAAGGAGAATATTATGTTTACCCCGTGCAATGTGCAATCTATTTCACTGGGGTTACGCAATTTCAGCGTCACGTTTTTCCCAAAAGCTCAACTAAATCAGTCTTGACGTTCTCGTAAAAAGTCCCAAAATACAGTTTTCCGTCATTCCGGCGAAAGCCGGAATCCAGTCTTTTCAAGCAGTTGCAGACTATCTGGACTCTGGTTTTCACCGGAGTGACGACTTTTTATGAGTGCATCAGTCTTAGTGGAGCTTTTTTTATGTCTATTCTGTAAAATGACATGTGATGTTTAACAGGAAAAGCAGAACATGAGTCAAGAACAGATTTATCCCGTTGAATTCCTTGATTACACTATCATTCATTTCATTGAAAAAATAATCGGCCGTATTTAGGGCCGACCCCGCCAAGTTTTCAAGCAATAAAAAACCATATACAGTATTTATTCTAAGAATTTATACAATATTTAGTTGACATCCGTAATTACATAGTGCATGAGAATATATGTCAGATAATGGATAATGCAGTATTTTCTGTACAAAATTCTCATTAATGGAGATCGGATTATGTGTAATGTTCTGGTTATTGATGATGAGAAGGGGGTCTCGGACGTCCTTCAGCAGGCCTTAGTCATATACGGATATAATGCAGAGACAGCATCGGGGGGGTCTGATGGCCTCAGAATGTTCGAGGCGGGATCTTTTGATTTAGTGATAACGGATATACGCATGCCTGACATTGACGGCATTGAAGTAGCGCGATGCATTCGAAGCTCCGACAAACCGCAAACACCAATCATTGCTATGTCAGGAACCCCGTGGCTTATGGATAATAACGGATTCGATTTTACCATATCCAAACCTTTTAGCGTCAAGATCCTTATGGATGCGGTCAAAGAACTGACTTTAAATCCTATGAATTCTGATACGGTCCATCTCAACAGTACACTTGCAAAATTGCAGTAAAAAAACATTTCTGCCGGCAATTCTCATTTTGGGATAATTTATTAGCCACGGACACACACAGACGGACACGCACAAATTATTTAGCCTATAGCCTCTACCTCTTTTCGCGAAGCGATGATACTATTTTAGCCGAGCGACTTGTTAGGCTAAAATGTCTGTGTAGGTATGTGTGGGTATGTGGCTAAGTCTCTTATTTCGCTATAATTAGAATTGTTGCCACTGGCTTTCTTGCCTTGACAAACCCACAACCACAGGCGTAAGCTTGCCGCAACATAAATTCAGCTCTTTAAGGAGGGCATTATGTTCACCCCGTGGAATGCGAAGCCTATTTCACTGGGGACTGCCCCGTGGAATGAAATTCGCCCTAAAAAATACCTTTCCCCAAGCATACCTGTTATTCCACAAGAGTAGACTTGACCTGTAGATTACTAACAGACAGAAATGCGCCTGAATCAAAAAAATAGTTTTTTATTTGGAAAATATAAACTTATGATATTGCGTGAGACTTCAGGTTTTCTAAATTAATTTAGTACGTTATTTCTTTAACTGTAAATCGACAAAATCTCTTGACAAAGTATCAATTGATACTATAATAGATGGAAAGACCTTCCCACAAGGAATTATATAACAAGCTGTGTGAAGCCAGAAATGCAGTATCGAAGGGACTGATTAGCCTGCTCAATCAGGGCATTATTGCCGCTGATGCAATCGAACTTGAGTACACAATTGGGACAGAGCTTATCCCAATTTTACAAGAGCTGCTTGATTACACGACACCAGGTCATTACGCCGGATCTCGGCCCCCACAGAAATCTTATGAACGTGAAATTGAAGGTTTGGATCTATTTCCTTTTGTTGCGGATAGCCGCCGGCTTAAATGCCGTGTCTATTACAAGTTTGCCCTTGTCGAAGGATGGCTTTGGCTTGTATCGCTGCACCAAGACAGGCCGATTAAGGAGGAGTCATGAGCGCCCTGAATTGCCCAAAAGGTCATGGGCCGATGGAACAAAAAAAAGTAACAAAGGGAATTACCTTCAGAGGGATCGATATTAATTATAAGGCGGGCATATTTGCGTGCCCTGAATGCGGTCTTGAAGCAGGTACTATTGATACCGCCGGTGCAACTCAGAAGGTAATTGCCGATGCCTACCGCATTAAGGTTGGGCTTCTGACAGGAGATAAAATAAAGTCGCTGCGGACATTGCGAGGACTAACTCAACAGCAACTTGCCGAATTGATGAATATCGGTGTTGCCAGTATAAAGAGGTGGGAAACAGGGTTAATTCAGAGCAAGGCGATGGACCGGGCCTTAAGGGTCCATTTGCAGGGCTATAATGCGACAAATTTCTATTCTGGAAATAGAGAGTTCTCGGTTTCCCGTATAAAACTTGTGGTCAGAACATTTGAAAAGAAACTCCATAAGAAGTTATTGAAAAAAACCGACAAGCTTCTTTTTGCTGCAAAATACTTATGGTATGCAGATATGCTTGCCTTTAAGTTATTAGGCAAAAGTATGACAGGCGCAGCATATGCCGCCCTGCCATACGGCCCACAGCTTAACAACTATGTGGATCTGATCGACGAAATTAAAAATTCCGATGAGAGTTCCGCTGATCCTCTGAGTAATGATGAAATAAGAATTATAGAAACAATCACCGAAGCTTTTCCTGTGGAAAGGATGGTTTATGATGCAGCGCACCGGGAGGTCGTTTGGAAAAAGAGACCGATTGGTGCAACCATTCCTTATTCATCATCTGAAGAAATAACAGGGGTTTAGAAAAAACAAATTACTGACAGAAGCTAACCTTGAGAAAGGGCCAAGAGTGGACCCAATTTATTTTGCTACAATGTTCATTCCTTTTGCCTTTGCACTTTTCACTATGCGCTATATTCCTTGACAAATCACAAACAGCAGCGTAAGCTTGCCACGATATAAATTCAGCCATTTAAGCAGGGTAGTATGTTTACCCCGTGCAATGCTGAGCCTATTTCACTGGGGCATGCCCCGAGGAATTCTTATCCCGCTTGTCCAACAGATAAAAATGGTCGTATTGATGAAGAGTGCCTCAACTTTTGTTTAGATCGGGCGTAACTATTCCACTGGGGATCTGCCAATCCAATATAAGGTTATTTCAAAAAAGCTCCACCAGTTCAGTGTTAGCGGAGCTTTTTTTGCCTATTCTTGTGAATGACACGTGCTGATAACCAAGAAAAACAGATCATGAGTCGAGAGCAGGCCCTTTTATCAAGGCCATTTCACTTCACTAAAATTGACTTAAGGGGGAGGTATTGTATGACAGAAAAGAGAAGATTCCTCGTTGATGTGGGCATAAAGGACTTACCGTTTCCCATGAGGGTAATCTCCAGGGTCGATCCAGATGGACAGCACACGATTGCAGATATTTCTGTCTCCGCACGTATCATGCGCGAGTTTCAGGCCCGGTGGATTGATAAATTCATCCAGATTATCCATCAACACAAAGACAGGATAGGAACGAAAACACTCAGCGTAAATATCTTGGATTACCTCAAAGGTCTGGAAGCCACCGCAGTGAAGATCGATTTTACCTACCCGTATTTCATTGAAAAATTGACACCCATATCCAAGGAAAAATGTCTCGTGAGGTATCTCTGCACGTACGCGTCAAAGGCCTTTTCCATGACCGAAAGGGCAAAGATACGCTTTAAAATGGAAATACCCGTTATTACCACCTACCCCGGGTCAGATTCCGATAAACCAGGAGGGCTCTTTGGCCAATTAAGCATCGTGGAGGTTGAAGTTGAATCAAGGAGTGACGTGTATCCGGAAGACCTCGTTGAGATGGTGGATAGACACGCATTGATGCCCATTTATTCTTTCTTAACAGAAAAGGACCAAATCTACGTTATCCAGAAGGTTCATTCCGAGGAAAAATCCAGTGTGGTGGTGGCCGACGAGATAAAAAATGAACTATCAAAAAATCCCGATATCGACTGGTACGCGGTTCGCTCTTCCAACTACGGCATGCTTCATTCATACAGTACGATTGTAGGAACCGAAAAGACAATGTGGGTTCCGTCCATCGGATTTGAGAATGAGGTGACATAACCACGGAATCGATTTTGGGCACGGGAGTTTTGAAAAATGCATATTTATAATAAGTTTTTTTAGAATTTATTTGATCAACATTATTGACACGCCGGGGCACGCAGACTTCGGCGGCCAGGTTGAGCGGGCTGCGCTCGCCCTGCTTATCCCCGACCATTTCCAAATGCCCGACCAAATCTGTAAGAGACATCCCCAGATCCCTCACTGCCCAAAAGCAAAAAGGCTCCGCTTTTACTTATCTTGAGTCATGCTCTGATATGATCAACTCAACCTTCCGGTGGCTCAGCGGGAAGTCTCATCCGGATCTCCAATCCTTCAGGCGAATTGACTGCTTTGATGTTTCCACCGTGTCTTTCTATTATCTTTTTAGTAATAGCCAGTCCCAATCCGGATCCGGCGGCATTGGATCGTTCCGCCCGATGGAAGGGGTCGAAAATCCTTGACAGATCCTCTTCCGGCAACTCCTTGAATGAGTTCGTGACACGGATCTTCAGAAAGTCTTGTTCACAATGCATCTTTACGACAACATCTCCTTTTTCCGGCGTAAACTTTGCGGCATTGTCAAGGATGTTTAAAAACGCCGTGCGAAGGGCTTCCTTGTCGCCCTTAAAGGGAAAATGGAACGATAGGTCTGTTTTAAGGTGCAGATCCTTTCTCTCAATAACCGGCTTAAGCCGTTCCAGAAGATCGTTTATAAGATCCAACGGGTTGAGTGTTTCGAACTTTAACGGCGATTCATGGATGTCCAGCTTTGATAATTCAAGGATCCGGCCTATGAGACTATCCAGTTCACTTATGTCTTCCCGGATATCATCCAGGTATCTCAAATATTCCTTAAAGTTCCCCTGTTCTATTTTTTCCCTGAGTAGTTCCTCTGCTATCCGAATCCTGGTAAGTGGTGTCCGCAGTTCATGGGATACGTTGGCGGTAAGCTCTTTGCCGCTGATAATCATCGTCTCAAGTTTATCAGTCATGCGATTAAAGGAACCGGCCAGTTCACCAATCTCATCCTTGCCCTTAATAGTAACCCGGTGGGAAAGATCTCCTCCCGCTATGCGAAGGGCTGATTGTCTGAGTTGTTTGACACGCTTGGTGATATATCTTGAAACAGGAATGATCAACAGGGCAATGATCAGACCGATAATGGCAAGTCCTAAGGCAAAGTAGCCCTCAGGACGGGGTGGACCCTGTCCGCCAAACAATATGTGGATGCTGCCCTTTTCCCCCTCCGGAAAGGCTATGGGAATAACGGCATAAAAATCAAAATGTCTTCGACTGTATAACGTAAAAGTCCCATAGTCCCTTGATCTACTTTTTTTGAGCTCCTCAACAAACTCCGGGATTCCACCTCGAAAAGACTTCACAGGCAATGTCCCATCTATGTTTTGCAGCCAGACCTTCGCCTCCAGGATTTGCCCGAAATCTAAGATAAAATCTCTTAGCTGTTTATTCCTCGACAAGTCCGTAGTCGATGCCGATCTAATCATGTCTTCAACGACCTTCTTTACAATCAGGACCTTTGCTTTATTATAATGCTCGATCCGATCGCGGAAGTGTCTACCGGGGAAAAGCAGAAAAAGGGCAAAAATAATGATTTCCGTTATAAGGAGTACGGCAAGAAAAGACAAAAAAATCTTTATGTACAGCTTACCTGGTTTCATGGTGTATCCACGAACATGTAACCTGTCCCCCATACGGTCTTGATTCGCATTGGGGAACGGGGATCAGTTTCCACTTTAGCCCTCAATTTACTGACATGAACATCGATGCTCCTGTCAAAGGCCATAAAATCTCTCCCTCGGGCAAGGTTCATG
>Ga0307991_1001722_pt1 | contig 15154 bp, 12 predicted proteins | sample EllFjometagen131_FD_203146 | JGI IMG/M metagenome (GOLD analysis project Ga0307991, IMG submission 203146) | Marine microbial communities from Ellis Fjord, Antarctic Ocean - #131 | ecosystem: Environmental > Aquatic > Marine > Unclassified | place: Southern Ocean | collected 2014-10-08
AATATATCGCTGAAATTCAGCACAAAATAAATCGAAGACCAAGAAAAAAGAATAATTTCTTTTCTCCGAAATCTTTATTTTATAATTTAGTGGAATAGTTTGTCGCATTTGTGAGTTGAATCTACCATATAAAAAAAATGAAAGATTATTTTGTTTTTATAAAAATATTTCATATAATTGCTTGATTTTTCTAAATATTAATAAAGGTGTATTAACAAGATTAAAAAAGCCTATGAACTATTTAGTACTTTCAATTCCCCAATACATTCAAATCGTGAAATTTACCTTAATACAATAGGTAAATTAATATACCCTATATTTTCTTTTTAGCGAGATGTTTTTCATCTTGGCTTTAAGCGAGGATATAGTTTTGTATTTTTCAATTAAAACTCTACATATAAACCAAAAACAAAAAAATAAAAAAAAATTATTAACAAAAAATAAAAAAACATTATGAAAACAAAAACACTAATCATCTCTCTGTACTTAGTACTAAGTACTTTGTACTCATTCAGCCAAACAGGACTAAGAAATGCCGGAGCAAAAATTATTGTTACATCCGGTGCTTATCTAATAATTGATGGTGCAAATGGTGATTTTACTAACACAACAGTTTCCAGTGAGCATGGTAGAATTGCCTTAGCCGGAACTATCGTTTTGGACGGCGATTGGACTAATGATGCTACAGACGGAGATTTGCTTGCAGGTGTAGGAGAAGTGATTTTTGATGGCAACTCATCTCAACAAATCACGGGAACACGAACAACTAATTTTGTTAATGTTCAATTAAATGAAGATGTGGAGATTTTAGCTCCATACACTATTACAACTAATCTGGATTTGTCGGGTGGTTGTCTGATTCTTGGAGATTATGATTTAACAATTCCAACCTCAGCTAGCATTTCAAATTATGGTCCCGGAAAATATATTAAAACAAGTGGCGATGGTGCTTTGATACAAAATGTAAATGCAGTTGAAACAGATATTACTTATCATGTTGGCACAACTTCCTATATGCCTGTAATACTAAAACAGGCAAGCGGAGCATCAACAGGCAATTTCGAAGTTAGAATTATTGATGGAATTTGGAGTACAGGTGAATCCGAAACGGGAACGAACTACTCCCTAACTGACGAATGTGTTAACAAAACTTGGCTAATTGAGAAAGATCCCGGTGTTACAAATGTTGACCTGACTATGACTATGCAATGGAATGCCGGCGATGAAGTAAATAATTTCGACAATCAACAGTGCTACATAAGTCATTACAATAATGGTGCTTGGGACAAACAAACACCGATTGCAGCAGATGGCTCTGATCCATACACTGTTTCAAGAATAAATATTACTTCACTTTCTCCATACTCAGTAGCAGGTAATAATTGTGGTTATGCTTTACATATTGAATTAATAGAATTCTCAGCAAAAGCCATAGATTATGATGCTGTTTTGAATTGGGAAACTGCCTCCGAAATAAACAATAAAGGTTTTGAAATCCATCGTTCTTTTAATGGAAATGATTTTGAGAACATTGGTTTTGTCAAAGGTAACGGTAACTCAAACAATTTAAATCATTATGAATTTACAGACTTCTCCCCTACTCAAAACCAAAGCGGAATTGTTTATTACAGACTCAAACAAATTGATTTCAACGGCAAATTTGAGCTTAGTAAAATCAAACAAGTGGCTTTTCAAAACACTAATAATTCAAAATTCATTATCTGGCCAAATCCTACACAGGGCATACTAAATATTGCCCACACAACTCAAGATATCAAATGGATTAAGGTTTTGGATTTTACAGGAAAAACTCTCTTAATAAAGGAAAATGATGTTTTCAACAATATTGATATAAGCTTCTTAAGCAAAGGAATGTATTTAATTGAGATTTTTAATGGATATGAAGTTTATAGGGAGAAGATAGTTTTGGAGTAAACTTCGATACTTCCTTCCCTTTGGTCAGGAAACTCAGTCTGACAAGTAGTAAAGTCATTCCGAGTGATTTGAGTGAGCGAAAATCGTATCGAGGAGTGGCTGTTGGCTGTTAGCAATCCTACTATAAAAACATAACATCTTAAGCAACAAGCAACGAGTAACAAGTAACGAGTAATAAATAAAAACAAAAAACATGAAAACAAAAATCACAATCATTTCATTGTACTTAGTACTATGTACTTTGTACTTATCAAGTCAAAACGTTGTTGTAACCGATGATGTCAGCTACTCACCGGATGCTTCCTCCATGCTGGATGTGAAATCTACAACCAAAGGTATGCTTATGCCACAAATTGCTTTAACAGGTGTGAATGATGCTAGTACGATAACCTCACCTGCCACAAGTTTATTAGTTTACAACACAGCCACAGTAACCGGATTAACACCCGGATTTTATTACAATACCGGAACAGCTATTGCTCCTGTTTGGACAAGACTAACAACAGGTATAGCAGACGGAACTGTTGCCGGACAAATGTTATATTGGAACGGTACAGCATGGGTAACGGTTGCACCCGGAACTGATGGGCAGGTTTTAAAATTAACTAGTGGGGTACCATTATGGCAGTAATGGTGAATCATCATGGTCAACTTTGCCCTGAGCGAGTCGAAGGGAATATCGAAAACTGAATTTTGAATGATTAAGTAGTTGGCAGTCCTACGAATGAAAAGAGTCCGTCTGGACGGACGAAGCAAAGCTTCGCGAGTAACGAGTAATAATTAAAAACAAAAAACATGAAAACAAAAACCACAATCATTTCATTGTACTTTGTACTATGTACTTTGTACTTATCAAGTCAAAACGTTGTTGTAACAAATGATGACAACTACATACCGGATGCTTCAGCAATGCTGGATGTGAAATCGGCAACCAAAGGATTATTAATCCCACGATTAACAGCCACAGAAAGGGGAAACATTAGCAGCCCGGCAACAGCTTTGTTAGTTTATCAAACCGATGGGACACCCGGATATTATTACAATGCAGGAACAGCCGTAGCACCTGTTTGGACAAGACTAACAACAGGCGGAACTGCCGGGTCAATGCAATATTGGAATGGCACAGCATGGGTAATGGTTGCACCCGGAATTACGGGGCAGGTTTTAACATTCAGTAATGGTGAACCATCATGGTCAACTACAGTAGGATGGAATGATGTACTAAACACCACCACCGGCAAAATATGGATGGACCGTAACTTAGGTGCTTCACAAGTAGCTACTTTAAGTACAGATGCTGCATCCTATGGCGATTTATACCAATGGGGCAGGTTAACAGACGGGCACGAAAGCAGGACATCAGTCACAACTTCTACTACGAGCGATTACGATACCCCAGGACACGATGATTTTATAAAAGGAAGCAGCGATTGGCGCAGCACACAAAACGATGATTTATGGCAGGGCGTGAACGAAACCAATAACCCTTGCCCAAGCGGTTATCGTTTGCCAACTGAAGTTGAGTGGACTGCAGAACGCACAAGTTGGAGTAGCAATAATGCAGCCGAAGCATTTGCTTCCCCACTTAAATTGCCTATGGCGGGTATCCGCAACTACAGCAATGGTTCGCTCGTCGTTGTCGGCTCCTACGGCTGCTATTGGTCAAGTACTGTAGATGGCACTAACTCACGGTACCTGCGTTTCTATTCCAGCGGTGCCGAAATGCTCAGCTACGGTCGCGCGAACGGTTACTCTGTTCGTTGTATTAAGGATTGATACTTTTGACAATTGATCAATTTGACAATAAACAGCCTGTCCCGCAGGGCAGGCTGTTTTTATATACCGCCTTTGGCGGTCGATTTTTTTTTTGAAATAGAAGATAGAAATGAGCATAAAAAAGAAACTAAACTATATAGTAATTTTAAGCATACTCATTCTATTTCCTTTGGTGATAAAAGCCCAACAAAGCATCTCTGGCACATTCCCAAATCTTGCTAATCAGCAAGTAAAACTAATTGGATTTGATGGCTTTAATACCTATGCAATCGACAGTGTTAAGATAAACGAAAAAGGAGTATTTCAAATTCAATTCAGCCCAAAAGATTTTGGTATTGGATACCTTGCAGCAGAAGACAATAAAGCCTTTATTGTGATATTGGCTGCCAATGAAAATTTAATAATGGAAGGTGAAGCTTTGGCATTTCCTGAAACTATTGTAATTACTTCTGGCAAACAAAACCAGATATTTGCCCAATATGCCACCCAGCATCCCCGAAGAGAGCAAGCCCTTAGTGCATGGGATTATTTGGAGAAAATTTATCGTTTAGATTCACTTTTTACTGTTCACAAAAAACCACTAAATGCCATTGAGCAGGAAAAGCAACGCATCAAAAAAGAAGACAAGGTGTTTTTGGCAAGTCTTAACTCTCAAACTTATGTAAGCTGGTTTCTGCCTATCCGAAAATTGATAAGTTCCGTTTCCACCATAGCTCAATATCGCACAGAAGAAATTCCGGCTACCATAGCAGCATTTAGAAAAATGGATTATACTGACCCAAGGCTTTATAAAAGCGGTTTGTTGCAAGAAACAATTGAAAGTCATTTCTGGCTTATCGAAAATAGCGGTCGTTCCTTAGATTCGGTGTTTATCGAGATGAACATATCCATTGATTTTATGATGGAAAAGCTTGTAACTGACACAAAAAAACTTAACGAGATAAGCGATTTTCTGTTTAAAACATTGGAAAAACGCAGTTTGTTTGGAGCATCAGAATATTTGGCTTTGAAAGTCCTGAACGAAGTAAGCTGCACTATTAACAAGGACCTTGCCGGGCAATTGGAAAGCTATCGTGCCATGAAAATAGGAAATATAGCTCCAGACTTTGCTTTCAAAGAAGATTGTTTTGCACCGAGCTACGAAGCTGCTAATTCTCCCAAAAAACTATCGGACATAAAGAGTAAATATACCGTTTTAGTATTTGGTGCAAGTTGGTGTCCAAGTTGCCCCGAAGAACTTTCACAAATTAGCCCTTTGTACGAGAAATGGAAAACTCATGGAGTAGAAGTAGTTTTTGTTTCTTTAGATAAAGACAAGCAAATATTTAAAAATTTTACGAGCATTTTTCCGTATATTAGTATATGTGATTATCAAAAATGGGACAGTCCCACTATGAAATCGTATCATATATTTGCTACACCCACGATTTATTTATTAGACAACAAACGAGAGATTTTGCTCAGACCTAAGTCAGTTAAGCAAATGGATGGATGGGTGGATTGGTATCTGGTTAAGGGGAATAAGTAGAAACGAGAGCTAGAGAACAGGAGAGCTAGAGAACAGGAGAGCTTGAGTGCATAAGAAATGTCAATTCTAAGCGTTATTGCGAAGGAGGAACGACTGAAGCAATCCATTGCTTTATGTTTGATGATAATTTGAAACAGATTGCTTCGCTGCACTTCGACTCCCTTTCGACAAGCTCAAGACAGGCTGCTCAGCACAGGCGCTCGCAATGACGTTGCAAGTAATCCAGACGAATGAAAAGAGTCCGTCTGGACGGACGAAGCAGAGTTTCGCGACTAACGAATCTTGTCATGTAATCGTTTTTTCCATTTTAAATTCCTATAAAATTGATGCTAAAATATAAGAAAATCAAAAGATATTGATTTATAATATTATATATTATTTTATTCATTTTCTGCATATTATCAATCATTCATGCTATTTCTAAATGACTTTTTGTAATCTTTACTTGACATTTAGATATTTTTACCTTACATTTGTAAAAAATTTATAAACCAAAAGAAATTATTATGAAAACAAATTATTTGCTTCCAAACAAATTAAAGAAATTTGGGTGGGTATTTTTTATCATTGGCTTTGCTTTATGGATTCTATCTATGATATTTACTTCGGAGCCTGATTTTCTTAATTTCAAAGTATTTGCAATTTCTGATACATTCATTTTTAGTGATGAACTCTTTTTTGAAATGACAGAGAATAATGTTTTTGATGAGATTATTGGATTACTATTAATTTTTGGTTCAATTTTTATCGCATTATCAAAAGAGAAATCAGAAGATGAATTCATTTCAAAAATCCGTTTAGAATCTCTTGTTTGGGCTACTTATATTAATTATGCTATATTAGTACTTGCAATCTTATTTATATTTGGTTTTTCTTTCTTTACCGTACTTGTTTATAATATGTTTACTTTATTGATTTTCTTTCTAATCAGGTTTAATTGGATGATTTATAAATTAAAAAAATCTGTAAAAAATGAAGAATAGTATCAAAGTAGAAAGAGCCATAAAAAATATTACTCAGGCACAGTTAGCTAAGTTGGTTAGTGTCAGTCGTCAAACTATTAATGCAATTGAGTTGGGGAAGTATAATTTATCTACAACACTTTCATTGAAAATTGCTCATGTTTTTGAGAAAAATGTAAACGATATTTTTCAGTTGGAAGAATCTGATTGGAAAAAAATTTAAGAAAGCTACAAAGGATTTTATTCAAGAATAACAAACTTCCCCCAACTTCTTTTAGGAGTTTTTTGATTTGTTAGCTTATAAATATAAGTACCGAGTTTAAAAAGTTCAGCATCCAAAATAATTTTATTCTCAGATATATTTTCCTTGCTAAACACAAGATTACTTTTAATATCATAAACAGATAGCTGGTAGAGTTCTGCTGTAGGATTTTCAAATTCAATAGTAAATTGGTTAATCGCAGGATTTGGATAAATGCTAGATTTTAAAGTCTTAAAACGTGTCTCTGAGATACCTTCAACAAAACTTGAAAAGCATATATCATCATACATAAGCCCTCCTAAATTGTCATATATACTATCACTTGTGAAAGTAAAACGAAATAAAATTGTATCACCAATTTGAACATTAAAAACTGAACCAATATCGGCTATTAATACATCAAAATATTTCCATCCATTTGAGTTTCCTGTTAAAACAAGTTTTTGAGAATACCATGAAAATGAATTATAAACAGTATCATTTATTACATCAACCCATAATGCTCCATTATCAGGGGAAAATTCAATCCGTCCAAAATCATTTAGCGAATCAGTTTGTACCTTATAGTATCCATAAAACATTTTCAATCCATAGAAATCACCCAAATTTGCTATATTTTCTATTATAAAAACAGAATTATTATTAATCGGGTAGGGATTAATTGTATCAGTGATTATTACATTTACCGGACTACTCGCCGTGTTTAAAACTGTTTTTTGTGGCTGACCGATTTGCCATAAATTTTGTGTATTACTTGTATCAATTTTTAAATGACTCATACACAAAGTATCTTCAAAACTTAAACAATAATTTTCACATGGATTTTTTTGTGCTAATAGAAAATTAGCGTTAAAAATAAGTAGTAATATTATTAGTTTTTTCATTGTTTATAATTTTTTGGTTAATAAATTGTTTTTTTTAAAGAAAAATAAATTTACCCTAACTCAATCAAAATTAATAATTTTATTATACAAATTTATTAAAAAATCACAAATTATCAAAATTATATGAAAAATTATTGCTTTATTTTTATCTTGTTTAAAATTTCAACAAATCCCTTCACAAAATAATTTATCTTTGTTTTTTAAAATAAAAACATAATACTATGAAAAAAATATTTCTTATTGCTTTGGCTTTTTGCCTATCATTAAATTTACTCGCAGGACCCGGTGATACTACTACTGTTCAGTTTTTCACATTTAATTCAACAAGGGACTCTATAGTAAAATTTCCTTCAGATACTGTTAGTTTCGAAAAAGTTCTAATGTATTATACTTTAAAATGCAATCCTGCTCAAAGCCCCGCTTGTGGCGAATGGGATTATCTTACTTATACTCATTTGTATGAACATACAGGAGTTCTTGATTCTGTACAGCAATGGCATGCAAACTTTGAAGTGGATGGAATAAGCCCCGATTCTTTTATGTATAGCAACAGTCCTACTTGGAAACATAAAGCCGGATTTGAATATTTCAATCAAACTACACCAACAGATACTGCATTAATCGGTGTAGGAAATGTTTATGGAACAATTCCAATCAGCAATAACGGAAATGATGAGAGATTACTTTTCCTATGGAAAAAAGCTGAGTTGATAAGTGCAGGTCTTGGCAGTGATTCAATCACAGGGATTAGATTAAAATTAAATAGTATTGGAGGAACATTCAAAAATCTTACTCTAAGACTTAAAAACACTCAATCTGACTCTATTACTTACGATAATTTACTGCTTGATGGATTTACTACAGTTTATAAAAGAAATACTTTGTTTTCAAATAATGGTTGGATAACTATTCCTTTCGCTTTTCCTTTTCATTGGCTCGACACTCTAAATCTTCTTATAGACTTCAGCTACGAAAGTTATGATGGAACTTCCAACTATGTGTTTTCTTTAGACACATTAAATTATATTTGTGGTGCTTATTCTTCTGATAAAGATAATTTTCTTTCTTTCACCGGACCCGATTATTTAAGTGTTCCTGTTGATTCAATTTCAAAGATTGACAGTTTGATAACTATTTCATGTTGGGTGAATGGCGACCCACAAATTCAACCCCAAAGCGATGCCTTATTTTTCGCAAAAGATGCAAACAATAAAAAAGTTCTTAATGTTCATCTTCCTTGGGGAAATGGAAATATTTACTGGGATGCCGGAAATGATGGCGGCTCAGTTGATAGAATATATAAAGCATCAGGCTCTACTAACGTATATAAAGGAAAATGGAATCATTGGGCATTTACAAAAAATGCTCATACCGGTTCAATGAAAATATATTTGAATGGTGTTCTTTGGCATAGCGGAACAGGAAAAATCAGAGATATGAGTGGAATAGTTAATTTCAAAATTGGTTCCGGTAATAATAAAAATTATTATGATGGTTTTATTGATGAATTCAGAGTTTGGAATGTAGAACTTAGCCAAAGCGATATACAGGCTTGGATGTACAAAAACCTGAACAATTCTCATCCTAATTATTCTAACTTAATTTCTTACTACAAATTTGATGAAGGTTCGGGAATTACAACTGCCGATTTAAGCCCTTCAGGTATTAATGCAAATTTACTTGGACTTCCTGAATGGAAGAATTTTGAAGGAGTAAACAGAGTTAAAAATTTCACATTGATGAACCAAAGACCACAAATGGTTTTTGAAGTTGGAAATTATAATCCTGCAAATCTTGATTCTGTTATTGTGATTGATTCTGTTTTAAATCCGCAAAAAATGCTTGTTCTTTTCAGTGATACAATTCATCCCAATATTCCTACTGACACTATCTATCCATGGCAAGTTAGCTATAATTATTTGTTCAACTCTCTTGGCAATATCTACGATTCTACTTTAGCAGCCTATGATTCTTTGATTTATAAAACTATGCACTCATATTTTGATCCTCCTTTTGAAATTATTAACCGCTTTGAAATTGGAAGATTTATTACTCCTTACGGAATTGGTCTTGATTTGGGCAACGATGGTTTTACATGGATTTATGATGTTTCGGATTATGTTCAACTTTTAAAAGATTCGGTTCATATCAAAGCAGGAAACTGGCAAGAGCTGTTGGATTTGAAATTTCTAATGATTCAAGGAACTCCTGAAAGGGAAGTTAAAAAAATTGAAACTTTATGGAAAGGAAGTTTCAGTTTAAAGAATTTTGAAAATACTGTAACAGCAAAAACCATTTCTCCCGACACATCCGCTAAAATGTTTAGGCTGAAAGCACGAGCTACCGGGCATCAATTTAGTAATGCTACTAACTGTGCTGAATTTTGTCCAAAAATTCATAGTGTTAAAGTAAATAATTCAACAATTGCAAGTTGGCAGATTGTTCAGGAATGTGCCGATAATGCGGTTTATCCTCAGGGTGGAACATGGATTTACGACCGTGCCGGTTGGTGTCCGGGTGCATTAGGAAAAACTCAAAATATTGAAATAACAGATTTTGTTACAATCGGTGATACTTTTAATATTGACTATAATTCTCAATACGACCTTTATGGAAATTATATTTTTGAAGGGCAGCTTGTATCTTATGGAAACGCAAATTTTCAAAACAACGCTTCAATCGAAGATGTGATTGCTCCTAATAAATTCAAATATCATCTACGCTACAATCCGATTTGTGGAAAACCAATTATAAAAATAAAAAATTCAGGCTCCAATGATTTAACATCTTTGGCTATAAACTATGGTCCCGATGGCGTTAATCAAGTTTTTAACTGGACAGGGAATCTTAAATTTACCGAAACCGCAGAAGTAACACTCGACCCAATTAACTGGACAAACTGGACAGGCAAAAAAACATTTTCGGTTTCTCTAAGTAATCCAAATGGAGCTACTGATGAATATTCGTATAATAACTCAATGGCTGTTGATTTTGAAACTCCACCGCAATACCCTAATATTTTTCAGTTTTGGTTGAGAACAAACAATGCAGGAAGTGAATCATCCTACACTTTGAAAGATGCTACGGGAAATATTATGTATTCAAGAAGTGGATTATTAAGCAACAGTTGGTATAAAGACACTTTTAATCTTGCTGATGGATGCTATACTTTCCAAATTAAAGATTCGGGAGATGATGGAATAGATTTCTGGGCAAATAGCGATGGCATTGGTTCAGCAAGATTCAAATATATTAACGGTCAAACACTCCGCGTTTTTGATGGTGATTTTGGAAAAGAATATTCTTGTCAGTTTACTGTTGGATTCTTGCTTAACAATGATGAAATTGAAGATGAAACTAATTTGAATATTTTCCCTAATCCTGCCAAAGACAAAATTAATGTTTCTTATGTTTTAAAAGAAAATCAGGATGTAACAATTATTATCAGAGATGTTACCGGGCATATTATTCATAAAGTCGAAAGAAAAAACTCCCTGAATGATATTGTTGAATTCGAACTTTTTAAATATGAACAAGGAATTTATTTCTGTACGGTAGTAACAAATAACAAAGCTATTACTAAGAAATTTGTGTTGATGAAGTAAATAAAGAATTGTTAAATTGTTCTGTTACTGGAAACCTTGGAATGAGAAAACATTTAATTTGTGTAAGTTCAATTAAGAAATGCGATTTTAAATCGCGAAAAAAGGAAAGTAAAATAATATTATTCAGGAAAGGAAAGAGATAAAATATATCTTTATATGACTTTGCTGAGAATCTAATGTAGTTGATTTCATATATAATTGCTAAATGATTTAATAGAAAACAATTCAACAATTCAACAATTTAACAATAAAAAAAACAAAAAATGAAAACCAAAATAAACTTAATTTCCCTACTTTCAATTTTGTTAACATTTTCATCCTTTGCACAAAAGCAAAAATGTTCAAAATATGATTATCTAATAACAATTGAAACCGATTTCGGTAATATAAAAATCCTGCTTTTTGATGATGTACCTATTCACAAAGCTAACTTTATAAAACTTATCGAGGAAGGGTTATACAACGGAAACAATTTCCACAGAGTGATTAATGGTTTTATGATTCAAGGTGGAAACGACACAACATCTTTCAACAAAGGAAAAAAATTTAATGAAATAACTTTGCCCGCTGAATTTTCTGAAAAACACAAACATATCTGGGGCGCCGTTGCTGCTGCACGAGTTGACAATCCTGAAAAACGTTCAGACAGAACTCAATTTTTTATTGTTCAAAACCACAATGGAGCTCACTTTCTTGACAATCAATACACAGTTTTTGGTCAGGTGATGTCAGGATTAAATGTGATTGACAAAATTGCTGCCCAGCCAGTTGATGCAAACAGCAAACCATTGAAAAATATAACAATGAGCATCACTGTTGAAAAAGTAAAAAAGGAAGATATCAAAAAATTTTATTGTAATTAGTCTTTGCAAGAAAACTCCAAATATCAAAAAACAAATGACAAATAAATTCCAAAAACTAAAATTCAAAAATCCAAACAGTTTGAATTTTAGCAATTTAAAGTTTTGAATATATTTTATATAGACAAATATTGTTTACAGATTTTCAAAAATATTAGTTTTCGGGCAGGCACTAATTAGAATTAAAAATAATTCGAGACAGATAATTAAAAACCCATATTTTTTTTTTATTTCTATCATTTTTAAAATATTTAAAAATAAACATTTGTTTATATGATATTTTTTTTATTTTTACTGTCTTTTTTAACAGAATATTTAATAAACAAAAACAAATTATTTATTAACTAAACAAAATTATTATTATGGACCATGGACCAGCAGTAGAATTAGGTGTCGATAATGCCGGAGAAAAAAAGGCAAAACTCGGTGTCTGGTTATTTGTAGCGTACACATTAGTGTATGCAATCTTTGTTGCAATAGGAGTTACAAACTATGAAGCAATGGGTAAAATTGTTCTCGGGAATTTAAACCTTGCAGTTGTTTTCGGCTTTGGATTAATTGTTTTAGCCATTATTATGGGCATAATTTATAATGCCCTTTGTACAAGCTATGAAAATAAAATGAATAAGGAGGAAATGTAATGATATATGAAGCGTCGACATTTGCAGTAGTTTTATTCTTAGTATTTGTAGCCATTGTTCTTGGTTTATCATTTTACTTTGCGAGAAAAACTAAATCTTCCAGCAGTTATTTTGCTGCTGGAGGAACAATTCATTGGGCAGTTAACGGTATTGCCTTTGCAGGTGATTATTTGTCAGCAGCATCTTTCTTAGGAATTTGTGGTATGATTGCATTCTCAGGTTATGATGGGTTTTTATATTCCATTGGTTATCTTGCAGGTTGGATTGTTGCATTATTTTTAGTTGCTGAACCTTTAAAACGCCTTGGTAAATTTACATTTACGGATGCTTTGGATGCTAAATTTAATTCAAAAGGAATTCAGTTCACAGCAGCTCTAAGTACATTAATTGTATCACTTTTTTATCTAATTCCTCAGATGGTTGGAGCTGGAGCACTTGTTACTCCATTATTAGGATTACCCCATTGGGTTGGAGTTGTTATTGTGGGAGCTATTGTAATTACAATTGTTGCAACTGCTGGTATGACATCAACAACTTATGTACAGTTTATTAAAGGTGGTTTATTAATAGTGTTTTCAACAATATTAGCAGTTTACATCTTCAGCAATGGATTAAATTTAAAACCAAAACAAGGTGGACAAGATTATCATGATTTTATGGCATTGACCGAAAGTGATATGCAAGGCTATGAGATTGTGGATAATATTGATGTAAAAGATTATCATTTCTATAAGATGGAAAAAGAAGGTGTATTCCGATGGTTCCAGCTAACTGATGATAAATATGTTGAAGTACTTTCAAAAACCTTAACTGCTGATGAGAAAGTGTTGTACAATGGTGAACCGAAAGAAGAAGAAAAATTCTTTCAGGTTGGTCATTTAAGCAAAATTGTGGTAGATGGGAAGGAAGTTGAGAAAACCGGTTCTTTAGGACCATTCAAGTTTTTATCTACAATTGGAACTGAGGGAACTGAGATAGTAAGATTTATAAAGGAGAAATTCGATGATGATAGTGGAAATCATATAACAATTTGGCGTCAGGAATTAACTGCCGGAAAAGATATGTTAATGCCAGGTCTTAAGTTTAAGAAGCTAAGAGAAAAAACTCCAATTGGGAAAATTAACTTTATCTCATTAATGTTAGCATTATTTTTAGGTACTGCTTCATTACCACATATATTAATTCGATATTATACGGTTCCTAGCCAAAAAGCTGCCAGAAAATCAACAATTGTTGCAATTTCAGCAATTGGATTCTTCTACATTTTAACTCTTTTTATGGGTCTTGGAGCTTCAGTTAACGGTGTTCTGGATGTTGAGAGTAGTAATATGTCAGGACCACTTCTCGCAAAGGCATTTGGCATTGGATTATTCTCTATAATATCAGCAATAGCTTTCGCCACAGTGCTTGGAACTGTTAGTGGTTTAATTGTGGCATCATCCGGAGCAATTGCACATGATTTTATTGATAGATTTTTGGGCAGAAACCTTACTGATAAAGGTAAAGTATTTGCCGGAAAAATTGCTGCTTTCTCTGTTGGATTAGTTGCTATTGCTTTAGGAATTATATTTAAAGGAATGAATGTATCATTCTTAGTAGGATGGGCTTTTGCCGTTGCAGCATCTGCTAACCTTCCGGCAATCCTAATGGTATTGTTTTGGAAGAAAACAACCGCTAAAGGTGTTTCATGGTCAATAATTGTTGGAATAGTTTCAGCTCTTGGCATTATTATTACAGGTCCTACTATTGGTGATCAGTTCTTTGGTATTGCAAAAGAAAATGCGATTCAACCATTAGATGCTCCTGCAATTATTTCATTCACATTGGCATTATTAACTTTAGTAGTTGTTTCTTTAGCAACACAAAAAGATAACGTTAATAAAATTGATATTAAATAATTCTTTAAACATAAAATTAAAAATCCCTTACAAAATTATTGTAAGGGATTTTTTTATTTTTTTTAAGTTTATCTTAGAATATTTTCAAAATCCGAATAAGCTTTTTTATCTATTAAATCCTTCGGGAAAAATATGATTTGTTTATTCTTAAGTTTAATAAAAAAGTATTTTTTGTTTTCTCTTAGTTTGTTTTCTATAAGATTTATAGTGTCTTCTCTAAGTCTATCTTTTATTAGAAGTGAGTCCTTATTGATTTTAAAGTCAAATGTTTCGTCTTTTGAAGCAAGCGTAATAACAAAAATTAAAGGTTTAATAGTATAAAACATTCCATAAGCCAAACAAAAAACAATTAACCAATAACCTAATGTTGAGTTTTCTTTGATAGTAGAGAATAAATATAGATATAGACCAACTGCTGTTAGAATTGGACCCATAAATCGTCTCATAATATTAATGACACTTTTTTGACCGAAAAAATAATTGTAAATATAAAATCTCTGGTATTCTCTTTTTGTAATTGTAATTTTCATTTCTTTGACAAATTATTTTGACAACAAAAATACATTATTATTTATATTGTTGAACTCAAGTTTTGTGTATGCATTATAAAATGCACTGTAATTATTAATAAAAATAAATCATTTGAATTATAAAATTTGCTTTTGACAATAAAATCTTGTAAGTTCAATTAAGAAATGCGACTTTTAATCGCGAGAAAAGGGAAGTAAAATAATATTATTCAGGAAAGGAAAGAGATAAAAAAATATCTCCTTCTCTTTCGCTGAATTGCTAAATGTTTATTA
>Ga0307991_1001723_pt1 | contig 15149 bp, 25 predicted proteins | sample EllFjometagen131_FD_203146 | JGI IMG/M metagenome (GOLD analysis project Ga0307991, IMG submission 203146) | Marine microbial communities from Ellis Fjord, Antarctic Ocean - #131 | ecosystem: Environmental > Aquatic > Marine > Unclassified | place: Southern Ocean | collected 2014-10-08
AAATTTAAAATATAAACCAAAAAAAACAGATGTTGTTTGTCAATATAAAATAACTCCTGCGAGAGGTCAAACTCTTAAAAAAGTTGCGAGCGAAGTTGCAGGTGAAAGTTCTATAGGCACTTGGACTGATGTTAAAACAATGGATAAAAAAATTAACAAATCTTTATCTCCAAAAATATTTTACATTGATAAAAAAAACAAAAGAGTAAGAATAGCATATCCTATTAAATTATTTGAATTAGGGAATTTACCTGAAATCATGTCTTCTATTGGTGGAAATGTTTTTGGGATGAAATCTGTAAAAGGTTTGCTTTGGGAAGATATAACAATTCCTCAAAAAATGTTGAAATCTTTTAAAGGACCAAAATATGGAATTAAAGGATTGAGAAAATATTTGAAAGTTAAGAAAAGACCTTTGCTTGGAACAATTATAAAACCAAAAGTTGGATTAAATGAAATAGAACATGCGAGAGTTGCTTATGAGGCTTGGAGCGGAGGTTGTGATATTGTAAAAGATGATGAGAATTTAACTTCTCAAGATTTTAATAAATTCAAGAAAAGATTTTTATTGACAATTAAAGCCTGCAGAAAAGCAGAAAAAGAAACAGGCGAGAAAAAGGTTTATTTAATTAATTGCACAGCAGAATCAAAAGAAATGTTAAAGAGAATTAGTTTTGTGCAAAAGCATGGAGGGAATTATATTATGTTGGATATTTTAACTCTTGGTTGGTCTGCACTTCAAACAGCAAGAGATGCTATTAAATTGCCAATTCATGCACATAGAGCAGGGCATGCAATGTTTGATAGAAACCCTGAACATGGAATGAGTATGGAAGTAATTGCACAATTAGCAAGAATGGTTGGTGTTGATACTTTGCACATTGGAACTGTTTATGGGAAAATGGTTGGAGGTAAAAAAGAAGTTTTGCATATTGAAGCAGATATTGAACAACAATTTACAAAAAAAACAAAAGAATATCTCCAGCAAAAATGGTATAAAACAAAACCTGTTTTAGGTGTTGCTTCTGGAGGGGTTTATCCAGGGTTAGTTTCTCAAATAATGAAAGCTATGGGGAATAATATTGTTCTTCAAGCAGGAGGAGGAATTCATGGACATCCTTCTGGAACAACTGCTGGTGCAAAGGCAATGCGACAAGCTGTTGATGCTACTATGAAAAAGATATCATTAAAAGAATATTCAAAGAGCCATAAGGAATTGAAAGAGGCTTTGGAGTTTTGGAAATGAAAAAAATAAAAGAAAAAGCAAAAATACAAGCACAAAGAGCAAAAGAAAAAGCAAAAAAGTTTAATAGAGAAGTAAAAAAAGCCTTATACACTGCTTTTCTTGCAGCTTTTGGTTTTTTAATTGCATTAGTTTGGAGAGATGTTATTCAGTCTTGGGTAGATAAAATATCTTCAACAAGTCCTGTGCAAGGACAATTAGTAAGTGCTACTATAGTTACAATTATTTGTGTTTTAGGAATTCTAATTGTTACAAAGTTTTTGAAGGAAAAAGAATGAAATACAGAAAAGGAATTTTTATAGTAACTTATTCTAGAACCAAAGAAGAAATTAAATATCTGATATTAAAGCGAAAACTTCATTGGGTTGGTTGGGAATTTCCAAAAGGAGGATTAGAAAAAAATGAAAGTATGAGTAAAGCAATTAAAAGAGAAATAAAAGAAGAAACAGGAAAGCTATCTTTTAATATAAAAAAATTTCATGTTTCTGGGAAATATAAATATAATCGAGGATTAAAAGACAGGGAAGATATAGAGGGTCAAACATATTCATTATATTCTGCTGAAATAAAACCAAGTTTAATAAAAATAGATAAAAAAGAGCATTCTGATTATAGATGGTTAAGTTTTGAACAAGCCTTAAGGAAGCTTACTTGGCCTAATCAACGACGATGTTTGAGAATTACAAATACATTTTTAAATAAAAATTAAATTAAAAAATAAATAATCGGTTTATTTCTTTCTTGGGGAATAGTTTCTTACAAGTTTGCCTATACCTACAATGAGTACTGCTATTGCAATAACCCAATTAAACCAAGCGCCTGAAAAAGTAGCTGGTACTATTAGAGCTAAAACAAGTAAAACTCCTAAAAGAGTAACAAGCCATGCAGTTATTTTTGCCATTTTATCACCTCTTTAAAAGAGAAGGTTTTTTATTTTATAAATATTGCCTTTTAGCTTATCATTAGTTATAAAAATGCTTATTTGTATTGGTTAATATGCCAAGTAAAAAATTCAGAGAAATGACAACAAGTTCTGGGAAGTTAGTTTTAGCTGGAAAAGATTCAAAAAATAATGAAGAACTTATTAGACAAGTTGAAAAAGACGAAGTAGTTTTGCATACTGCTGCTCCTGGAAGTCCTTTTGTAAATATTAAAAAAAGATCAAATGCAAAAGATAGAAAAGAAGCTGCAATTTTTTGTGCGCGTTATAGTCAAGATTGGAGAGATAATAAAAGTGACGTAATAGTTCATCAATTTAAAGGGAAGAACATCTATAAAAATAAACTTATGAAAATAGGAACTTTTGGAATTAGAAAAAAGAAAATTATTAAAGTTAAAAGGAGCGATATAGAAAAATGTCAACCTTAGCAACAATTCAATTAGGGAAAAACGGCTTAACAGACAATTTTATTCTAACATTAAAAAACCATTTTAAAAAATCTAATAATGTTAAAGTTTCTGTTTTAAGGTCTTGTTGCAGAGATAAAAAAGAATTAAAGGAAATTGTAGAAGAAATTCTTGAAAAGCTTGGGAAAAATTATACTACAAAAACAATTGGATATACTATTGCTATAAAAAAGTGGAGAAAACCTGTTAGATAAATTTATAAACTCTTTTTAATCAATATATCCAAGCAAATTGTACAATGTACAATTCTATTTCCGCGAGGAAAGCTACAATAAAATGGTTAGTGTATATGAATTAGATGCTCAAGAATATAATTTAAAATTAGCAGAAGCTCTCAGGAAAATCCCTGAATTTAAAGAGCCTGAATGGGTTGCTTTTGTTAAATCAAGTCCTGCAAAAGAAAGACCCATTGAAGATGCAGATTTCTGGTATAAAAGATCTGCAAGTATTTTAAAACAAATATATAAGAAAAAAATTGTAGGTGTTAATAGATTAAGAACAAAATATGGGAGTAAGAAAAACAGAGGTTATGCACCAGAGAAGTTTAAAAAAGCTGGAGGAAAGATAATTAGAACAATTCTTCAGCAATCTGATCAAGCAGGTTTTACAGAGATTGCAAAAGACATTAAAGGAGTTAGAGAGAGAAAACCAGGAAGACAACTTACTCAAAAAGGTAAAGAATTTATGGAGGCTGTAAAATAAAATGCCTATTAAAAATCCACGAAAAAAAGCAACATTAATGAAAAAAGCAAGACAAACTAAGTGGGCTCCTGTTTGGGCTGTGCTTAAGAAATATGGTCCTGGAAAAAGAGTCCATCCTTCATCTATGACAAGACATAGACGTTCATGGAGACGAACTAAACTTCACATCAAACCAAGAAAACAAAGAAAATCACATTTTGGATAAAATGAAATTAGATAATAATTACCAAATATATCATGGACGTGGGAAAAAAGTAGAAGAGTCTGAATTAAATATTCTTACTTATACAAAATTTAAAATAATAGGGAAACCGGATTTTGGAATGTTAGATAGTCTAAAAGGCTTTGAAAGACGTCTTCCCCTTTTATATGAATCTAGGGCAGATTCTGAAGAAACATGGGTTTATCGCTCAAATTTTTCAACAATAGTTATCTTTGCAAATTATGCAAAAGATTATCATGAACTAGATATTATCTTAAAAGAAAAGGGATTAGAAAATCGAAATACTATGGAAATAACTAGATTAAAAATAGAAGATAAATTAGGATTTGAATTAAGTAATCCTTTAGAACAAAAATCAATCTCTAGTTTAATTAAAGACGTGGGAGAGAATTAATATGGCAAAAAAAATAGAACCAAAAGTTGAAAAAATTGAAAGAGAATATATTATTCCTTTAAGAGAAAAAGGAAGGCCTGTTCCTAGGTATAAAAAGACTCCTAAAGCTGTTAAAACTGTTAAAGAATTTTTAGTTAGACATATGAAGATTAGGGACAGAGATTTGAATAAAATTAAAATTGATAGATTTGTAAATGAAGTTTTATGGTTTAGAGGAATTAAAAATCCCCCTCATAAAATAAAAGTTAGAGCAATAAAAAAAGGAGATATTGTAAGAGTTGAGCTTGTAGATGTTCCTGAAAAATTAAAATTCAAAAAGATTAGAGAAGAAAAAAGAGAAACAAAAGCTAAAGAGAATTTGGAGAAAAAGAAATCAATGATGGAAAAGGCAAAGGAAACTTTCCAACAAAAACCAGCTGAACAACCTACTCAAACAGAAGAAGAGAAGAAAACAGAAAAAGAAAAGACTAAGGCAGGTGCAGAAGCAGGTGAGCAAATGAAAAAAGCAGCTGCAAAAACAGCAAAGCATCAAATTGGTGGTAAAACAAAGCAACCTAAAAGACAAGTTAGAAAAGCCCTTGCGAAATAGCAGGGGGACACCCCCTTTGCAAAACCCCCAAGTAAGATTTCTAAGGAAAATGTTTTATATTAGATTATTCTTAGATTAACATGTTAGAGTCATTAAAAAAAGAATTGCAAGAATTAGCAGATGAAAAGCAAGCTGAAATACTTCAAAGATTTTTTAAAACAGGAAAAGGAGAATATGGGGAAGGAGATGTTTTCTTAGGTATAAAGGTTCCTATTCAAAGACAAGTTGCTAAAAAATATGAAAATTTAAGTTTACCAAAGATTCAAGAATTATTAAAAAGTGGAGTGCATGAACATAGATTAACAGGTTTGATAATCTTATCTAACAAATATAAGCAAGTAGGAGATGAAGAAAAAGCAAATATATTTAATTTTTATTTGAAAAATACAAAAAATATCAATAACTGGGATTTGGTTGATGTAACTGCTCCAAATATTGTTGGACATTTCTTATTTGACAAAAAGAAAAATATTTTATATGATTTAGCAAGATCAAATAACTTGTGGGAAAGAAGAATTGCAATTGTTTCTACTTTTAATTTTATAAGGCAACAAGAATTTGAAGATACGCTTGCACTTTCTGAAATTTTATTAGATGATAAACATGATTTAATTCATAAGGCAGTGGGATGGATGCTTAGGGAAGTTGGGAAAAAAGATGAAGCAGTTTTAGAAGAATTTTTAAAACAGCATCACAAAGTAATGCCAAGAACAATGTTAAGATATGCTATTGAAAAATTTGATGAAGATAAGAGGAAGAAGTATTTGTTGAAGGGGATTTAAATGGAAGATTTCTTGTCTAATTTAATCATTTGAATTGCAAACCCTATGTCTTCTTTTGTAAAATTGTCTTTTCCATGCCCATAAATTCCAAGTTTGCTTCCGTTAAATCCATTTTCATATATTCCATGAATAAAATTATTTTCCTTTAATCTTTCAAGTCCTGAGAGAGTTATCTTAAAATGATATTTAAGAGGGTCTTTGCTGTCCCAATCAAGATACAAAACTGTTGCAAATTTATTTTCATTGATAGATAAAGAAACCTTTCCTATTTGATCATAATTCACAATTTCCCCAGATAAAATCTTCCCTTGGATAATCTTTTCTAATTCTCCCTCTCCCAAAACAATATCACTATCCCAATTACTATGAATTCTCGCAATCATAATAAAATAATACCAACATCTTTTAAAAGAATTTATACAATACAATATCATGAACCTCCAAGAAATTAAACAAAGCAAATCAACAAAAGAACTTTTAGAATTTGGAATAATTAATATTGATAAATCAAGTGGGCCAACTTCATTTGATACATCTGATTTTGTTAGAAAAAAATTAGGTTTGCGTAAAACCTCTCATTTTGGGACTTTAGATCCAAAGGTTACAGGGGTTTTGCCTATTGCATTAAATCGAGCATGTAAACTTACTGGTTATTTTTTAGGGGAAGATAAAGAATATGTAGGAATTATGAGGGTTCATGATGAAATTAATCTAGAGAAAATCAGAAAGATGATTAAAAATAAATTTCTTGGAAAGATTACTCAAATGCCCCCTGTTAAATCAAGAGTAAAAAGACAATATAGGCAAAGAGAAATAAAAAGTTTTGAACTTTTAGAAAAAGATGATAAAAATATCTTGTTCAGAGTTGAGTGTGAAGGAGGAACATATATTAGAAAACTTTTGCATGATTTAGGTGAAGAATTAGAAGTTGGTGCTCATATGCTTGAGTTGAGGCGTGTTCGTGCAGGAATATTTAAAGAAAATGATAAAGATTATCCTTGTGTAAACCTGTATGACTTTGAAAAGGCTGTTGATGAATATGAAAAAGGAAATGAGGAATTATTAAGGGAAATTATTATCCCTGCAGAGATTGTTGGAGAAGTTTATCCTGTTGTTGAAATAAATAATGGAAATTTGAAAAACATATTTACAGGTAAACCAATTTATAAAAAAGATTTAAAAGGTTCTACAAAAGTAAAAAAAGAAGACGATATTGTTGTTTTTTGTGAAGGGAAGTTTATAGGAATGTATGAGGTTATAAGAAATAAAGAGCTTTTTGCAAAAGCTAAGTTTGTTATGCAACCTTTAGAGGATAAAAAATGAAACACTTTGTATATTTTTCAAGTTCAGCATCAACATCAGCAGGATTTAGAACAGATAATTTAATGAAAGCTGGAAGAATGGATATTGCAATCCATGTTCTAATAAATACCTTTTTTGTTTCTAGACAAGTTAGAGAAGATATTAAATTACACTTGATTTTTTATGGTATGCCAGACCCTCCAAAACACATTGAGATTACATTAAAACAACAACAAGGAATTCAAAAAGAAGGAGATAGTTTAGATGTTAGTAAAAAAGATATTGCAGGATTAATTAAAAGAGCTTTAAGAGGATATAAACAAGGAGAAAAAAGAGAGGCTTTGCCTGGAGTTTTTGTTGAGAAAAAAAGTTTTCTAAAAGTTATTGGAGAGCTTGAAAAAGAAAACGAAATTTTTATTTTAGATAAACGTGGAGAAGATTTAAGAAATTCTAAAATTCCTAAAAATTGTGTTTTTGTAATTGGAGATCATAATGGTTTACCAAAAAAAGAATTAAAAAGATTAAAGAAAACTGCTACTGCAGTGTGTATTGGCCCTAAAATGTATTTTGCTTCTCAAGTTATTACCTTGTTAAACAATGAACTTGATAGAAGAAACATCTAAGATGTTTCATTAATCCACATACAATTTAAATTAAAGAAATATTTAATAATCTACTTCTATTACTATTTCTATGAAAAAGGCAGTAAGGGTTTATATCAACGGAACTGTGCAAGGAGTTTTCTTTAGAGCTTTTATTAAAGAAAATGCAGAGAGACATAATGTTAAAGGTTTTTCAAGAAATTTAGAAGATGGTAGAATAGAAGTTTTTCTTGAAGGAGAGCCAGATAATGTAAACAAAATGATTGAATTATGCAAAAAAGGACCAAAACATGCTCAAATAAGAAATGTTGAAGTTAAACCAGAGAAATTTCAAGATTTTAAAACCTTTAAAGTTTTGCATATATGAGTTCTAAAATATACTTTACAAAATATATGTTGTAGTATATATTAATCTAATGTATATATTGTAGTGTATAATTGCTTAAAAATAAAAGTTACGCAGATTTCTTACAATGAAAAACATAGGTAATAAAATAACAAACATGAAAGAAAGTATCAAAGGAATTGTTGGAAAATACATCCCTAATCACAAAAAACCAACAACTTCAGAAGAAGCTTTTGACAAATGCCCTGAATCAAATTATGGTGGAACATATGAAGATCGTGAAGTAAATCAAAGCTTTATGGGGTAATTTCTAAATCTTTTTATATTAGTTTAATTTCTGAATGAGATGATATACACAAATTCTGATGGTGGTGCAAGAGGTAATCCTGGGCCAGGTGCTATAGGTGTGATAGTTCGTAAAGATGGTGAGATTCTTAGAAGATATAGTGGATTTCTTGGTGAAAATGTGACAAACAATATTGCAGAATATGAAGGTTTAATCAAAGCGCTTGAACTTGCTTCTGAATATACAAAAAATGAACTAACCTGTATACTTGATTCTGAATTAATTGTTAAACAACTTTTAGGAGAATATAAAGTCAGACATCCTCGACTTCTTGAATTATTTTTAAAGGTTCAAAAACTTCAGGAGAGTTTTAAAAAAATAAGATATTTACATGTAAGTAGATGGAATAAATTTCAACAAATTGCAGATGAATTATTAAATGAAGAGTTAGATAAATTAGGTTATAGTAAATATAAAAGGTAAATATTTAAACATTCTTTATTTTGGATAAATATGGCTGAGAAATTTTTTTGGGCTGACCAAATTGCTGATAGAATAATAAAAGAAAAGGGGAAAAAGAAAGAATATGTTTGTGCTTCTGGAATTACTCCTTCTGGAACAATTCATATTGGAAACTTTAGAGAAATAATAACTACTGATTTAGTTGTTAAAGCTTTGGAAGATAAAGGAAAAAAAGTTAGATTTATTTATTCTTGGGATGATTTTGATAGGTTTAGAAAAGTTCCTAAAAATGTTTCTAAAGAATATGAAAAATATATTGGCATGCCTTTAAGCAATATTCCTTCTCCGTTTGAAAAAGGAAAAAGTTATGCTCAACATTTTGAAGAAGAACTTGAAGGACAATTAAAAAAAGTTGGTGTAAAACCTATTTTTATTTGCCAAAATGAAATGAATAAAAAATGCAAATATGCTAAATTAATCAAACTTGCAGTTGAAAAAAGAAAAGAAATTATGGAAATTTTAAATAAATATAGAAGAGAACCTCTAAGTGAAAATTGGTGGCCTGTTGTTGTTTATTGTGAAAAATGCAAAAAAGATTTTACAAAAATAATTAATATTAAAGGATATGAAATTGAATATGAATGTAAATGTGGTTTTAAAGGAAAAGTTGATTTTAGTAAAAAAGGAATTGTAAATGCTCCTTGGAGAGTTGATTGGCCAATGAGATGGAAATATGAAAATGTTGATTTTGAACCAGGAGGAATAGACCATAGTGTTCATGGAGGTTCGTTTACAACTTCAAAAGAAATTGTTAAGGATATTTTTAATGGAGAAATCCCAATTTACCAGTTTTATGATTGGGTAAAAATAAAAGGTGGAAAAGAATTTTCAAGTTCAACTGGAAATGTTACAACTGTAAATGATGCTTTAGAAGTTTATGAGCCAGAAATTCTTAGATATTTATTTGTTGGAACAAAACCTAAGACTGGTTTTCAAATAAGTTTTGATAATGACGTAATAAAAATTTACGAAGATTATGATGCTTTAGAAAAAAAATATTATGAAAAGAAAGTTAATCCTAAAGAAAAAAGAACATATGAATTATGTCAAATAAAACTAAATAAAAAAAGACCAGAAAAAATTAGTTTTAGGCATTTGGTTTCATTGGTTCAAATAGGAAAAGTTGATGAACTGAATAAAGAATCTAAAACAAGAGCAGAGAAAGTTAAAAACTGGGTAGATAAATATGCTGGTGAAGATATGAAGTTTAAAATTCAAGAAAAAATAAATGTTAAACTAAATTCAAAAGAAAAACAAGCTTTAATTAAACTTAAAGAAGTTTTAAAGAAAAAGAAATACAAGGAAGAAAGTTTATTTAAGGAGTTTTATGATATTTGTGAAAAATCAGGTATAAGAAATACTGAATTTTTTGATGCAGCTTATAGAGTTATAATTAATAAAAAGAAAGGGCCAAGATTAGCAGCTTTAATTTTAAATGTTGGACAAGATAAAATAATTAAATTGTTGGATAAGATAAAATAATCTTTACAAAATTCCCTTTTTCTATGAAAACAGGTGACTACAAAATCTTTAAAATGTAGACACCCAAACACAAAGATTTAAAAAATGTAGACACCTAATTATTATATGAATATTGAGAAAAGAAAACCAGGAAAAAAGATAAAATATTACCTTTCTCATTCTTACAGAGAAGGTTCAAAAGTCCACAAATTCAGAAAATATCTAGGCACTGATTTAAGCATTAATAAACTAAAGGAAAGAAAAGGAATTGCAGAAAAATTAATCTTAGAGGAAATTCATAAATACAAAATAGTCAAAGACCCTCTAAATTTTGAATTATCAAAAGAAGACATAAAGGCTATAAAAAAATTAGAGGCTGAAATTCCAATAAAAATCTTTCATTTATCTGAGGGAGACTGGAAAAAATTCTCAAAACTCTTTTCCTATAATACAAATGCTCTTGAAGGAAGCAAGTTAAACCAGAAAGAAGTCAAAGAAATTCTTGAACATGATAAATGGCCAGACAAATCAAAAGAAGACATAGCAGAAGCTTATGGAGTTGACGAAGCAATAAGATTTATAAGAAAAACAAAGGAGCACATTTCAACAAATCTTCTTAGGCAAATACATAAAATAGTTTTTAAGAATTCAAAAGATTTTGCAGGTAAATTCAGGAAAAAAGGGCAGGAAGTGGTTGTTATGAATAAAGCAGGGGAAATTGTTCACGAAGGAGCACCTCAAACAAGAATAAATTACCTGCTAAAAGAGCTTGTTGAATGGTATAATAAAAACAGGAAAAAATATCCTGCTTTGGTTTTAGGGGCAGTTATTCATAACCAATTTGAAAACATTCATCCTTTTGCTGATGGAAATGGAAGAGTAGGAAGGATAATTCTTAATAATATTTTAATAAAACATAATCTTCCGCCGATAAACCTTAATCTAAAAAACCAGATTGAGTATTATAATACATTACAAGAATATGAACTTAATCAAAATCTAAAACCAACAATAGATTTGTATATTAAAGAATACAAACAACTAGAAAAAGATTTGAAAAAGAATAGGAATGGAAAAAAAAAATAGGAAATGGAAGATTGAATTCTCTAAAGAAGCCATTGAAAAATCTAAAGATTTACCTGATGAAGTTTATGAAGAATTGGTAAAAATTATTAGAGGTTTTAAAGAAGGTAAATTAGATCCAATGAAAAAAGGGAAACCAATGGATTTAGTGAGTTTAAACATAAAATTAAGATGCCCTGAATGTTATTCAAAGGATGTTGAATGGTTCCTTGATAAAAATAGCAATGAAGTTGATTTTCATTGCCTTAAATGCAGAGAAAGCTTTTGGATGACTTACAAAGAATACAAAGCAGCAATTAAGAAAAATCCTGACAAAATAATCTGATTTTATTTCTCCAAAACTTTAATAAAATAGGTTTCCTTAAATTATAAATGGTATTAATTGTAAAAAATAATATAAGAAAAGTTGTGAAAGAGCTTGATAAAGAAAATGCTGTGTCTAGTGTTGCTGAAGAAGTTGGACTTGAACTTGAAAGAAAAGTTGAAAGAATTCTAGAAGATGCAATTGATAGGGCTAAAGCAAATGGGCGAAGAACAATTCAGGCTCGGGATTTGTGAGAATGGATAAAAAAGCATATTCTAAACAAGGAAAGAGAAATCGTGCAGCAGGGGTTAGATTTGAGGCTAAAGTTCGTGCAGGTCTTGAAAATATGGGGTGGATTATTGACAAATGGACAAATACTGTTGATTATGAAAGAGATGGAAATATTGGAAAAGTAGTTCCTGCAAAAAGAAAATATAATCCTTTTAAGAAAGTAATGGTAATTGGAACAGGATTTCCTGATTTTATTTGTATAAAAAATACTAATGGATTCTTTGAAGTTATAGGGGTAGAAGTTAAAAGAAATGGTTATTTAGACAAAGCTGAAAAGAGTATGTGCTATTGGCTATTAGAAAATAAAGTTTTTTCAAAAATATTAATTGCAAAAGCAGTTAAGGAAGGAAGGAAGATTAATGTAGAGTATATTGATTTTAAAGAGAAATATAAGAATAAACCACAATAATCTTTAAAATTTCTAATTTACTTCATATTTTATGAAAAAAGGACTTATTAGGCTATTATTATCTGCTATCACAATTTTCACATTTACTTCTTATAATACAGGGCATATTCACATACCTCTTGAAAAAAAATTAAGAGAAATTGAACAAGATAAATATGAGAAAGATATTTCTGATTGTAAATGCAAAGCCTTTAGATATAATATGAATCTAAGGGAAGCAAATGAAGATGCAAATATAATTATTGGCTGGGTCAATAATTCAAAAGATTTACATGCATATTTAAGAAATAAAGAAGGAAGAATTTTAGATCCTACTTCTAAAAACAATCAAGATGGGGTTTTCTTTGAAGAAAATTTTGATTATAAAGATATTTACTTCTTTAAAAAAGATATAACTATTGAAGAGTATGTTCTTCGTAAAAACTGTGAAAAAGATAAAAAAATGTTAAAAAAATATAAAGAAGCTCATCCAGATTTCAAAAAAAGGGTTCTTTCTGAGGAAGAGATTATTAAAAACATAACAAGGTATTGTCAGAAAGATTCAATTATATGTGTTAATTATATTGAAAGAGTAAATAAACTGCCAAATAAAAAATGAAAAAATTAATATTAATTTGTTTAACAGTTCTAATCTTTTCTAGTATTTCTGCTATAAAAATTAATGAGATTGAGATGAATCCTCTTAGTACAGATGCAGGAAATGAATGGGTTGAATTATATCATTATGGAACAATTAATTTAGAAGGATATAAACTTGTGAATAATGATGACGATGAGATAGCCTTAAACGGAAGCTTTTCAGGGTATTATATTTATATTTTTAGTAAACAATGGCTTGATAATTCAGATGAAAAAATTTATTTGTATAAAGATGAAAACTTAATAGATGAAAGCGGAACTTTTGATGATGCAGATAATAATGATGAAACTTGGCAATTATGTGACTCTTGGGAATTTTTAGTAGCTACAAAAGGAGAAAAGAATAATTGTGAAACTGAAGAGGAAGAAGAACCTGAAGAAGAAATAGAGGATGTTGTTGAAGAGGAAACTGAAGATGTTGTTGAAGAAGAAAAATTGCCTGATGAAGATGTAAAAGAGCCTAAGGAAGAAAGAGAACAAACCCAAACCCCTCTAACTCCTGAAGTTATTAGTTTAACTCCAAAAGATATAAAAAGCGAGGACAATATTGAAAGTTTAGACAAGACAGATTATGCAAAATATGGTTTTATTGCTTTTTGCATTTTAATGGGCGTCTTATTAATATTAAAAAATAAAAGAAAACAAAAAAATGAAATCATATAACAAAGATAACGAAACAAAAGGAATTCAAGCAATGTTAATTTTTGAGATAATTGGAAGACCAGCAGAAAACTTAGTAAAAACTTTGGAAAATATTATCAAACAAATTGATGAAGAAAAAGGAGTTGAGGTAAAATCTAAGGAAATTAAAGAACCTGTTTTAATGAAAGATCAAAAAGATTTTTTCACGACTTTTGCAGAAGTTGAAGTTGAAGTTGAAGAAGTCTTGTATCTTGCTCTCTTAATGTTCAAATATATGCCTGCTCATATTGAAGTAATCTCTCCTGAATTAATTGCATTAACAAACAATGGATGGGGAGAAATTTTAAGCGAATTAACAAGAAGGCTACATGGATATGATGAAGTTGCAAGAGTTTTAAGATTTCAAAATGCTCAAATGCAGGAAAAGTTGAAAGAGCTTATGCCTAAAGACAAGGGAGAAATCGCTAAAGCAAATACAAATCCACACAGTGATTTGCATAAAGAAAAAGAGAAAAAAGAAGAGGAGAAATAAAATGGTTGCAGAAGCTAGAGGACCTATTTTTGATATTAAATTAATAAAAAAAGAATTAGAAAAATTAGGTGCTGAATTTAAAGGAGATTATGAATTTACAGACCATATTTACAAACCAATACATTCTGATGAAATTGATTTAAATAAAGAATTTATTAGAATTAGAGAATATAATAAATCTGCATGGAAACATAAAAAATTTGTATTAGTCCATAAACTTACTTCATGGAAAAAAGGTGAGAAAAAATCAAAAAAGATATTGAAAGAAGAATTTGATAATTTAAAAGATGCTAAAAACAAAATAAAAGATTATAAATTATATTTTAAGTTTCATAGAACAGGTTCACAATATAGGTTTAAAGATTCAAATCTCTTTATTGAGGATTTAGAGTATTTGGGGCGAAGTATAGAAATAGAAAGTGAAGATGAAAAAACAATTAATGATTTATTTAATAAATTCCAAATAATTGAAAAATTTTCAGATTGTGTTCCAAAATTAATTGAGAACAGATTAAAATAATTACTTTTTCCCCTTAGCTATATTTAATAAATTAATTTCTTTTTTTGCGCCTTTGTATTTTACTTTAAAGAACCAGATTACAATTAACAAAATAATTATAACCATTGACCAACCAAGAATTTTTCCTGTGTTACTTTTCTTAATTACCTGGCAAGTATCTAAACAACAGGTTGCGTCTCTTGCTTGAATTATAGTGCCATTGCATTTTTCATTATCTCCACATATTGTCCCGTTTTCTTCTGCACAAGTTTTTGTTGAAACTATTTTTATTTCATCTCCCTCTTTTTTAGAGTCAGAAGTTGTTTCTTTGTCTTCTTCTGTTGTTGTTTCTTCTTCTGATTCGTCTTCTTCTGTTGTTGTTTCTTCTTCTGATTCATCTTCTTCTGTTGTTGTTTCTTCTTCTGATTCATCTTCTTCTGTTGTTGTTTCTTCTTCTGATTCATCTTCTTCTGTTGTTGTTTCTATCACAAAAACATAAACAGGTATTTTATAAATTATATTTTCTGTGCTTAATTCTATAAAATTAAAAGAAGTTTCATTTCCTAAATCAAATTCTAAATCTTTTATTTCTCCTGAAAATAATTCAATGTCTGATTCAAATGTTCCTAAACTAAACCATGATTCAAATAAACTTTTTCCTGTTGAGGTTTTATTTTCATTAATGTCTATTTCTATTTTAAAATCTCTCAAATTTTGAACTTCTATTGCAAAAGCCTCATCTGCAATTATAAATCCTGGATTCACTTTAAAATCAGCTAAGTCGTCTGTAATTACAAAATTTTTTATAATATCTTCTTCAACTATATTTACTCCTTGCATATACCTTACATTTTCAATTCTTAAAGAATAATTGTTTGGCGTTTTATCCCC
>Ga0307991_1001724_pt1 | contig 15147 bp, 15 predicted proteins | sample EllFjometagen131_FD_203146 | JGI IMG/M metagenome (GOLD analysis project Ga0307991, IMG submission 203146) | Marine microbial communities from Ellis Fjord, Antarctic Ocean - #131 | ecosystem: Environmental > Aquatic > Marine > Unclassified | place: Southern Ocean | collected 2014-10-08
TTCTGCTAGCGACACTAAAGATTCATAGGGAATGGCCGTAAAATCGGTATGTAGGTATTTTTCTGCCTGATCTTTAATTGCAGCTACTACTTTCTTGTGGGTATGCCCTACGGCCAGACATCCCCAGCCTCCGGTAAGGTCGATAAATTGATTACCATCTACATCAGTCACCAGTGCACCTTCACCATGGTCAATATAACAAGGGGAAAGAGAGCCACCCATAGGTTTAGCTACATACTTCTCTCTTTTTTTGGCAATCTCCTGGGATTTTGGGCCGGGTAAGCTGGTTTTAAGTGAAATAAATTTTGTCATTTGACTATCTCCTTTATTTATTAAATAACCACCCCCACAGCAAGGCTATGGGATAGTTATTACCTCTAAAACAAACTAATTTGCTGATGGTGTAACTTTTTATATTCTTTTTCGATCCCTTGATTTTTTACATATCTACTTATTATATCTTCACTGCCAAACTTGTTTATAGTATTTACAAAAAATCCATCTGATAAAATGCTCCACCCTATAGTTGCTTTTTTACTTCCGAATGTTTTCTCAAATATCTTTTTGGTAGTTATACTTTTTATCATTTTTATTATCTCTATTACACTATATTTTGAAATTAATTGTATTAGAAAATGCACATGATTCTTGTCTGTTCCTATCTCTAAAAAAATAATTTTATACCTCTTGAAAATCTCAAGATGTATATTTTTTTAAGAATTTCCTACTTCTTTACTGAGAATAAACCGTCTATCTTTTGTTATGCATACAAAAATAGTATAAGACACATTATGTAATTTGTGACTATACTAACTTAAGTCACTTCCTCCTTTATCTTTTATACTATTTTTCGTATTTTATTGTTCGCAGTAAAGTTGCGGGGGATTAAACCCTAAGCAATTAAATTTGATTACCTGATGATTTTATAGAATCAATTAATATGCCAATAGAATACCCAAAGGATGAACAATAAAAAAAGTATTTTAGGAAAAACTTAAATTTTATACGATAATATTTCGTCCCTTTTCAGAAAAGCTGTCATACAATGAGTTGCACCATTGCCTTTTATAATTTCATCAAGATTAAGGGCTATATATTCAACTCCAGCATCTTCAAGAAGCTTTTGAGTTTTTGGATTACCAGAAGGCCCGACAACTTTACCTGGTTCTAAAGCTACAAAATTAGTAGCAAAATGTTTCCATTCTTCGTGACAGGGAATTTCTATGATATTAAAATCTCTTTTTAGCAATTCTTCGTACACAATATTAGGAGTTATAATCCTATAAGTAAGTGCTACATTAGTATCAACAATTGCCATGAATCCATCCAAATGAGCCTGCCCTCTTGGAATATTCACCTTAATAAAATTCTTGACTCCGATTGACCGTAATGTATTTTCCACCTGAATAGAACCTGCAGAATTACATCTGTAGCCTTCTCCAAGAAAAACAGTCTCCTTGTCAAGCCAGATTACACAAGCGCCCTCAAAGATCCCTTCTCCACATACCGTATGGATAATTGGTATTCCAATCTTCATTAACTGTTTAGCTGCCCATTTTTCTTCTCCAACGCGAGATTTTACTGCCGCCCGACACACAATTGCCCCTTCTGGTGTCATAAGTACTTGATCTCGAACAAAAATAGCGTTAGGAAATTCAGGAGAGGTCTCTTCTATAAAATATATATCAACTCCGTGATTACGATAGACCTCATAAAGACTTTCTTGCTGCTCTCTAACCTTAACTGGATTAAATGCACAACTCCAACGATACTTTTTAAAATCGTGATTTTTATTTTCAAGTTCCGCGCCACCCTTGCGAACAAGTACAGCCCTTAATTTACCTATTTCCGAAGAAACACCCCAGTTTCCCCAAACCTTTGGCATGTCTTCTTTAAAAGTGGTTGTTACGGAATCACCGATCTCAGAATATTTCATAAATTTTCAAACCTCCATTTTTATTAATTTTTAATTAAATAAATAGGAATTTCTTCTCTGCTTAAAACTCCTGTAATACAGTGTAACCCACCTCCACCTTTTTTAATCTCATCAATGTTTACCTCAATAACTTTAACTCCAGCGTCTATAAGAAGATCTCTAGTTCTTGGAGTTCCTGCTGACATTAGAATCTTTCCTGGTTCTAATGTCACAAAATTACAGGCAAAATTTATCTTTTCCTCAAAAGTAGGAACTTCAATAAACCTGAAACCTCTCTTCTCTAGCTCATCATATATAACATTGGGAGTAATATATGGATAGGTAACTGCAGTCTCATAATCGGCTATTCCGAGGAAACCATCCAAATGATTCTGATTTCGGGCAATATCGACTTTAATGATATTTTTTACTCCCATTGTTCTCAATATGTCAGCCACTTGCTGAAAACCAGAATCATTACTTCTTAGGCCAATACCGATAATAGCAGTTTTCCGATCTATAAATTCGATACACGCACCCTCAAATACGCCTCTACCGTGGATTGCCCGAATGATGGGAACTTTAAGTTGCGCAAGTTTCTTTTCAACATATTTTACTTCATTAACTCTAACCTTTAATCCCATTCTAGCGAGAATAGCACCCTCAGGAGTCCCTATAATTTGATCCCTACAGAAAAAACCACAATGACAATTAGGATCCATTTTATCAATCATGTATACATTAATATCATTTTCTTTGTAAATACTGACTACTTTATCATGCTGGGCTCTGACTTTTTCTGGATCAATTATACTTCTCCAACTCGCCAATTGTGCATCAGTTACTCCTTCTACTTCATGCCCGGGTCTTCTCATAAAAACAGATTTTAGTTTTCCTATCTCGGAACTAAGACCCCAATCACCCTCAACTGAATGTACTTCATCGCTATATTCCCGTCCCATTTCCATAGACACATTAATCCCCCTTGTAATTTTTGTGATTCTAACTTTTTAAAAACTAATATTTATAAAATAGATATATGTATGTATATCTATTTTTAATAAAATTTATATGACAACATATACTATAAATCAAGAATTATATATTTGTATTTATCCTATTGACTATTATGAATTCAATATTTTACTAAGAAATAACTTAGTTCTTTCTTTCTTTGATGAGGAAAAAAATAACTTTGGTACATTTTCCTCCACTATTTTTCCATCATCTATAAAAATGATTCGGTCTGCTACTTCTTTTGCAAAATTCATTTCATGAGTTACACAAATCATAGTAGTACCTTCCTCAGCTAGCTTTTTCATAACATTAAGAACTTCCGAAATCATCTCAGGATCCAAAGCTGAAGTAGGTTCATCAAACATTATTATTTCAGGTTTCATAGCCATAACCCGTGCAATTGCTACTCTTTGTGCTTCGCCACCCGATAATGTATCTGGATAAACATCTATTTTATCTCCTAAACCAACTCTGGAAAGAATACTTAACGCCTCCTTTTGTATTTTCTCAATTGGTCTTTTCATTACAATATGGGGAGAAAGGGTAACATTCTGAAGGACGGTTAAATGAGGATAAAGGTTGAATTGTTGAAAAACCATACCAATATGCTGCCTCAGCTTCAATAGATTATGTTTACGATTTCGACTTCCTGTCACTTGAATTCCCATAATTTCTATTGAGCCACTGTTAGTTATCTCTAGTCCATTTAGGCATCGCAAAAAGGTACTTTTGCCAGAACCACTAGGACCTATAATAACTAAAACTTCTCCTTTAGAAACATCTAAATTAAACCCATCAAGCACTTTTAAATCTCCAAATGACTTATTCAAATTTCTAACTTTAACTACTAACAACTCTCTTCAACCTCCTTTCAAGACGACGAATAAAGTAAGAAAGCGTTGTCGTCAAAAACAGATAAATAAATCCAACAGCTGCATATATCTCAAAAGGACACATATTCCGAGTAACAATCTTTCTTGAAATATATGTTAACTCACTGATAGCAAGAATAGAAACAAGCGAAGAATCTTTTATTAAAGTAATAAATTGGGAACATACAGGTGGAAGAGTAATACGAATAGCCTGGGGCATGATAATATACCTCATAATTTGAAAATAATTCATTGCAAGAGAGTTAGCAGCATCTATTTGCCCCTTAGGAATAGCTTCTATGCCAGCACGAATTATTTCTGCTATGTAAGCTGCAGAGAATATAGAAAGCCCTAAAATACCTGCAAACATAGCAGACATGTTAATTAATAATCCAATACCAAAATACATAAAAAGAAGCTGCACCATTAAAGGTGTGCCTCTTATAAATTCAATATATAAAATTGCCAAATAATGCAAGAATTTATTTTTTGAAATACGCATCAGGGCAATAAAAATACCAATTATTGTTGCAAACACTCCTGAAACTAATGAAATAAATAATGTCATCTTTATCCCCAAAAGTAAAGTAGGAAAATATCTAATAATTTCTCTAAAGTTAAATTCCATTCAAAGCCCTCCTGTTGTAATAATTTAATGATACTAGTTATATTTATAGCATTTATTGATTTTTTAAGTTAAAAACTTGAAGCGCTGGAAGGAAAGATTAATATTTTAAAAAAGCTTTTCTTCCAGTGCTTCAACAATGTCTCAGGCTCAAAACTATCTTATTATAGTTTATAGATAAATTATTCAGCCTTGATATCTTTCAACCAATCCATAGTAATAAACCATTTATCAAAAATCTGATCATAATTTACTGTTCCTCTAAGAGCAGTTATAGCTGTATTAATATATTGAAGTAATTCAGGTTTTCCATGTTTTATTGCTATGCCAAGTTTCTCTTTTGTAATAAGTTCGTTCAATGAATATAGTTTATCTGGATTTTTAGTCGCCCAAGTTGAAGTCCATGGCTGATCGTTAAACACAGCATTTACTTTACTGGTTTGAACTGCTAACCCCGCCTCAGTCGCTCCTGTATATGATATTATTTCTGCCTTTTTAAAAAAATTTGGAGCTACTATCTCCCCAGAGTTTCCCATAACTACAGCAATTTTATTTCCTTTTTTGTCAAGTTCTTTCCAATTTGAAATATTAGGGGATTTTTCCTTATTTACAACAATAGCTTGTCCTGTTTCGGTATACGGGACAGAAAAAGACATCTTTGCAGCCCTTGAAGCTAATATCGTCATCCCTGAAATAATTATATCAACTTTGCCAGTAAGAAGAGCGGGTACTAGACCATTCCAATCATAATCAACCATTTCAAGTTTAACTCCAAGCCCATCGGCAAGATATTTAGCTATGTCTGCATCGAAGCCTATTATTTCATTTTTCGTATTAATCATTTCAAACGGAAAATATCCAGGAGAGGTACCTATTCTAATCTTCCCTGCATCGATAATATTTTTAAGAGAAGGGTCAGGTAAATAATTGTCTTTAGCTAAAACACTTATTGCTGAAAACAACAAAATAGATACAACTAATAAAATAAATAATTTTTTCATTTTTATAATCTCCTTAAATCTTTTTTAATTATTTTAATTTTCAAGTTAAGTTAATCAAATTCAAAATACGCATAAATCTTAAATTTAATCGAGTAGGAGGTAGATAATTAATTTATCTACCGTCTGTTCCGACTTGCCGGGAACTGGCTCTCATCCTCACCTTTACAGATGGGGAGTTCCGCGATAAATTAATTTTTTTAAAGCATAATTTATTAACCACCTCCTTTTTTGTGGATTTTTTCATGCTAAGTAATTTCGGCATTGAAAAAAATTCAAAACATCTGTTTTTTGATCACTTCTTTAAAACTAGTTTTTCGCTATTTTAATAATCTAATTAAAAACTCTCAGCTCTATTTCTTATTTTCCATCTCACTTCGCTATACATTAATTTAAATTATTCCAAAAATATTGCCAGATCCGGACAAGTTAATTCACAAAGTTTACATTTAATACATTTATTCTCATTAATTACCTCGGGAATTATAAATCCTTTATCATTTACTTTATTTCTCATTTGAAATACATTGTTTGGACAAATTTGCACACAAAGACCGCAACCTTTACATATTTTTTCATCAATATAAATGGACATATTACTTACCCTTTTAATATTGTCCGGGGTATCAAAATCCGGTTCCCCCTGGGCAAAGCTTATTATGTCAATGCCTTGACTCTTTAGTTTATTCGCCAAAAAAGAAGTTTCTTCTGTAGCGGAAGGACTGATACTTGCAACGGATTTTGAAATTACCTTTTTAGTCATATTAAATCTCCATTTCTTATATATAATTTTTATTTTTTGTTTAAAATAATTTGATATGTTCTTATAATTTTAATAGCTTCTGGGGCACAGAATTGAATACAGAGTGGTATTTTTTCTTGTTTGCACATATCACAGCAGGATTTATCTAGATTTATTTTAATATCACCGTTTTTATTATTCCTAAAAACTTCAATACACCCCGTGTTTTCTAATCCGAACATCTTAGAGTGATGATATGAACAGGCTAAAACACAAGCTTGACAACCTGTACATATTTTTTCATCAATTTCCAAACAATAAGCCAATTTTCTATTCATTTATTTCTCGCCTTTTTTTTGAAAATTTTGTAGGAGGAAGTTTTCCAGCTTTTTTAAGTCTTTCTTTTACATCATTAAGTCCAAGTTTTAAAAGACAATCTTCGGTTTGCCAGCCTGTTGCAACATCCCAACCATGAGCAATATAATAATCATCCAACATTTTCTCCCATTTCTCAGGTAAAAGTTTTTCTCCGGCAAATTCTCCTGAAGAAACTGGAATTTCAGTTAATTTATAAGGAGGTCTATCATCTTTTCTGGTAAAACCAGCATGAAGCGTATTAAAAGCTTTCTCAATGTTGTAAATAGATTCTCCAAGATTAAGTAAATCTTTTCCTTCTAATTTCCAACCGGTTGCAAGTGAAATAAGTTTAGCAAAGTCATCAGGGCCTATAAGGGAAGTATCAATCCAATAGGTTGTAAATGAACATAATCCAACCATGTCAGCAATTATTTTGTATTTTTCAAACCAGGCAACTAGTTTTCCTTTCCCCTCATAGACTGTTGGTTCACCAGCTGTAGAAACTCCAAAGAAATTCATACCTTCTTCTGGTGACATTCTTCTCTGTTCAGTATTTGGAGCTCCAGCAAGATGACCACCACCTATAACACTAGTCATTATACCTAATGCCCATCCTTTATGAGACCTAACTGATTGCTCACACATTCCGTGCCCTTTAACGTGCATTGCATATTTTTCAGTACCCCTACCTATAATCTTTGAGGCACGATACACTCCTTGGGCAAGAATATCGCCAAAACCTTTTCTATAAGCAATTAATTTAAATAATTTTAATTGGAGGTCTCCATCTCCCCAATGAAGATCCAATCCATCTGTTATATTTTTTCCGATAAGTCCCTTCTGATACACATCGATAGCCCATGCTATAACAGCAGAAAGCGAATCACAGTTCATGCCATAGCGATCAGCCATTTCATTTGCCTTAAGAATATATTCTCTATCAGCTAAATCTATATTGCTTCCAAAAGCCCGGTATACGTTCGTTTTAAGCGCTTCAAGTTTTTGTCCTCTAAATTTTCCTTCCTTTACATGATAAAATCGGCTACAATTAATTGGACAGGTAAAATTCGCTAATTTTCGCACTTCATATTTTTCCTTAAAGATAATTTCTCTAACCTGTAGTGTTTTGTCTGCTTCCCAAACCTCATCTTCCATATTTTTAACGCTTTGAGCTAAAGTACCATCTATCCCTCCAGCTCCTGAAGTACCTAAATTACCATATTTATGAAAAAGCTGAATAGTTTTAGAGTTTGCAAAACGCTTCCAAAGTAATTTATTGAAATCAATAAAACGGTCCGGATCATAAACTTGCAGAGATCCCTTTCCTCTAACGGCGATAGCTTTAAGATTTTTCGATCCCATGACTGCTCCACAACCACCCCAACCAGATGCTCTTGAACGATCAAACATAATGCATGCCATCGTCACAAGATTTTCCCCTGCTTGACCAATAGCTGCAACATGTATTTTTTTATCTGCAAGCTCCTTCATTATTAACTCTTCTGTTTCCCAGGTATCTTTCCCCCAAAGATGTTCTGCAGATCTTATTTCAATTTCATTATCATGAATGAATAAATAAACTGGCTTTTCTGCTTTTCCTTTAATAATAAGGTGATCAAATCCCGCATATTTTAGTTCCGGTGCAAAATGACCTCCGGCATTGGAAAAAGAGATCCCATGAGTTGCAACATTTTTGGTACTGATATTAATTCTGCCTGCAGACGGGGAAAGCGTGCCGGTTAATGGCCCGGTATTAAATGTAATAATATTATCAGGACTTAGCGGGTGAGCTGTTTCTGGAACTTCCTTATAGACCAAGTAACTGCCTACTCCTCTACCACCAATATACTTTTTATATTTCTTTGTAGATTCAATCTTCACTTGATTTTTTGATAAATCAATCCAAGCAACTTTTCCACCTAAACTAAACATATAAACCTCCAAAGCAAAAATCAAGAATTATTGAATAAATAATATTTTTTATAGAGAAATTTCTCCTGAATGGATTATCTTTTTTTCATCAATAAAAACAGTAGGATTTTTTATAACAACATCAGTGTGCATTGAAGCCTTTACATATCCACCCATCGTATGATTATCTCCAATCCCAAAATGTATGGTTCCATAAACACCCTCGCCTTCCAACATACTTCCACAAATTTTACATTTCGGATTCAATCCAATACCAAGTTCTCCAATATTATAAACTTCTTTCTCTTTTGCACTTTTTAATACTTTTTTAAAGATAACAGCTTCTTCAGATCCTTCAATTTTTGTAATAGACCCCTCTGAAATATTTAGAATTACATCTTCTTTTAATGGTCCCAAAACCGGTAAAACAATACTTCCATCTACTATAATCTTTCCTTTTGCAGTTCCTTCTAAAGGTGTAATGCAACATTCAATATCGGGGGGAGAATTCACCATCCCAGGTTTATCGGAAATACTGGATTCTACAATTGCATCTCTTCCTGTAATTGAAAATTGAATATCTGTACCCTTATCTGTTTTTACCCAAACCGATAAACCGGAAGATAATATTTTGCCAATTTCTTCTGCTTTAAATCTCTGCTTGTGAAAATCTACAAAAAGTCCACCTTCGCGTAACATCTGCATGGAAAAATCTGGAAGATTCACCCATCGAACTCTATTTTTACAAGCTTCAATCCTTGCATTTGTATGAAATAGTGAAAATGAGGTCACTGCAAAAACAACGTCAGCTTCTCTAAGAGTTGCAGTAACAGGCATAGGCAATTCTTCGCCATGATTTTTCCTGGCAATCATACTAATTACAATTGGTTCAGCCCCACATTCAATACAAGCTTTCTCAATAATATTAGCAATCTGTAGCTTTTCTTTGTCAGTTGCAATTACGACTTTTTCTCCAACCCTGACTGCACCACAAGTGTTAACCAAAATTCGATCAATATTAACTTTATTCAGTTATTTTTATAAAGTAATTTAAAATACACAGTAAATGCTTTTTTTGCTCTCTTCCTTATAAGAAAGTAACTTCCTAATATTCGTTATCTTGCTGAAAATTAGGGAAATATAATTAAATTATTGAAATAAATATTGTTTAAGCATGAGTCTTCATTGCCCTTCTTACTGTTTCTCTGAGAAGGGTGATGATTGCTTTCTGTGATTCCAGGGAAATTCCATCAACTGAAGGAGAAGGAATATCTAAATCACCATCTACACAACCTGTTCTCACACATACTTCCATCATTTTTTCTTCCATTCGTTCAGTATGTATTAAATCAATATTGTTTAGTAGATAAGCCAATAATGCATTGATACCATAAGCTCCCCAATTAGAAACAGAAGCCATAAGTAAAATATCTACTTCTGAAGAAGAAGCCATTCCTGACTGACAGGGACATTGACAAACTTTTCCCCAAGGTTGAATTTTTTGCACTTCATCAAGGATAACACCACAACCCAATTCATTGCCATTATCACCAATGCCAACAGTTAATATTTTCTTCTTTCGGGCAAGCGCAACTAAATCATCTAAAAAGGCAAACTCAGCAGCACTAACTTCGAATCCACACATGCTGTGATAAACTCCTTTAATATTAGCACCAATTCTTTCTATAGATACAATTGCTGAGGGTTGGTACTTTTCTAGAAGTGAATAAGATGCTTCATTTGCTTTTTCTTTTCCGCAAGGAAAATCTAATAGCAATAAAGGATTAACCCTGCTAGAAAAATTCTGGCCAGGTAAAAGCGGATTCATTCCCATTTCATTAGCAATTGCGTAGATGGGTTCAAAATTTCTTTCCTCAGTAATAATAATTGGACTCAAGCCTAATCCCAAATGTAAAGCACGGGCCAATGCAACCGCACCCGGAGGTCCATCACTTTCACCTTTTGGATATCTGGGAGGGCAACCAGCTCCGGTTAAAATAAAAACATGATCTTTTTCTTTTGTTTTCTTGATAAGCTCCGAAGCAGCAAGATAGGTAATTGGATAATCATATTTTTTTCTGGCTGCATCGTATAATGCAGGAAAAACACCTGAAGCTGCCATTCTTGGTCTTATTTCCATAGAACATAAACGATCTATATTCTCTCCTATTATAATAGACATCTCTTCCTTGGAAATATTGTATTTGCCTTTTTCGTTCATTAGGAAAACCTCCATTTTACTAAATTTACATTATTAAATAATTTTATATTTTTCTAAATATTAATAATCTCTTAACAATGATCCAAAACCACATATAGAGGTTTTCATTCCAGTCATTCTTAATAGCTTCCACATAGTTGCCTGATTACTGGAAATTACCTTTTTTCCAAAATCATTTTCCAATGTTTCAAGTAATTCAACTGTTTTAAAATCTGTACAACTGATAAAAATCCCATCTGCACGAGGAACATCTATTTCTCGAATTAAGTTATAGGTTGCATCCAAAGAAAGATCACCTTCGCCACAAAGCATATTTAAACCTTTTATTTTTACGACTTCAAAACCATTCTTCTCCAAAAAATTCTTTAATTTATCCATAATTGAATCGGAATAAGGAGCCCCAACGGAAAGCCTCTTTACTCCCGCAATCTTAAGAGCATCAATCACAGCTGTAGAAGTAGTTGTAGCCATTATTCCTGTGCTATTTTTAATGGCTTCAATTACTTTTTTATCATAACCCATTCCCTTAACAAAACTTCCACTAGTACATCCAAAGGCAATGGCATCTACTCTTGCATGAGAAAGAAGGTTTGATTTTTCCGGAACATAGTCAATCATAGCCCCAAGCTGTTCTTCGGTATCTTCAGTTTGAGGTATTCTTGAGAAATGAAAGGATACTCCTTGGGGTGCCATTATGGGCATTTCGTATTCCATTGTAACATTTGAAGACGGTACTAATATTCCCAATTTTCTTCTTCGTATCATTTCGATCACTCCTTAAAAACAGATTCTATTTCAGCTCTTTGATTGCTTTTTCAATTCTATCCAAACCTTCTTTTATCTCTTCTAAAGATTTGGCAAAGACAAATCTAACATAACCTGAGTAATTAAAAGCTACACCAGGAACAACTGCTACATGTGCTTTTTCCAGAAAATATTTAGCAACATTCATATCGTTCCTAATTATATTTCCGTTGTATTCTTTACCATACAGAGCTGTAACGTTCGGAAAAGTGTAAAATGCACCATCGGGATAATTACATTTTATCCCCTCTATTTCATTAATCCTTTTAACCATATATTCCCTGCGTTTTCCATACTCCTTAACCATATTCCCAACAGGCTCCTGTGTCCCATTCAATGCTTCAATGGTTGCTTTCTGAGCAATAGAATTAATATTGCCTGTTGCATGACCCTGAAGATTACCCATAGCCTTTATGATTTCGGGGGGACCTGCAGCATAGCCTACTCGCCAACCAGTCATAGCATAAGTCTTCGAGACACTGTTTACGGTAATAGACATCTCCTTTTCTTTTTTGCCCAAAGATGCAACGCTTATATGCTTCCTACCATCGTAAATAAGATGTTCATATACTTCATCGGTAATAATATACACTCCACGATCCACAAGAAATTTTGCAATTTTTCCCAACTGTTCTTTCTCAATAACAGAACCGGATGGATTATTAGGACTATTTAACATAAAAGCCTTAACATTGGGAGTAAGATTTGCTGTAACTTCCTCAAAGGTGGGGCGGAAATTATTTTCCTCTTTTGTTTTAAAAAAGACCGGTTCGGCTCCAGTAAGCTTTATCTGTTCAGCATAACTCACATAGCAAGGGGTGGGGATCAATACCTGGTCTCCCTCTTCACAGATGGTCCTAAAAATTTCATAAAGCGCTTGTTTACCACCATTACATATTATAATCTGATCTGGCTCATAGTCTATTCCATTTTCTCTCTTAAACTTATCAGTAACTGCTTTCCTAAGTTCCAGAATACCAGGTACATCTGTATATTTTGTAAAGCCTTCTTTAATAGCATTTATAGCTGCTTCTTTAATATTTCCTAGTGTATCGAAATCTGGTTCTCCCTGTGCAAAGCTTATTATATCTATACCTTGTCTCTTAAGTTGATTTGCCAAAAAAGAAGTCGCTTCTGTGGCAGAAGGGCTTATATTTGCTACTGATTTTGAAATTATATTTTTAATCATAAAAAACCTCCAGTTCGTGTAATAATATTTTATTTTTCTTATTAAAACAACATATTTTTTAAATTGTTCTAACGATCTTAATAGCTTCTGAGGCACAGAATTGAATACAGAGTGGCATCTCTTCTTGTACACACATATCACAGCAGGATTGATCTAGATTTATTTTGATATCACCATTTTCATTATTCCTGAAAACCTCAATACAGCTCGTATTTTCTATAGAGAAAGTCTTGGAGCGATGATATGAACAGGCTAAAACACAAGCTTGACAACCCGTACATTTTTTTTCATCAATTCCTAAATAATATCTTAATTTTATATTCATTTACTTCCCATCTTTATTTTGTTTTTTGAGGATTTTTTGAGGTGGAAGTTTTCCAGCTTTTTCAAGTCTTTCTTTTATATCATTAAGCCCAAGTTTTAAAAGACATTCTCTGGTTTGCCAACCTGTCGAAACATCCCAATCATGAGCAATATAGTAATCATCCAACATTTTTTCCCATTTCTCAGGCAGAAGTTTTTCTCCAGCAAATTCTCCTGAAGAAACTGGAATTTCAGTTAATTTATAAGGAGGTCTATCATCTTTTCTGGTAAAACCAGCATGAAGTGTATTAAAAGCTTTTTCGATGTTGTAAATAGATTCCCCAAGATTAAGTAAATCTCTTCCTTCTAATTTCCAACCGGTAGCAAGTGAAATAAGTTTGGCAAAGTCATCAGGACCTATAAGGGAAGTATCAATCCAATAGGTTGTAAATGAACATAATCCAGCCATGTCAGCAATTATTTTATATTTTTCAAACCAAGCAACTAGTTTTCCTTTTCCCTCATATACTGTTGGTTCACCAGCTGTGGGAATTCCAAAACAGTGCATACCTTCTTCTTGTGATATTTTTCTCTGTTCCGTATTTGGTGCACCAGTAAGATGGCCACCACCTATAGTACTTGTTATTATTCCTAACGCCCATCCTTTATGAGATCTCATCGCTTGCTCACACATTCCATGACCCTTAACATGCATTGCATATTTCTCAGTATCCCTACCGATAATCCTTGAGGCACGATATACCCCTTGAGCAAGGATATCCCCAAAACCTTTTCTATAAGTAATTAATTTAAATAATTTTAATTGGAGATCTCCATCTCCCCAATGAAGATCCAATCCATCTGTTATATCTTTTCCGATAAGTCCTCTTTGGTAAACATCAATAGCCCACGCAATTACAGCTGAAAGCGAATCGCAATTCATACCATATCGATTAGCCATCTCATTTGCCATAAGAATATATTCTCTGCTCGCCAAATCAATATTTGTTCCAAAAGCTCGATATACATTTGTCTTAAGAGCTTCGAGTTTTTGCCCAGAAAATTTTCCCTCGTTAACGTAATAAAAATGACTGCAACTAATAGGACAAGCAAAATTCGCTAATCTTCTCACTTCGTATTTCTCTTTAAAGATAATTTCTCGTACCTTTAGCGTTTTTTCTGCATTCCAAATTTCATCTTCCATATTTTTGACACTCTGAGCTAAAGTACCATCTATTCCTCCAGCTCCTGAAGTTCCGAGAAGACCATATTTCCGAATAAGCTGAATAGTATTTGAGTTAAGCAAACGTTTCCAGATTAGTTTAGTAAAATTTAAAAAGCGTTTAGGATCATAAACCTGAAGAGAACCTGTCCCTCTTACTGCCACAGCTTTAAGATTTTTCGAGCCCATAACAGCACCACATCCACCCCAACCAGCAGCTCTTGCACGATCAAACATAATACATGCCATCGTAACAAGATTTTCCCCTGCCTGACCAATAGCTGCAACATGGATTTTTTTATCTCCAAGCTCCTTCATTATTAACTCTTCTGTTTCCCAGGTATCTTTCCCCCAAAGATGTTCTGCAGATCTTATTTTAATTTCATTATCATGAATGAATAAATAAACTGGCTTTTCTGCTTTTCCTTTAATAATTAAATGATCAAAACCTGCATATTTCATCTCTGGAGCAAAGTGGCCACCAGCATTAGCAAAAGAAATACCATGGGTTGCTACATTTTTTGTACTAATATTGATCCTTCCAGAAGACGGAGCTAAAGTCCCAGTTAACGGTCCTGTATTGAAAGTAATAATATTTTCTGGACTTAATGGATCAGCAGTTTCCGGTACTTCTCTAAAAACTAGATAAGAGCCAACTCCTCTACCTCCAATAAATTTCTTATACCTTTCTGTAGGTTCAATCTTTATTTGATTGTTGGATAAATTAATCCACGCAACTTTTCCAGCTATACCATACATACAAATCTCCAATACAAAAATATATAATTATCTAAAAAAATAATAATTTTTACAGAAATATTTCTCCAGATTTTATAACCATTTTTTCATCAATAAAAACAGTGGGATTTTTTACTATTACATCAGTGTGCATTGAAGATTCAACACATCCGCCCATAGTATGGTTATCTCCAATACCAAAATGGATTGTTTTATAAACACCCTCGTCTTCC